>Ga0193961_1000961_pt1 | contig 10658 bp, 7 predicted proteins | sample FB_4_MG_FD_140371 | JGI IMG/M metagenome (GOLD analysis project Ga0193961, IMG submission 140371) | Microbial mat bacterial communities from the Broadkill River, Lewes, Delaware, United States - FB_4_MG | ecosystem: Environmental > Aquatic > Freshwater > River > Microbial mats | place: USA...
AAATGTGGGTGCCTTGACACACTCTACGTTAGAGTAAGACTTGAGGCCACCCGGAGCGCATGATGCAATTCGATAGCAGAAGCCGCCAAGTCCGGGAACATCTTCGTATGTCGTTTGATTGGGTGGAAGCGAAGCAATTTCCGTAAAGATCAAGTCGCCGGCCAATGTCGGTGCACGCTCCACTTTGAATCCAGTTTCGTTGTCAGAGTTATCGGTCCACGAAAGGTACACAAACTCCTCACTCACAACAGGAAGTGCTTGGAATGGCGCTTTGGCACACTCGTATGGTGCAATCGGCTTGGCAACAAAGTTTGATGGGAACTGTGACTGCAAGTATCGGCAGTCCCGCTCGTGACAGTCCAGGGAAAAGCAAACCATGTTCAGCATAACGTAAACCGGTGCCGAAGTCCGTGCAAAAACAAGTTCTGGATTACTGTTTGGATTGGGCTCTGGTTCGTTACTGGTGGGATCAAAGTCATAGTACTTTGGCGTAAGAACAAACTCGGCGACGGTGTTGCAAGCAATGTTGACAAATGGGTTGATGGCGCTCATCTTAAAATATCCCTCACGGCACGTCGGAAAGCCGGGCGTGTTGGCAGGCCACTTTTGCCACACGTTGAACAATAGCGGGTAGGGGAGATCGGGAAAAATGGGAACGCCGGGCACGTTGGGGTTTTCTGCACCAGTAAAGTCTAAATTGGGATTCACCGAGTTTGTGGAAATTGGAAACCCTGCCATAAACGGATTGTCTTGACCATCTTGGGAGATAATAAACGCATCGCGTGGTGTGTAGTAGTCTGGTCCGGGCCCTGGCAGTCCAGTTGTGTTAGACAACAGCACAGAGTCACCTGAGCCGTCGTAGCGACCGGGGCCACATCGTTGTGTGCGAAACGCAAAGCGACCATCGTAAGAACGCGCAAATGGCATACAGACTGTTTTTTGTTCCTCACAACCTTCATCCTCGAGGAGAGTCATGTACGCAACCCAACCCTGGCTCGAGGACGGATTGGTTGTGCTTCCCCAATCCAGCGTACTGAAGCGCGACATTGCCTCCATGATCCATTCATTATCGACTTCCGATTCGACAAAGAGATGCAAGTCGTGCGTAAAGACGTCGTGCAGGCAAAATACGTGTTTGTTCACGGGATGTGTGTACAGGCACCCCGGTAGACTCTGAAAGCTACGGTTACCATAGAGTTCAACGTACGGTTTGGACACAAACTCGGCAAACTCGCCTCTTGTAACAGTTGTTGCCCCAATATCAACAATTCCGTCGGTGCAACTTTCGACAGCGTTGCCGCACAAGTCTATTTTGATCGCGGAACGATCGAAAACGTGGAGAATCTCGGTTTCGGCATTTGTGGCGGTCGTGCACGAAATAAATTCATCAGTCGTGGCACCGGCAAGCGTCGGGTACAGTGGCAACTCTTGGTCCATGTGACCGCGCACTGCGATACGAATAATTCGATCGTCATTGGCGCCGGAAAAAAATAGGTGTTGCGTGTGTGGGACAACACATTCTGTGTATTGTTCACCATTGTAGATGTCAGGCGCGGCGTCGTACTCAATTGTCTGTCGGCGCACAAACTGGCAAGAGCCGGCAATAACTGCAGCGGCGTCGGGTTGCCAGTGGTAAATCCACATTCCAAGGAACCCGGTGCAGCGATTCTCCAACTCGACAAAGTTCTGCGCAATGCCAGTGCCGTATTCTAGAACCATCGTTGTTCCATCGCGCGACACAATAACATTCTGCGGGCGAATGCGGTTGTCCAAGATCGTTTGCACAATTGCGTAGCCCTGATTGGTTGTGAATCGCATCGGCTTGTAAGAGCCGTTAGTCTGCTCACAAGCAGCGCCATTGCTCAGCGTGTAAACGGCAACAAAGTTCTTTGTAAGATTGGTGGCACTGATGGCAATCACACTGTGATCGAGACTTGCGCTCATACTGTGACAGAGAGCGTAAGTATCGCCGGCGTTGTTTGCGTCGAGATGCACTGTCTGCACGACTGCGTAGGTCGCGGTTGTGTTGCGCGCGCAACCGTTGGAGCGCAACACATAGAGCACATTGTTCTGTCCATCGTATGCCAGAATTTGTGAACCATCGGGTGTCACGTGAAGCTTTGTGATGGTGACCTCTTCGAGCAGCGACTGAACAAGCATCCAATCAGGAGCATTCGATTTTTGGGTACATGTACCTTGTGCGTGACAGATTCTGCGCACATAGATGTTCACGCCGGCGTGTGACTCTTCTGTTAGGCCTTCATTAACCAAAGAGTCTTTGCACACAAAGCGAGTCAGATTGCTGTCGCGCAGACCCGTATTTGGTCGCGTGCGCGTGCCAGAGCCAGCCGCGGCCATCATCGTGCCATCTGCCGACAGTTTGACGTCGTTGTAGTTGGCAAAAAACCCTACGTTCATCGGCAGTGCTTTTTGTTCGCCATCAACTGTGCGCAAAACGCGAGCCGGCTGCACAACCTGTGTGAGGTCGTTGGCAATAAGTGGGTAGCCGAGCGTCGCCATGCTCGCCTTAATGTCTTCGATCAGCTTGGCAACCAGCTGGTCACGCGTCGGGTGGTAGAGATCGAGCGAAAAGTTGAGAAACGTGACAATATCGCAAATGCCGTTGAGCGCCTGCGAAACGATCTCGGGTTCGAGATTAATAATCGGATCAAACAGCGACGCGACCGTGGCAGCGTCGGCTGGGTTGGTAAGATCGACATCGGGGATGCACGAGTCAGTGCTGGCATCGTAGCCGCGCAAGACGAAAAACGTCCAGGCGGTCACTCGCCACTCTTCGGGTGTAAGACTCATCTTTTTTTTCCAAAGATGTTTGCTCTTGTCTTGCAACACACTAAAAAATGATGCGTTTGTTTTTTTTGGTCATTTTGATCTGGTCGATCTCGGCTTTTGTTGGTGCCCAATCCGTCACTCTGACTGATCAATCGACCAGCTAATCAACCGACCGACTGGAAAAAAGCCAGTGCAAGTCGACGCTTCGAAAGATTCCTTGACGAGTTTATATGTTTTTAGTGACATCGGTGGATCTTTAAATGGCTGATAGTCTGTTTATTCACTATTTGAAGAGGAATCAGAGGATTCAAAAGGATCGTGGGGACTTTGCCATCTATAGTACTCTGCCGTTACAATTTTTTGGTTCGATTGTTCTGCGTAAAAGTTATTCGAGTGCAGCCAACTGTTGATGTTGTCGAGCATACACATTGGTAGCAGACACCGCTTTTTGTTGGTGGTATTTTCAACCTCAAACTTGGATTTGTCCTCCCAATAGGAGTATCTCACGATGACGGGTTTAAACACATGCTTATCGCCAGGTACGATGCCGAGTTGTTCAAAAGTCTCCACTGATCGGCAAAAAGTTGTTTCACATGTTGGGAGGATTTCACACGACCCAGATTGAAGTGGTCTGGACATCCCACACAATCCGAGCGCGGCAACAACGTCGGCGATTTTCGCGTTTGGAAACGTGAATACTTTTTTCTTCGTGCAACCCTTGCGCGTTCTCAGCATTTTGACGACAAAGCTACCGTCTTCCGACTCTTGTGGTTTGATTAGAGCAGTATCACAGTGACGACCGGCTTTGCAAAATCGACCATCGTGATCGCCAACACATTCGCTCATATCAAGTCAATGTTGAGCGCGATGCAGAGTTGGTGACCTTTTTTCGTTCAAATAGCGTCACCGCCGATCGGTTCGTTCAGACCACACGCACTCTGCGTGTTCGTTCGAACAAGCAGATCAACATCAACGATGACTGGAACGACATCATTGATATTTACACAGCGCAAAGACCTGTCAAACGACACAACAGAAAAGCAAAAGATTGGCTCTGGCACTTATGGTGCCGTGTACGCCGATCGAGATTCGAGATTCGCGATCAAGGTTGTCGATGCGTTTCTCGTTGATCAACTCTGTGAGTTGCACATTGCACGCTGCCAAATTGCCAGCGAGAAAGCAAAAATGCATTTGCGGCACAGTTGTTTGTGTCGCGGTTTCTCGATTAGCGTCGATCAGCGTCGATCACCCAGCGAGGGCGGTGATTCCATATGGCTTTGCGACCGACTCATTTCTCGCAAACGCACGTATGCATAGACGCAAATACGGGCGCTAAAGAGACGCAGAACCTAGATAAGAAGGACGCACTCTCTGTCAACGATCGGCCATTCTCGCCCCAAGAACTTGCTGAACTGCACGTATTGTCCCTTGCGGCTGATCGACACTGCGATGACATTGTGAGACTACAAGCGGTACATTTTGATACATGTACGGGTACCGAAACTGTTCCGATCGCAGTGCAACTCGACTTGGCCGTCGGTGCGCTCGACGATTTTCGCAACGACCATTTTGACGAATTCTCTGCGCCGGCGTTTCGAAATGCCGCGTGCATCGGAATTCTTCGTGCGTTGGCCTTTATGCATGGCAATGGATTTGTTCACGGAGACATCAAGCCGGCAAATGTGCTCGTGATGCCCGATCGCACCGTCCGCCTGACAGACTTTGGAATTTCGTTTTCAGTTGTCTACAGCGCGCGCGGCAGTCCGCAGGTTCTCAACACAGACTTTTATCGACCGCCAGAGGCGTACAACTTTTTCGATCAGGCGCCCCACGTCGTTTTGCAGAGCGAAGACACAATGCTGGCGACAACGCGCCCATCAATCTTTCCCAATAGCGGAGCGCCTGCCAGGCACATCGACTTACCAAAATTCGTGTCTGAGAGCACAGTAGACAGAAAAGTGTCACTGCGTACTACACCCTTTGTCGCCAACTTGCCACGAAAGAGATCGCAGCTTTCTTGCACTGAGAAACTTGACTTTGGCGACATTGCAGAGCCCGCGGCATTGGCAGAAACCTCCATCGACCCGTTGCGAAACGCAGACGTGAACCTCGCTGATAACGAACCTTGTCTTGCTTTACAATACGCTACAGACATTTGGGCTATAGGTTGTCTCATGATCTACATTCACGGAAACAAACCATCTACGCCGATCGAGAGACAAGTGCGATCGATGCGACTGCGATTCCCCTCGCTGAACACGACCATGGTGTCGCGAGATGCACAATTTGAACAGCGAGAGCAACTGTTCTTTATTTTTCGGTCGTACGGTGTGCACCAGGATGCGACAAGCGACTGGAGAACCATGTTCAATGTCGCCGATTTTAACCGCGGCTACGTCGAGTCTGTTCGCGCGTGTCTGGCAACGCCCGATGGAGAAAGTGTCGCGTGGTCAACAACCGAGACTGTCGACTCGCTGGTCCAACACTATGGGCTCGATCCAAGAAAGTCACAGGATATCAAAGCTTGCCTGCAGTTTGATCCGCGCAACCGACCGTCGGCGACAGCACTGCTTGCGCGGTTTACCGCAACGGCCGCCACAAAAGAGAATGCAAAAGTCGGCACAACATCTGAGACAACGTGCTGCGGCGATAACGCAGAGAACATCAATGTTGCTGTTCAAGACGACGATGGCACTGAGAGCAGTGCCGCAAGTGATACCGAAAGCGACGGGTGCAAAGAGCCAGTCGCCGCACTCAAGCGCTCAAAGACAGTGCGTAATTTCGTCAACTGGGCAGTGGCAGTGGACAAAGAAGATGTCGTTACGCGCAAGCGCAAACGTGCACGCGCCACCGATCGTAAAACGCCATCGACGGAAACAACCCTCGTTGATCAAGCAGGGCGGGACGTTGGGGCGTCCAGCGTGCCCGCTGCCACTGCAGACACACAGCCAAGTGTGCGAGCAAAGGTGGTTCACAGCGACTCAACGGCCGTCGAGATTCTTGTGCGTGACTATGCACGCATGCTGCGCGGCGCACAGGGCGTATCGCTTGCCGACCAAGATGCCCTGCAAAAGTACAAAAAGTACAAGCCGTTGATCGAAACGCTCTGCTGTCGATTCGAATTGCACCCAAAAGTTGCGCTTCTGACCGTTTCAATGTTCCTCCAAGTCGCTGATAACATGGTGTCCAAGGAGACGTTTGTGCAACTCGACAGCCTGCGCTGCACGACGACACTAGTTGCGTGTCTGTTGATTGCGGTCAATTTTATCGACTCTAGCCGGACGAGCACAGTCACTGCATCGCGAATCGTTCACATGTTCTCTCCGGCAATTCCGTTGAACACTGTCAATATTGCCGAAGCGCAGCGCATTGTTGCGAAACGGCTCGGCGGGCAATTCAACATTCCCACGAGCGCGCACTTTGTCGACGCAGCTATGCGTGCGGCGGCTCCTTGCGACACAACTGACATTGCCGACCCGCTTGTCGCTCAGAACATTGACATTTGCTTGCGCACGACAATTGTCGATGCCGAACTCGTGTCGGCGTCAGAGGCGCTCTTTGTGGCGATTGCAGTTCTCAGCGAACACAAGCAGTACAAAGCAAAAGAGGTACTCTGCAACGTGGCCAGGCGCAATGGTATACCGATCAATGATGATTTGTTGACGGCCACAACAGGGAGATTGGCAAAATACATCATTAAGAATGAAAAACTGTAAAAAAGAACCTTTAATCACGTATCTGATGCGATCGGAAGACCGGTGGCGACTTTTGGTTTTTGTGATAGGCGTTGGTGAACCAAACATATGCCAGGGGAGCAGAGAGCCATCGCAAAGATCGCAAATAACAGTGTCAAAATTGCTCCAGCCAATCCGGCAAAGAGTGTGTAGCCATTGTACATAAAAGAGCAAGCTGACGGGCTGTCTTTTTCAAAAAGCGAATCGATGACGCCGACTGCGCAGTAGAATTGATAGTGCAAGTTTCCGAATAGATGGAGCAGAACCACGCTCGCAGGAATGCCAAACAGAATGTACAGCAAATTTTTCTTGACCCATTGTCTGCACTCTTCTGCGTCTCGATGTTGAGATTCATCGTGACAACAATAGATGATCGAGAGCCAAAACAGAGGCCAAATAGTCACAACTGCCACGCCTATCATTAAAAGCACACCATAGAAGATATCAAAGCCAGCACCGACTGCACTGTTTGGAAACAGAAATGTGCTGCACATGACGCACTGTGAAACAAAAGTGAATCGAGGTTGCATCACATCGATTAAATGCGTTCCGGCGACGCAAAGTGCAACGAGACAGCCGTACACAACTATGGCAAGGACGCCGGCAAAGCCGCCGAGTGCGCAGAGTGCAAAGTGCCCCACGAGTCTCACGATGTGCATCACTATGCCCGTTCCATTTGCTTTTGCGTCGTTAGCGCTTTGCTTTTCAATGTCAGACATTGTTGAACACGAATGTTGGTGTGAGAATTTGAAAATTGTTTTCGCTCCGATGATGCGATTTCGGTGGTGCGCGCGCAAATCTTTTTCGCTCAGATGATGCGATTTCGATCGTGTGCGCACAAATCTTTTTTGCTCCGATGCAAATCGGACGCAAGCAACCAGGAAAAAAGAAAGGCGCTCAGCAAACGATGACCGGCCTATTGTGGATGACGGAACAACTGTCCCAGTTGGACGGCTGGATTGACAACAAACGGCAACAGATTTTTGAACAAGTCGCCGGACCAGACAAAAGTGTGTATTTTCACGATCCGTGGGTGTGGTGCATTGGTTTACTTGTGCAAGTGCCCGCGTCACTTTTCACGGGTGTGTGCTCCATTTCATTGTGGCCTCGCGCTGCCGCCAAAGATGTCGTTGGAGTATTTTCCGATGCACCGGCTGCTCTATCGAGTGCATTACTGTCACCATTCTACGCGGTTTTGGTGGCTGTGTATCATGCTGTTCTTTGTGGCGTTTGTCTTGTTGCCGGTCTGTTGTTGCCCATTGTTTTGTCGTTTGCTGAACAAACTATGCGAAAAGATCGGCTCGTTCGTTGCCGTGCTCGCTGATATCGCGCTTGGCCGAAAATAAATTCTATTTTTTTTTAGTTTCCAAAGACAAGAACTACAAATGAGCACACCAACGGCCAAAGAGAGAACAAAGGTGTACGAGGCAACTGCTGCTGAAAGCGACGTGCGCGGAACAATCGTCTCTTTTCACGGTGGCGCGTTTGTTGGTGGATCCACTGGCTGGGACGCTGAACAGAACAAAAAACTCGCATCGCTCGGCTTTCACGTGCACCAATTGGCGTTTCCCAAGACGGCAAAGGCGTTTGAAGCGTGGGCAAAGAGTGACGCACTTGCAGCGCAACTGGAAGCGCTCGCCAAGCCTCTCGTTCTTCTCGGGCGGTCATCGGGTGGCTATCTCGCAAAATGGTTCTACGAAATGCAACCCGTGCACATTGGTCACGCAATCTATGTTTGTCCTGTGTTTGATCCGACGCAACGTGCACAACTGCTTCCCAAATTTGCTGAGAAAACCAAGCGTTTCTTTGCAGACTCTGCAGCACAGTGCTTTGCGAAAAAGCTGAACCCGCTCGAAGAATTTCTGTTTTTTTCGTCGACCGACGGCAACGTGCCCACCGAGTGCTTTGGTGACCCACAGCTTTCCGGCGGCTTTGATCTGGCACCTCTGTCGCATACTGCCGCGCTGAAATGCTGCTCGCCCGAGTTTGTCGAGGTTCTCGAGCACTTTTTACCTGCGAAAACAAAATCAAGCAAGAGAGAATCCAAACGCAGACGTCAAGATTGAAACAGAGAGTGACCGACACTATGTGTCTCGCTTGTTTTTTTTCAACCAACGAACGATTTTCGGGTTATTTTCGTCTGTCTTCCCCCACGCCTGTCAAACCCGTCGTTCGTTCGTTACGACGGCCGATCGCCGATCACCGATCGCCGATCACCGATCACCGATCATTCGTTCATGTGATGACCGCAACAACCCAAACCCACCACGGCCACAACAATGGGCGACTTGGTTGACGTTGCGGTCGATGCATTTTATTATGTCAATGTGGCGCTCTACCCCGACACGGTACAAAAGCCGCGACATCACTCGAGAATCTCTGCAATTGCGCAAAGTGACATTGTCGAGCATATGGACTATACGTTTGACCGATTGCTTACGCACATGTCAGCCGCACATGTCAGCGACAGGCGTGAGATTCTGGCCTGTCTGCCGAAAATCAAGCCAACTGAAAATCTCACTATCGTGATCAACAAATCTCTTTCCGATCTTGTTGCTATTTTGCGATTGCACGGTCGGTTCCTCTTGGAAACTCTGACCAACAAGGAACTGCTTAATCTTCACAACGATCTGTTTGCTGTGGCGCTGTATCACGATGACGCAAGCCTCCTCCACTTGTTAGATGGCACAAACTTGGACGCGAGTCGCTTTTATACCACCCAATTGTACTCTAAAAAGTTTGGCGCGATGAAACGGACGATATCTCAAGTACCAGAGATCCTTGATTACATAGTTGGGTCGGAACACGAAGAGTTTTTGGAACGATTGTGCTGTGCACATTGTGGAAACCAGACCGAAAATCTTCGGCACTGTGCATCGTGCCTATCTGTGGTGTACTGTGACACAGAATGTATGAATGCACATTGGCCAACGCACAAAAGAGACGCGCTGTGCAAGGCGCGAAGAAAATATTTGAAGAAATGAACACCTCAACTGAATTAACGTTGTGCCACGACACCAAGCCATGGGAAACGCTGAAACAACTAAAAAGAAAGAGTGCCAAAGTGACAATTTGATTTCTGAAATACTCGTTCGCTCCGATGGTCGATCGTTCGCTCCGATGGTCGATCGTTCGCTCCGATGGTCGATCGTTTGCTCCGATGGTCGATCGTTTGTCCGGTGCTTGCAACAATACCCACCAGGTACAAAAATGAGCGACTTGGATACAATTGCCACCAAAGCATTCTATGATGTAAATGTACGACTCTGTGCCGATACATTGGTAGATCCGCGACACCACTCGAGAATCTCTGGAATTGCGCAACGCGATATCGTCAATTATCTGGTGCAGATTCTTCACACATTGGTCATGCATTTGGCAATTGCGCAAGCCGATCAAGAGCGAAACATGATGCTGCCGTTTGTCGCGAAAATCAAACCAACGGAAAACATCACCCTCGTTTTGAACAAATCGCTTTCTGACCTTTTTGCCATCCTGCGATTGCACCAGAGACTGATATTGGAAACTGCACCACAAGATGAAATTTTCAGCATCCACGAAGAGTTACATATCGTAGCGCTTTACTACAACGATCCAAGCCCTTTCTATATGTTGGACGGGACAACGTGCGACGCAACTCGCTTTTTTACGACACATTTGCAATCTATAAGGTGCAGTGGAATGAAGACGATGTATCGTAACATGCCCGACATTAGCGATTGCGCACTTGGGCGAGAGCATCAAAAGTGCCCGGTGCAGTTGTGCTGCGCAAATTGCGGAAAAAAGAAACAAAAACTTCGAGTATGTGTATCGTGCTTATCGGTGGCATATTGCAATGAGGCATGTATGAATGCACACATTGGCCAACGCACAAAAGAGACGCGCTGTGCAAGGCGCGAAGAAAGATTGGAAAAAACTAAACGCAACATCTGCCGGTTGCTCGTTTTTTACAAAGCGTCTCAATCTGTTGAACGAACGATGACGCATATTGTTGTTTTTACCGATGGCGCATGCAAGAACAATAATTCGACCGACCTACTCAAACGCGCAGCTGGCTCTGGACTATTGATACTCGATGCTGCAGATGTCGAGCACTTTCGTACGCTGTACGACACGAAATCCAATTGGCGGCTG
>Ga0193961_1000967_pt1 | contig 10626 bp, 7 predicted proteins | sample FB_4_MG_FD_140371 | JGI IMG/M metagenome (GOLD analysis project Ga0193961, IMG submission 140371) | Microbial mat bacterial communities from the Broadkill River, Lewes, Delaware, United States - FB_4_MG | ecosystem: Environmental > Aquatic > Freshwater > River > Microbial mats | place: USA...
ACTCTTAAAGAGGTATAATCAATCTTTTCTATTTGTGATAAGAGGAAATAGGGCTATATATTTTTATCTATCATTTCAATTTCTTGACTATTTAAATTAGTAATAATCTTTTTAAAATAATCAGGGTTTATTCGACCAATATCTTCTAATATTTCTGTATTTATATAACTACATATTACTGTAGAATTATTTGTTAAAAATTCGTTTAGTGTATCTTTTTGCATCTTTTTTCTCCATCTACGTTTTGATTGTAAATTAATTGTAATATTTTTAGAAAACAATCTTAACAAAGTGTTTATAAATTAACTATATTTTTCCAATTTTTTTGATAATTTATTCAAAAAGTATACAAATATATACAACTGTGTAATTTTGAAAAATTGATTATGGAAGAATATTGTTTTATCTATTTATTTATACTGATTATTATATAATATATCTAAGATATATAACATTTGGATGGGTGATGAAGAGTATTATTTTTTTAGCAGTATTATTGTTAAATTTTTTGCATGCAAATTCACTTACTACCTTACTAAAAGAGTATGAAGAAACTTCAAATAGTTCATTACAAACAGTAGATGAAAAACTGGGACATGTTATAGTTTACTCCCAAAAAGAACTTAAGTTAATGCAACATCATAAGTTAAGTGATGTACTCAAAGAGATTCCATTATTAAATTTAAACAGAAATAAATTTGGTTCAACTTCACCCTCTTTAGCTGGTACGAAAACTACAGTAAGTGGTTTTTTCAGGTTATTTATAAATGATCATGAAGTAAGCTCAATCTATATGCAGTCTTTTGATAATACTTGGGGAGAATTACCTTTAGATTTTATAGATCATATCGAATTTTATTATGGAGAAAGTTCTTTTTCTCTTGGAAATGAAACAGGAATATATTTTATTCGTGTTTATACTAAATCTGCAGTAAAAGAGAACTCTACACAAATAAATTCATCTATATCAAATAATAACTCTTATTCTCAAAGTGTAACCCATTCAGAAATTTTTGAAAATGGTTGGTCATATTTATTATTTTTAAATCAAAATGAATTAAACTATGAAAATAACTATAAAAATCAAGAATTAAAAGATGATATGACAAGTAGATATCTTTATTTAGATCTTAATAATGATACAACAAATATAAATTTTGGATATGCAGATATAAAAAAAGACAACTATATGGGATTATCTAGGGATATTGTTCCAGATAGTGGAGAGATAAATACACAAAATTATTTTCTTGATGTAAGTAAAAATTTTTTAGCAGATAAGTCTTTGAAAATAGGTGCTTCTTATAATATACATAAAAGAGAATATAAAGAAAAGAACAATCAAATTTGGGCAATACCTAAATTAGAGTTTGGTCCTACTTTAGGTACAACAATCCCTAAAGAAATAGAAGAAAACATGAAATTTGTTAAAACTGCAGGATATATTTCAAAAGAATTTACTCAAGGTAACAATAAATTTTTAGGTGCAGTTCATGTTAAAAATAAAACAAAAAAGCTTATACATAGAAAAAGTGTAAATGTTTTAAATCAAGAAACAATAAATGGGGAATTTAATAATTTTAATCAAGAAACAATTTATTCTCTTGCTGTAGAAGATGATTATAGAATTAACGACCAATTACTTTTATTGGCAAATGCTAAATTTGATAAATATGATAGAGATGCATATTTAGATGATTCAAATGAAGAGATGTACAGAGTAGGAACCATCTTTACTCCATTTAAAAACTTTGGGCTCAAATCATTTTATACAAAAACATATTTACCACCATCGTTTTACAATGTAGATTTTGCTTCATTCAGAAACAAAGATATAAAAACACAACAATATAAGTTCTTTACAACAGAGGCAGTAATAACAACGGAAAAATCAAAATTTGGAATAGTCTATCATAATGTAAAAATAGATGATTTTATCTATTTCACTCCTATAGGTTTTGAAAACATAGCACACAGAATTAAAACAAGAGGTTTAATGTTTGATTATGAATATAACTTCGACAATGGTAATAAACTAGATTTAAACTATTTTATTACAAGATCGAGTGAATTTATGACGAATTCTAATAATGGTGGGTTTATTAAATTTATGGGAAGTTATTCTAAACTAGAATATTTCACTTCACTTATATATAGAAATAAATATGACTATAAACCAAGTTCATCAAACAATATATCTGTAGATGCCAGTTTTAATCTTAATCTAGGGATAACCTATAATTACTCTAAAGATTTTAGTATTAGTTTAAAAGGTGAAAATTTGCTAGATGATTCAACAGAGTCATTATTTGCAGATGGTTCTACTAACACTAATTTTTCTATGAGAGACTTTGATAGAACAATAACACTTGCTGCAAAGTGGGTATTTTAATGAAACATTTAATACTTACATTGATTTTATTGACATTTTCGTATTCTCAAACATATACTTTTTTAGTCAAAAAATATGACAAAGAGATTGAGTTAGAGTCAAAAATTATTGCTAAAATTGCAGAATCCTCTATAAAAAAAGAGATTGTTATTTTTATTCCAGAGATGACAGATATGGAAAAAAATATTTATTCTAAAATATTTACAATAGGAAAAAATTGCGAAGAATCTAATTTTATTTTTGTGAAAAAAAATATTGAAAAAAATATATGTCAAAATAAAAATAAACTCTATTTTACAAATAATTATAAAAAACTATTATCAAATAAAGAATATTTTGGAGCATTTTTTTGGAGCAAAAGCAGACCAAATATAGTTTTTATAAAAAATAGACTTGCTCAACATAATATATCATTGCCAAGTAGTTATGAACAGTTTGTAGAAGATTTGTAAAATGATTAAAAATAAATTGTTACAACAGCCACAGTTAAAAGTATTCGTATCCCTTATAATTGTTTTATCTCTTAGTTTTTCATTGTATATAACCTTCCAACTCGAATCAAAAATCGAAAAAGAGATGTTTGAAATCTCAACTTCAGATGTATTATATATCACTCAAAATACTGCAAATGAAATTAAAAAACTATTAAAAAATAGTGATAATTATATAGAAGATATAAGAAATAATGTGACTTTACAAAATAAAATTGAAAATAAAATAAAGTTATTGAGAACAAAAAATATCAAGTATGCATATATTTTATATAAAGATAAGAATAAATTTCGCTTTTTAGTTGATGCTTCTGTTTCTTCTGAAAAAGCTTCAATAGACCAAAAGTTTGATGTAGATAGCGAATCATGGTTTGATGTTTACAAAGAAAAAAAACCACAACTCATAAAACATGAATATTTAAAATCTTTGTCTATTAGTTATATCGTTCCTATTTTAAAAGAGGATTCAGTAGAGTTACTTTTAGTGATTGATTTTTCATTAAAAAAAGTAGAAACAACGAATAGTATAATTGCCTTAATGGAAAACGGAATATTATTTATGTTGTTTCTTATGATAATATTTTTAACAATTGTGATATATCAAATGATACACTATAGTAAAGTCAAAAAATCAGCTTTTATTGATAAACTTACAAATGTATATAATAGAAATTATTTACAAGAAAATCAAAATAAAATAAAATTAGATAATTATGTACTTGCTGTTATAGATATTGATCATTTTAAAAGTGTTAATGATCGTTATGGACACAATATTGGAGACATAGTATTACGGGAAACGGCACAAATTATTTCAAATACATTACGTGTAGAAAATGATGATATTGTTATTAGATATGGTGGTGAAGAATTTATTTTATTTATTCATAAATCACAAGAGCATAAAGATGTTGAGATAAAAGTTTTAGAAAGAGTCTTAAAAAATATTGCGAATCATGAGTTTTATATATCACAAAGTGAACATATTAATATTTCAGTATCAATAGGTGTAAATTTATATCCAAATAAGTCACAAAATTTTGCAGAAGCATTTAAACATGCAGATATTGCTCTCTATGAAGCTAAAGATAGCGGTAGAAATAATATTAAAATAGTTAAATTATAAAATGCCAATAAAAAATATCTTTAAACATTATTTGAAACTTTTATTATTGATTTTGCTTTGTAGCTCATATTTGTATGGGGATAAAACACAAAAAAGAATCCTTTATCTAAATTCATATCATCAAAGTATGACTTGGGCTAGTGATATCACTAAAGGGGTAAAGGAAACTTTAGACGTTGAAAAAGATAATTTTATACTCTATATAGAAAATATGGATACAAAAAGACATAGTGGGGAGGAATACTATGAATCTTTAGCTATTTTGTATCAAACTAAATATAAAAATACTAAATTTGATCTTATTTTAGCTTCAGACAATAACGCTTTTGATTTTTTGAAAAAATATAGAGATAAAATATTTGGAGATGTTCCTGTTTCATTTAGTGGCGTTAATAATTATGAAGATTCAATGATTGAAGGCTATAATAATTATACTGGAATAGCAGAAATTTCTTCAGAAAAAGAGACTTTAGAGCTCATAGTAAAACTACATCCAAAAGCAAAAAATGTTTATGTGATAAATGACTATCTTAAAACAGGACGTGCTTGGCAAAAAACATTAGAAAAAAACTTAGAAGGTTTTGACAAAATAAATATAATTTATAATGAAAATCAATCATTATCACAACTTCAAAAGAAAATAAAAAATTTACCTGAAGACTATGTTTTATTGATGGGTGTATATTTTGCAGATAAAAATAATCAATATATAACTTATGAAAAGATGGCTAGAAATCTACTTGATATTTCACCTGTACCTGTATATACTCTTACAAATTTTACTATATCAAAAGGTGTTATTGGTGGAAAAGTATTAAGTGGATATGAACACGGAAGGATGATGGCAAAATTGGGTATAAGCATACTTCAAGGAGTAGATGCAAATAAGATTGATGTAGTAAAAGAGGGTGTAAATAAGTTTATTTTTAATCAACTAGCATTAGATAAATTTAATATAGATAAAAACTTACTTCCAAAAAAACATGAAATTATTAATAAAAATGAAGAGGTTATAAATAAATATGGAATAGCTATTAGTATTATTATGATAATTTTATCTACTGTTTTAATTTTAGGAATATTATATTTATATAAAAAAGGTATTAAAAGTGAAAAATCTATTCTTAAGCTTATAGTTTACGGTCCAATAGTATTTATCCCCACTGTTATATCAATACTTACCTATGGTATTATAAGTAATAATCTAGAGATTCATAAACAAGATTTAGAACAGTTAAAAACGAATGCTATGAAAGAGCAAAAAACATTTACTATAAATAAGATCGAGTTAGTATCTCAATATATTTATAACTTAAAAGATAAAGATGAAGTATTAAATTATATAAACAATTACAAGTATGGAGATAGAGGGTATCTTTTTGCACTTGATGTAAAAGGTAATGTTTTAGCGCACGGATTTCTTCCTCAGTTTATAGGTACAAATATGATTGATGCTTCAGATTTAAATGGGTTAAAATTTATTGCAGTTATTATAAATAGTGCTATCATAAATAGTTTAGATCTAGTAGAATACCTTTGGTATAATCCAAATACAAATCAACATGAAAAAAAATATACATATGCTAAATATATACCAAAATATGATATGGTAATTGCTTCTGGGGTATATAGCAAAGATATAAATCATATTATTAATCAAAAAACAATAAAATTAAATGAACGAAATGAGATGCAAATACAAAATATGTTATTCATCGCATTGGTTGTAATTATTTTATCAACAATATTATCTGTAGTACTTTCAAATATAATAAAAAAAATATTTGAACAATATAATCAAGTAATTGATGCGAAAAATAAAAATCTTGAGTATCTCAATAATTCTTTAGAACATAAAATTGAAGAAGAGGTTAAAAAAAGTCGTGAAAAAGACAGTCTAATTTTCGAACAATCTAAAATGGCTTCTATGGGTGATATGATTGGAAACATAGCACATCAATGGAGACAGCCATTATCTATTATCTCTACAGCAGCAACAGGTATGATGGTTAAAATAGAATATAAGATGATGAATGATGTAGAAGTTATAAAAAATTGTGAAATCATCAATCAAAATACACAATACTTATCTCAAACAATAGAAGACTTTAAAAACTACATAAAAAATGATAGAGAGATAAAAACGTTTAATTTAAAATCAAATGTAGAAAATTTACTTACTCTTGTAGAAGCATCATTAAAAACACACCAAATTGATGTGATATTGGATTTAGATGACAGGATAAAACTGAATGGTTATCCAAATGAACTGATTCAATGTATGATGAATATAATTAATAATGCAAAAGATGCCTTGCTTTCTAACGAAAACGAAAAGTATATATTTATAACAATTAAAGAAGACAATAACTACATAAAGATTATTTTTAAAGATAATGCAAAGGGGATATCCAAAGAGATAATAAATAATATATTTGAACCATATTTTACTACGAAACACAAAAGTCAAGGAACAGGATTAGGCTTAAGTATGACATATAATATTATTACAAAAGGGATGAAAGGACGTATTAACGTAACAAATACTACATATAAATATAAAGGAAAAGAGTATAAAGGCGCAGAGTTTATAATCTCTCTTCCTAAAAATCCACGTTAAACAGCAAAATCTTGCTTATGAAAAGAGTATATACTTCGTGATTTTGGAACAAATATTTTTGATAAAACTTTTTTGATAATAGTAAACATAAAAATCCTTTTTTGTTTTTTATAATAAACATATTACATTTAGTGTTCCATGGGTTTTATTTATAGAGTTTATCGTATTTGAGTATATCTTCTCTTGATGGTTTTCTTCTGCATGACATATAACATTGTTCTTGTTTCTCATTGATATATGGATATATTGTTGCATAAACCCAATAAAAACCACCATCTTTTGTAGCATTTTTTACATAACCTTGCCATACTTGACCTAATTTTACAGTATTCCACAAGTCTTGAAATGCCCATTTTGGCATATCTTTATGACGTATTATATTATGAGGTTTTCCAAGTAACTCATCTATCTGATAACCTGCAACTCTGCAAAACTCGTCATTGGCAAAAATAATGTTACCTTTGCTATCTGTTTCACTTACTAAAAATGCATCTTCACTTAAAATTGTTTCACTTGCCATAATTATTGTGCTCTCTTACTAAATTGTATATTACAGTTGTGCTCTTTTAATTTGTCCAAATCTAAAAATATTTTATCTATTTGCTTTTCCATATTTTCAGTAACTGAAAATATTTGTCCATTGTAATAATTATCTTTATATAAATCAACAGTATCTTGAATCATCTCATGATAACTTTTGTGCGTTGCTTTAAGGTGTTCCCATAATTCAGTTTGAGCAAATTCAGCATCATTATTTGCTAAAATCCATTTACCCATAGCACATTCAGTATCTTTTTTTACATTTACTTTATTACCTACTTTACATAAGCATAAATTTTCATTTTTTAAATTTATATGGTCAGATTTTAATTTATTTAAATCAAATACCATCGATGTATCGCACACCCTTCTTTTTGCATCTTTACTAAAGGTTGTTTTGTTTACGGCACTTTGTAAAGCTAGAGCTAAATTTTTGCTATCTGATGCCATTTCACTGATTCTTGTTGATAAAGATGCATTTCTTTGTGTAGCATGATCTAGTTCATTTACAGTATTATTAATCTGATTCATAGCCTCTTGTTGCTCTTTTGTTCCATTTGCAACTTCTTCAATAGTAGACATTGTAATTGCAATATTTTCATTAAGTTCATTAAAACCATTTATCATCAAAGAAGCTACATTTTTTCCATCATTGGCTTTCGAATTTGCACTTTCAACTAATTTTTGTATCTCATTAGCAGCTTGTGCACTCCTAGATGCAAGGTTTCTTACCTCTTGAGCAACTACAGCAAAACCTTTTCCCGCTTCACCTGCAGATGCTGCTTCAACTGCTGCATTAAGAGATAAAATATTTGTTTGAAATGCAATTTGATCAATCATTTTAATAGCATCACTAATTGTAGTAATCTCAACACTTAATTGATCCATAGATGTAGAAGTTTGATTTGCTAATAGAATACCAGCTTCACTTGATTTTGTTAAGTTTTTTGCATATTCAGACATTTTTATAGTATTTTCTGCACTATGTATAATAGTCGATGTTACCTCTTCAATTGCAGCTGCTGTTTCTTCTAATGCTGCTGCTTGTTGATTTGAAGAATGACTTAACTCTTTGGAAGATTCGGATAAGTCGTTTGCGCTAAACGTTAATCGCACTGTTGAGTTATCAATTAAAGCCATCACTTCATTGATAGCAGACTGTGTTACTTGTGTACCTTGAAATAATGATGCAATTAAACCTGTTGTTTTATCAACTCTTTGGATCGGTTCATCATATTTTGCATTTGAGAGTTTATTTAATTCTGTTGATAAAATGGTAAGGTTTTTTTGTGTCGTTTCAATCATTGTATTGATTGCATCTACCAATTTTGAAACTTGAACAGAGCTGGCTTGTTCTTTAATCCTATCATTATATAAACCGGCATTTACTTTTCCTATTACAGAACTTGCTTCATTGATTACTTTAGTATCTTGTTCCATATCTTTTTGAATGTTATCAATGTAGTTATTAAAATGAATTGAGATATTTCCAAGTTCATCGTTGGAAATAGTATCTATTTTAGTTGCTTTATGAGAGTCAACTAATTTTTTTACAGATTCATCTAATGTTTTTATACCAGATAAAATATTTCGAATAATTACAACTAAAATAATAAGAGCTATCCCAAATAAAATTGTAAGTATAACAGTTACGATAGAAGCATACTTGATGGTTTCTGTATTTGAACTATGGTATTTATTTAACTGCTGTTCATTTATAGAAAGTATACTTTCTATATAGTTATTTAATGATTCTGCATACTCGTCAACTCTTATCATTTCTGAGTTTACTTTCATAACCTTATTTTCAAAATTAGTTCCTCTTAACCCATTTTCATAAGCTAGAGTTCTATCAATTCCGTATTGTGCAATATTTGTTAAAGATACAAAGTATTTATCAAAGTTATTATTTAAGTTTGTTATATTTTCTTTTATAGATGTATCTATATTAAGAGAAGTGATTTCACGATATAATTTTATATAATCTTCTTTTATTTTGTCTAAATCATCGAGTGCATATTCATCTCCAACTAATGAAATATCCGTAGCAACTTCTTGAAGGTTTTTTATATTATATTTAAGCAACAATAGCTTTTTATTTATTTTATTTTGTTCATTCAGTTGAGCAGTAGAAGTCTCAATTTTATTTAAAGAGATAAACACTCCAAAAGCATTTATGAGTAATAAGCCTGTAAATAATGCAATAAGCAATAACGATTTCTTTTTTATAGTCAAACTCTATCCCTTGTTGTGTAGTAAAATTAGTTTTGCAATTTTAAGTTTATAAAGTGATAATCAAAATAATTACTTTTGGAATTATAACAAGTTATATTATATTTTTCAATACTTACCAAAAGTATACTATGATATGTCAAGAAAGTAATTTGGTGTTATAAATATTAAAGTACTTTTTGCTCTTGAGTCATAATTGTTTTTGAAAATAAAAGTAGTAAAATTCCAATAAAAACAATAAAAGCAGTAAGATATAAAGCATAGTTGTAGTTATGAAACTTTTCTACTAAATATATAGAATAAAGTGGTGCCACAACTTGTCCTATACCATATGATGTAGTTACAGCTCCCATTAAAATAACAGGATTTTTCCCTGCTAATTTTCCCCCTAGATTCATAAACATCCCTACAAGTCCTACAAAAGTTCCTCCATAGAGTATTCCACTAAAAAGATTAAAATAAATATCATTTGTAAAAGTAGGTATTAATATTCCAATCATCTGCAATGCTAGAGTAATCATGATAACATTTACGCTCCCAAATTTTGATGCAAGTGTCATCCATATAATACATGAAGGGATTCCTGCAAGGCCAACAAAAGTCCAGGTAAGACTTCCATATCCCTCTAGTCCTTTGATTGTATTGATGATATCTGGTAGAAAAGTAGCTTGAACAACAAAACCAATTCCCTCTGTAAAATAAGCAAGAATGATTAAGATAACAAAAGGACTGAAAATTGCTTTATCAAATTTATGTTTTACGGCTGTCTGTTTTACCTCTTTGTCAAAACTTAAAATATAGATAGCATATATAGATGCAATTATGGCAAAAATAGCTAATATTATCCAAGAATCTTTCCAATCACCGCCATTACTTAAGACAGCTCGACTAATCAAATCTGTTACTAAAATAGAAAAACCAATGCCTGAAAAGTGTATCCCCATTGCTTTTGTTTTATTATCAAAATTTAATTTTGTCATAACAATAGCAGATCCAACTACAAAAGTAAGTGCAGCACCAAACCCAGCTACTAGCCTAGCTACTAGCCATATAGTTTCATTGGTTGTAATACCTAGTAAAAATGTAGTTATAACACAGAGTACTATCCCTAGACGAAATAGGATAACTTTTTGGTTGATATCTTTTATAAACATAGAAAGGATTGACCCACTTAAATAACCAGCAAAATTAACAGATGCTAAAATACCAGCATAAGTGATAGTTA
>Ga0193961_1000968_pt1 | contig 10621 bp, 6 predicted proteins | sample FB_4_MG_FD_140371 | JGI IMG/M metagenome (GOLD analysis project Ga0193961, IMG submission 140371) | Microbial mat bacterial communities from the Broadkill River, Lewes, Delaware, United States - FB_4_MG | ecosystem: Environmental > Aquatic > Freshwater > River > Microbial mats | place: USA...
CGTTTTGGATGAAGCCTCAACCGTTACAACAGGAGGCTCCGTTTTAGCTTTAGGATCACTCGCAAGATGCTGTTTTTCACGTTCCTGCTTTAAGCGCTCTTTATCTAAACGTTCTTTCTCTAGGCGTTCTTTCTCTAGGCGTTCTTTCTCTAAACGTTCTTTCTCTAAACGTTCTTTCTCTAAACGTTCTTTCTCTAAACGTTCTTTCTCTAAACGTTCTTTTTGACGCTCGCGTTTAAGGTGCTCTTTTTCTAACTTTTCTTTTTCAAGCAGCTCTTGCTCTAAGCGCTCTTGCTCGATGCGAGCTTTTTCAAGTCGCTTCTTCTGTAGTTTCTTAAGCTTTAATTCTTTTATTTTTAGCGCTTTTTTCTTAGCTAACAGCTTCTTGGTATGCTCAAGCTTTTCCGCTTCTAACTGGGCATGAAGTTCTGCCTCTTGGGCAATAATTTCATCTTCCAGTTGTTTAACGAGGCGATCAGAGGCACTAACAACCAAATTGCCACGCATTAGCTTTTGTTTTAAAGCTTCGCCTTGCCTCTTTTTAGAATATTCACCACCACGATAGAAATCCACATCACCAGGCTTAATCGCTTGCTCTGATTGTTTCTCGTGAGCCGCGACAGAAGTCGAAGGCGCAATATGCTCTTCTATCTCAAAAGCACGAATTGCGTCTAGAAGATCACTTGAAGAGTGAGGTTTTTTAAGAAGAACGAAGCCATCCCAGCTAATATCTCGAATACTGATGACCAGCTTAAATGCATCGCGATACTTTTCATTGATTTGCGCTTGTACATCAGCATCTTTCTCAGCCTGGTCGCCATTGACCACCAAAATTAATGCACTATTTGCATTCACAAGCTCACAATCAACTGCGGATGAAAAACAATATTCCAGCATTGCCTGACTTGGCCCAGCAAACCCGACCAAAGCAATCTTTCTAATGTTATTCAACTGATTGTGTTTTTTTGTATTCATTAAGAGTCAACTACCCGTATATCATCCATGTAAACTAGCAGGCTGAAAACGTCCATTAATCAAAACAGAATGCTCAGTAGAGAGTTTGGAAAGCACTTCCACATCATCCTCTTCTATCGCACGCTGAATTATATTTCTGACTTGAGGCTTCATCACCGATTTAGCTTGGTCAAATAAGCGTTTACGTAAAGTAAGCCCTTTTTTACCCAACACTAATAGAAAATCAGCAAAGGCCCCTTCTAAAGCTTCACTGTCGTAGCATGCTATCGACAAATAGATTCGTTTGGTATGAAGTCGTAGAGCATCGGGCTCAGCGGCAACCATTCTTGTAAAATGGTATAAGATTCGCTTTCCTTGATGACCTTTATAAATAAGATACCTAGGGTGCTGGGCATCAAACGCTGCTTGAATGCGTCCCGTGTTAGGACTATCAAAGTCAGAATTCAATTCCCAGTCAGCTAATGCATCCCAAATTGGAGAGTTCACAGCGGTCTCCTACCATTGTTTTATTTCAAGATTTTCCAAACAGGTGTTTGTTTTATATCCCGAGAGACTCCAGATTACAAATGTATCGGCAACATATTGCATATATTAAGTGAATTAATTCCAACAAGTAAAACTACTGCTCACTTTATAACCCACAACAAACATCTTTGATATCAATCTACTAAGCATAGCCCAATAAATAAATAGCCCTTTGGATTTAACAGAAAATCGTGAGCTTTGTATTGATCCTAGTATTGATCTAATAACTCACCACAAACCTAACCTTTAGATACTGATTTGGCACGAATCTACCCCTAATCAACAACCGATTTCAGAGGTAGTTGGAGAAAGTAGGAGAGACACCACCAACCTAATCAATAATGACGAACGGAGATTGCTCCACCCTTTTAATAACTTACCTTGAATATGCGGAGGAAACCGCATGCTATAAGCCTGTACCTGAGAGCTCCTCACAGACACTTACGAGGGAGTTTGAGCTTTCTGAAATGAGTGAGCATGGAAAGGTATCTAAAAGCAAGGAAGGAGTTTAAAGCGGCCCTCGCATCATTTCATTGCTTACAAAAAAACATGCACTCAGACTTAGCATAACGGGAAGCATAACGACTGATAAGCTGTTTTGAATACCAGCAAAATTAAACAAAAAAAGCCCTGACTAATCAGGGCTTTTTATTAGTCACATTATCAGTGATTAGATGCGTGCGGCAGGGATAGCCTGTGGTGCAACGCTTAAGTCTTCGCTTGGTGGAGCAAAAGACGTTAGATTGATACCTTCAACAGCTGCTTTGTACTCTTCCAACGTTGGGAAACGACCCAAGATAGTAGATAGTACAACCATTGGAGTAGAACCTAGTAGAGATTCACCTTTCTTCTCTGCAGTGTCTTCAACAACACGGCCCTGGAAGAGACGAGTAGAAGTCGCAAGAACAGTATCACCTGCTTCTGCTTTCTCCTGGTTACCCATGCATAGGTTACAACCTGGGCGCTCTAGGTACAGAATGTTCTCATACTTAGTACGTGCAGCTTCTTTTGGATGTTCATCATCAAAAGTGAAGCCTGCATATTTAGAAAGAATATCCCAATCGCCTTCAGCTTTTAGCTCATCAACGATGTTGTACGTTGGTGGTGCAACAACTAGAGGTGCGTTGAACGTGATAGGACCGTTCTTCTCTAGGTTACGTAGCATTGCTGCGATGATCTGCATATCGCCTTTATGAACCATACAAGAACCAACAAAGCCTAGATCAACTTTACGGCCATCATAATATGAAGCAGGACGGATCACATCGTGCGTGTAACGCTTAGAAACGTCATCATTGTTAACGTCTGGGTCAGCAATCATTGGCTCGTCGATTAGATCTAGATCTACAACTAGCTCAGCGAAGTACTTAGCGTTGTCATCTGGAGCAAGCGCTGGTTCTTCACCAGACTGAATACCAGCAATACGCTTGTCAGCAAGATCGATAAGACCTTGTAGCATACCTGCTTCGTTTTCCATGCCCTTGTCGATCATGATCTGGATGCGAGATTTCGCTAGCTCTAGAGACTGTACTAGTGTCTCGTCAGTAGAGATACAGATAGAAGCTTTCGCTTTCATTTCTGCGGTCCAGTCAGTGAACGTGAACGCTTGATCAGCCAATAGAGTACCGATCTGTACTTCAATTACGCGACCTTGGAAAACGTTCTCGCCAAACTTATTAAGCATTTGAGCTTGAGTCGCGTGTACGATGTCACGGAAGTCCATGTGAGACTTCATGCTGCCTTTAAAGGTAACTTTTACAGACTCAGGAATTGGCATGGCACTCTCACCAGTCGCCAATGCGATTGCAACCGTACCAGAGTCAGCACCAAACGCTACGCCTTTAGACATACGCGTGTGAGAGTCACCACCGATGATGATTGCACGATCATCAACAGTGATGTCGTTCAATACTTTGTGGATTACGTCAGTCATTGAATGGTAAACGCCTTTCGGATCACGTGCAGTGATTACGCCGAATGCGTTCATGAATGCCATTAGCTTAGGTGTGTTTGCCTTAGCTTTGTTATCCCATACGGAAGCCGTGTGACAACCAGACTGGAAAGCACCATCAACACTTGGAGAAATTGTAGAAGCAGCCATCGCTTCTAGTTCCTGACAAGTCATTGGGCCAGTAGTATCCTGAGAACCAACGATGTTCACTTTTACACGAACATCAGAACCTGTGTGTAGAGGAGTAGAAGATGCTACACCTACAGCGTTACGGTTGAAGATTTTCTCAACAGCTGTCAGGCCTTGGCCTTCGTGAGAAATTTCTTTAGAAGGCGCGAATACAACAGGCGCTTCAATGCCTAGTGTTTCAGCAGCGAAAGTCTGTAGTTTCTTACCGAAAGTCAGCGCGTAAGAACCACCAGCTTTCATGAATTCAACTTTCTGTGGAGAGAACGCATCAGAAACGTCTACTAGCTCTTTGTCGCCGTTGTAAAGCTTCTTAGCTTTAGTGTCGATCGTCAGAACCGTACCTGTCGCAACAGAGTAAGCTTCTTCTAATACGTTATCGCCGTTTTCATCTTTAACGGCGTTGCCGTCAGCATCTAGTTTCTTAACCCAGTTTTTAAGGTCAAGACCGATACCGCCAGTTACGCCAACAGTCGTCAGGAAGATCGGTGCGATACCGTTAGTACCCGCAACAACCGGAGCGTTATTGATGAATGGAATGTAAGGAGATGTCTTTTCACCAGCCCAAAGTGCAACGTTGTTAACACCTGACATACGAGAAGAACCAACACCCATTGTGCCTTTTTCAGCGATTAGCATCACTTTAGCATTCGGGTGCTTTTTACCTAGCGCAGCGATCTCTTGCTGAGCTTCAGGTGAAATCATGCATTTGCCGTGCAGTTCACGGTCAGCACGTGAGTGTGACTGGTTACCTGGAGAAAGAAGGTCAGTAGAGATATCACCTTCAGCTGCGATGTACGTAACAACGTCGATCTTCTCGGCAATGTCAGGAAGCTTAGTGAAGAATTCTGCTTTCGCGTAGCTTTCTAAAATATCTTTAGCGATCGCATTACCGGCTTTAAGCGCAGCTGCAAGACGATCAGTATCAGCTTCGTATAGGAATACTTGAGACTTAAGAACTTCGCCCGCTGCTTTAGCTTGAGCGTCGTCAGAAAGCGCGATGTCAAGTAGCGCTTCAACAGAAGGACCACCCTTCATGTGAGATAGTTGCTCAAGAGCGAACTCAGCAGTGATTTCTGCAACAGTCTCTTTACCAACAACGATGTCCTTTAAGAACGCAGCTTTAACGCTAGCTGCTGGAGTTGTACCAGGTAGAGTGTTGTAGATGAAAAAGTTTAGCGACGCTTCACGCTCTGCATTGCCTGTGTCTTTGATCTGGGCAATGATTTCAGATAGCAATTCAGCGCTATCGATAGGTTTTGGATTTAGACCTAGGTCCTTTTTACGAACCTCAATTTCTTCTAGGTAGTCAGAATAGTAACTCATGGCGTCTAGCGTCTCACTTAAATCTAGTTATGATTTTCCACAGATTATAAGGAAAAAGGTGCAAACAGCTCAATGAAAACTATTTAAATGAAGCATATAGTCAGTATAAATATAAAAAATAGTACTAAAATCAATATGTTCTGGAGGGTATACATTGGTTGTACACATATTTTTTTCATAAATATGTGAGAGGTTTTACTTTTTTAGAAATAATAATCACATAGAAAGTAGGAATTTATCGGGATAAACCCACGCAATCGGCATTTTATCGCAGCCATTTATCACACTCATAGCTTACTGACGCTCGACCTATCCTGCTTTTGTAAACGGTTTTAATTCTAAGAGGAATTACTTCGATCTTTATAATTAAATAACCTGCTCTCACCTGATTACTCCAAAATGGCACAGCCATATCAAATCTAAAAGCTGAAAGCTGAACTCAAATCTAAGATCTAGCTGCCAAAGATTCTTTGAGCAGAGATAAGACCTGATCGCCATCTAACCGACCACCTCTATCACCGCCTATATATACCTGCTTAAATATCGCCCCATGCAACTCCATATGACTTAATACAATCCTTTATTTATTCAAGAATGTAGTATCACTAGCATTCTGAGCGACATAAACCAGCAAAGCATTTTAAAAAGTGCTAGAAACGCTTATGCGGACTAACAAATAGTCGTAGATTGTATGTAATTCATACCAAAGTATTCCAATATCACTTGATTTAAGACGCCTATCGTCTAACATTGTCGACAATCCTAACAAAGCAATAATTTATGTTGCAGATAATAGCGGTCGTTTAACGGCTGAATATATGACTAAAGAGGAGATCGAGCAGCGTCAACAATGGCCTGAGGCTCGTGCACAACGTTATAGGTTCAGAAACGCCCCATCTGCGTGAGGTATATAAAAATGACAAGTCCTATCGATTTCGATCCATCCAGCTCTGTTAAAACACTTCCTGGAACGGAGCACAGCTACCATAGCCTTCCTGATACCGCTAAACAGTTTGGTATCGACCTTGATGCATTACCTTTTTCTCTTCGCCCTATCCTGGAAGGCATTGCCCGAAACATTGGTCAGAACGGCGTAACGGCGGAACAAGTTAAAGCGCTAGGAAGCTGGACTGAACACCAGGGAACAAAGCCGATCGAAATCCCTTTCACTGCTGGCCGTGTCATTATGCACGACCTGAGTGGCACGCCCGCTATTGTAGATTTTGCTGCAATGCGCTCCGCAGTTCAGCGCATGGGCATGGACCCAGCAATCATTGAGCCTTTGGTACGTGCAGATCTTGTTATTGATCACACTGTGACAATGGACAACACAGGCAGCCCCGCGTCTCTGAGAATCAATGGCGAATTGGAAGCTGAAAGAAACAAAGAGCGCTATGCCTTCCTGAAATGGGGCGCACAAGCATTTGATACTATTCGTATTATTCCACCGCAGACCGGTATTGTTCACCAGGTTAATCTGGAATATCTGGCACAAGGCTACCTCAACATTAATAACCTTATGGTCCCTGATACGCTCATTGGTATGGATAGCCATACACCAATGGCCAATGCCTTGGGCATTGTTGGCTGGGGTGTTGGTGGCATTGAAGCCGGAGCGTCCATGCTTGGCCAGCCTATGCAAATGCTGGCACCTGAAGTTGTTGGTGTTGAGCTTACAGGCGCATTAAGAGAAGGCGTAACTGCAACAGATTTGGTACTAACGATTACTGAAATGCTGCGAAAATACCCCGCAGGCGTTGTCGGTAAATTTGTAGAATACGTCGGTGAAGGTTGTGCCAACCTCTCCCTTCCTGACCGTGCAACCATCGCCAATATGTCACCTGAATATGGCGCGACCATGGGCTTCTTCCCATTCGACGAAGTCTCTGCTGATTATATGAAAGCAACCGGTAGAGATGGTGAGCTGCCACTTGCTTTTTATAGAGCTCAAAACATGGCTTGGACGCCAGGTCAGGCACTTCCACGCTATACCGATCTTCTTCAGCTTGATCTATCTACAGTTGAACCATCAGTTGCTGGCCCTAAAAGACCTCAGGACAGATTACCACTGGCAGAGATTGGTAACGTATTCAGAAAAGCAGCAGCCGAAGGCGAGCGTAATCCTGAAGTAGTTAACGTAACGCCGATGAAAGCAGACGAAGCGGGTATTTTCGCTCCACTACCTGAAAGGGAGTTAAAAGACGGCGACATCGTAATTGCTGCAATTACAGCCTGCACCAATACCTCTAACCCTGGTTTATTGATTGCAGCAGGCCTACTTGCCAAGAAAGCCAATGAACTTGGAATGAAAGTACCAAACGGCATTAAAACATCACTGGCACCAGGATCACCGGTCGCCACCGACTTTTTAACCAAAGCAGGATTACAGCAGCACTTAGATGCACTGGGCTTTAATACCGCTGGTTACGGCTGTACAACCTGCGTGGGCAATTCAGGCCCTCTTGCACCGAGCATTGAAGAAGCCCTGCAGAAGCACGATATTATCGCGGCATCCGTTTTGTCCGGAAACCGCAACTTTGAAGGCCGCGTTCACCCGGATGTTGATACCAACTTCCTGATGTCTCCACCCCTAGTCGTTGCTATGGCAATGGCAGGTAATGTCAATATTGACGTGACCACTCAGCCAATCAGCCAGGATGCCAAAGGCAACGATGTCTTCCTGAAGGACATTTGGCCAAGCAACGCTGAAATTAGCCAGACGATGCTTGAGTGCATGGATCCGAAAGCCTTCAGAGAAACCTATGAAAACTCGCTTGATGGCCCAGCGACATGGCAGAACCTGGAATCCCCTACCGGCCCTGTTTATGACTGGGCTCCAGATTCGACTTATATTCAGGAGATCTCTTTCTTCGATGGCTTCTCCCTGGAAACACCACAAGACGCATTAAACAATATTTCTGGTGCGCGCATGCTGGTTATGTGTGATGACAACACAACAACAGACCACATCTCGCCGGTAAGCCGCATTCGCCCTGATTCACCTCCTGGTGAGTACCTGAGCTCACAAGGTGTTGCTGATGCCGACATGACATCACTTGGCGCACGCCGTGGTAACCACCACGTGATGCTACGCAGCATATTTGGCAATGGTAAAGCCAGAAACCTGCTACTACCTGGCACTACGGGTGCGGTAACTAACTACTACCCATCTGAAGGCAAGCCTGCGCAAATGTCGATTTATGATGCTGCAGAACGCTACCGAGAAGAAGGTACGTCGACCGTTGTTTTTGGTGGTAAGCTTTATGGTACAGGCTCATCACGTGACTGGGCTGCAAAAGGCCCAGCTTTGCTGGGTGTGCGAGCAATTATTGCTGAAAGCTTTGAGCGTATTCACAAGTCCAACCTAGTGGGTATGGGGGTTTTACCGCTGCAACTTCCTGAAGGTGTGACACGCGCCTCTCTCAACCTAGACGGCACAGAAACCTTCGATCTAAACGGAATTGATACACTTGAGCCACGCGGTGTTGTAGGTTTAACAATTCACCGAGCGGATGGATCATCGCAACATCTTGAGTTAACTTCACGTGTAGATACATCATCTGAGCTTGATCAAATACGTCATAAAGGCATCCTGCCAATGGTATTGCGAGATATTATTGCTTCGAATGCTTAACAGCGATATTTGAGTTAATAAATACCCCGCATCAGCGGGGTTTTTTATGACCTTTTCAACATAAAAAAACCTTGGCATTCGCATACCAAGGTTTTTTTATAGCTATAACACAGTTAATCCCTATAAATCGGGGAGCTCATAATCTGCAAACAACTCATCGATCTCATTTCTGTTGCTACACTCTTGAACCTGCTTAACGATATCCGGCGTAAGGTGCGGCGCAAAACGCTGAATAAAATCATACATATAACCACGCAGAAAGGTTCCCTTTCGAAAACCGATCTTCGTCACACTTGGCTCGAACAGATGGCTTGCATCTAAACGGACAAGGTCACTGTCCTGCTGTTCGTCAAAGGCCATCGTCGCAACGATACCAACGCCTAAGCCTAAACGTACGTAGGTTTTGATAACGTCGGAATCTACCGCCGTAAACACAACCTTTGGCTCCAAGCCTTCGTTAACAAACGCTTCATCCAACTTAGAGCGCCCGGTAAAACCAAATACATAGGTCACAATTGGATGTTCAGCTAAATCAGCAAGCGTAAGCTTAGATACTTGTGTCAAAGGATGATCTTTAGGCACAACAACCGAGCGATTCCAGCGATAGCACGGCATCATAATCAGATCGCTAAAATGCGCCATCGCTTCTGTTGCTATTGCGAAGTCAACAGTACCATCCGCAGCCATTTCGGATATTTGCATTGGTGTACCTTGATGCATATGCAAAGAAACATCAGGATACTCTTTCATAAAACTGGTAATAGTAGGCGGTAATGCATAGCGGGCTTGAGTATGCGTAGTAGCAACATCCAAACTGCCTTTTCTCTCGTCGCTAAACTCCTGGGCAACCTGCTTAATACTTTCTACTTTTTGTAAAATCTCTCCCGCCACAGACAGAATGGCCTGTCCTGCCGGTGTCACACGCGTTAGATGCTTACCACTACGTGCAAATACCTCAACCCCAAGCTCATCCTCGAGCAAACGGATCTGCTTACTGATACCTGGCTGTGACGTATATAAACTCTGCGCCGTAGCTGACACATTGAGATCATGACGAGCAACTTCCCAGATGTAACGCAACTGCTGCAATTTCATCAAACACTCCAGTAAATCACAACGACATAACTGCCGCTCTTGTAATTAATATGCACATTATTATAACAGTTTAGAATAAAATCCACAGTGCGAAAACCATGGTAGCCAACCACTAAAGACGCGTATTTAGCCGCCTAACCTCTTCATCCTGTGCAATAATTTTCTTTTCCAAGCTAGCTAAGCGAGCAAGCGACCTAACCAACTCTTCCTCTTTGTCTTTCAATTGGCTTCGCATACTACTTTCGCGACGAGACTGCTCTGTAGTCAAGGCCACCTGCTTCTGCCTTGCCTTTCTTAGCTCCTCATCTATTACTTTCACTTTATCTTCTAACCTTTTGTTTTTATTGGTTTCAGCAAGCAGAGATAAATTAACTTTCGAAAGATCCCGAGTCTGACCTGATGTATCTAGCTTGATCCGTTTCAGCTCGTCTTCCAAACTCTTTATCTGTGTTTTCTGCGTATCATTTTTAACATCTTTACGCGCTAGCTCAGCCTGCATGTCATGGATACTCTTAGTCAGCGCTGACTCTTTTTTACCCACTTCATCACGCAACTTTTCTAATGCTCCGCGATAATAACGAACATCTGCATCCGCCTTGCTCACCGCTTCAAGTGTATGTCGCTGCTCCTCCTTGATACGTTGATCGAAGGTACGCTTACTATCATCATAAGTCTTACGCAGGTGGTTAAGCTCCTGCTCAACATTCATACGGCTCTGTTCTTCTTGCTTACGCTGCGATGTTTCCGCTGCCAAATTAGCCTTTAATACTTCTATTTCAGCTTCCAATCCTTTGACTTGAGTTTGTACATCCTCTTTCTTAACTACCTCATCGCGCAGCTTATCTTCAACTTCAAGAAGGCGACTACGTGATTCTTTAAGCGTTTCGTCAGCCTCTCTTCGAACAACATCGATACCAACTTCATGACTA
>Ga0193961_1000969_pt1 | contig 10609 bp, 11 predicted proteins | sample FB_4_MG_FD_140371 | JGI IMG/M metagenome (GOLD analysis project Ga0193961, IMG submission 140371) | Microbial mat bacterial communities from the Broadkill River, Lewes, Delaware, United States - FB_4_MG | ecosystem: Environmental > Aquatic > Freshwater > River > Microbial mats | place: USA...
AAAATAACACCAACTGTCATACCTATGATTCCAAACAGTATTGTTGCAAAAGTAAAGGCTTTTGCTATCGAGTAATCATACTCAATTGTTGCACCGTTCTGCATCAATTTCCTCCTAAAGTTTAAAATAAAAGTCACGAATACGTCACTTATAAAGTGGATTTTATCCTAGATTTATTTAAATGATTCTGAATTAGTTAATTGTTTGTTAATATAATATTATTAATAAAATTAATTAAGAAATTATTAAGATATAAATAAGAAAAATTTACAAATAAATTGATTAACTAATCTAATTCTAAGAAATGGTAGATATACTATTGCATATAAAAAAAAGGGTATAAAATGTATAAAGGGTTAATTAAAAGTGGGTTATTAGTTTCGCTTTTTTGTTTCGCTACTGTTTGTTTCGCTGAAACTAAAACTATCTCTGAAACAGATGCTAAAAATGACTCTACTGAGTATATTTATCCTCACATTTCAAATGGAATAGTGGATGATAAAATTATAGATTTAGCAGACAGTTTATTGGCAAGTAGTAGAATTGCTCAAGAAGATATGGGGAATATTGCTATCACATCTTTTGTTAACCTACATGATTTGTCCCAAACAAGTTCATTTGGACGAACTTTAGCAGAAACATTCTTTAACGAACTCTTTATCCGAGGATTTAATATTATAGATATTCGTAGTAAAGGTACCCTCTCTATAAATCCAACAGGAGAATATTTTATTACCCGAGATAAAAAGAAAATAGATCAAAAAATTGTAAATGCTTATGTATTATTAGGAACTTTTTCAACTATAGAAGAAAAAGTTGTTATCAATGCAAGAATACTTGATTATCAAACAGGAAGAGTAGTTGCTGCTGCTAAAACTTATTATAAGACTAATGATTGTCATTTATTAGGTAGTTGTCCAAAAGTAAGAAATATTAGAATAGTATCGAAAGATCCTCTTTCAACCCCTTACAAACAATATCAATCAACAAAAAAGGTTACCACTAAACAAATTAGTATATTCTAATTTACTTATCTTTAGCGTACAATCAAAGACAATTCTAAATCTATAGTTATATTTGGGACTTATTTATAAGTAAGCAAGCTTTAATAAGATAGTATAATCTAACTGAAAGAAAAGGATAACCTAATGACTAAAAAAATTGTTTTGAGTATTTTGACAGCATCTTATATACTTCATGCCTCTAATGTAACTAAAGCAACTGACTACTCTGGAGATTTTCTAATTGCTCCATTATATATTGCAAAAAAAGATATTTGTAGTGAAATTAAAGTATTTAATACAAATGAAACAAATTCTATATTGGCAAAAGTTGCTATACGAGAACACCTTAGTTCAAGAGAGGTAGATTTGCCTATATTCTTATCTCCAGGTGATGCTTGGTCTGGTACTGTTTGTCAAAAAAATAACAAAGTATTTCTTACAAGTATAGATGATTCCAATCATCCTAAAATAATGAATATTTTAAAAACAGGAAAAGACTTAACTACACAAAGTAAAAATGCAGGATACACTAATATAGATTTTACAAAGGGATACATTGAAGTTTATCCAATTGCACAATTTAATGAAAACAATAATAAAAAAGTAAATAAAAATGTACTAGTTTCGAGATGGGATACTTTAGCAGCTGGTAATTTAAACTATAGTAACCTCAAGAAAGATGGTGTAGATGGATATAGTCTTAGCGGTATACTCTCTTTTAAATACAATAATTCAATTACATCAACACTTCCTATGACAGCTTTTAAGGGGGTTCATAATAAACAAGTAGCAGGAAATGATATTGCATATAGTCAAGATTCAAATCCTGAGATTTTATTGGGTCAAAATGAAAAAACAGAAATTTTAAAATTACTCCAAAAAGATACAGTCTCATTAACTTATGATAATAGTGGACTAAATCAATTTATTAACCTTACTTTTCCATTTGGATATAAAGCAAATCAATCAAGAAAGTTTAAACTGATTATTAGAGATATGAGTGAAAATAAACATATTGCTGAAACAGTTATATTTTCTCCTGCCCCTATAAAAAGTTCTTATACAACTAAAAATGAAGTTGCAACATTATCCGTAAATAAACTTATAAATCTTACATCAAATCCTGCTAAATTTAAAGAGGGTATGATTCAATTGAAAGATATTACGAATGAATTAGATATTCAATTGGGAAATAATAAAATTGCGTCATTTATTGCAACAAGCGTTAGAGTTTCTCAAAAAGATATAAATAGTGAGATGATTATCAATGCAAATTATCTTCCAGTAAAATAATACTAAACTTCAAGAGAAACAATCTCTTGAAGTGCTTTTACAAAAGTCGTATTATCATTTACACAAGAACATACTCTCATCTCTTTAATACCATACTTATCTGCTAGTGAACGATATTTAAAATCTAATTCATAGATAGTTTCACTGTTATCTAAAATAAATGAAAGAGGATATATTATCACTTTTTTGTTTTTAAATTTTTTTAATACTGATTGTAAACTTGGTCTTAAACTTTTAAATAAGCCTATTTTTGATTGGTACGCTAAATTTATTGAGCATAAATTAGTTGCATAATCAGATAGTTTGTCTTTCAATAATTCAATATGCTCCTCTATTTGTATCTCATAAGAATCACTTTCATTTATAAATTTTCGAGGCAAATTATGTACTGAAAATAGTAAATGAAAATCATTGTATTTTCCTTGCACACGAATAATCTCATCACAAATAGATTTGTTGTACATATCATTGTTATAAAAAGGTTCGATTATCTTTATACGAAATTTATTATCAGCTTTCAACAAAAAGTCATCTATACTAGACTGTACACTAATTGATGAATAATGTGGATATAAAGGCAATAAAATAACATCTTTTATCTTTTCTTTCTTAATTCTTGCCACTGCTGTTTGTGAAAAAGGAGAGGTATATAACATAGCAGATGTAATATAATATTCTGGTAGTAAAAGAGCTAACTTTTCTATCAATTTTCCCGTTAATTGATGTAAAGAAGATATTTTTTTGGAAGATACATAATTATTCCACATCTTTTCCAATGATAATGTAAGAAATAGAGAAGCAGTCATTGATCTTGCAGTATCATTTCCAATTGGTATAATTCTCTTGTTATTAAATATATTTGTCAAAAATACTTCTAACTCATCTTTGTTTCTAGCAGCACCTGTATTTAATAAAACTAAAGCTTTTTTAGCCATTTGTATCCAATTTTTCGATATTAATAATCTCATCACTACACCATGCAGCAAGAGTTTCATCATGTGTAATAAGAAGAATACCAAAATTTTCTATAAAACTTACCAACATTCTCATCGTATCTAAAGCAACTAAATTATCCAATGCACTTGTAGGCTCATCTGCCAAAAGCAGATCTGGTTTCATTAAAACAGCTCGTAATATACTACACCTTTGCAGTTGACCACCACTCAATTGGTGTGGTTTTTTCATAATGAGTGTATTTGAAAGATCTAAATGCGTCATAAGATTTTCTAATTCAAATATACTATAACTCTCCACGACATCATCAATTTGTTCTTTTATACAATATGTTGGATGAAAAGAGCTATAAGGATCCTGATATATTGAAGCTACTTTTTTACTTTTTATTGTACCTTTTAAAGGTTTCAAATTTTGTGTAATAAGTTCAAAAAGTGTAGACTTACCACTTCCACTTGAACCTACTATAGAAATTATTTTATTTGTACTCAACTTCAAATCAAAGTTTTTGTAAATTAAATTTTCAGGACTATACCCAAAAGTAACATTATTTATATCTAATACACAATTCTTATTCATAATTGTATTCTATCCTAAATTATATAAGAGTAGTTGAAGTAAAATATTAGTATCATTTATATAAATTTATTCAGGAGAACAATATGAAAAAAATCGTATTAGGAACATTAGTATTAAGTGTAGCTGCATTCGCATCAGTTAATTTAGCAGCATGTAAGAGTTGTCATGGACAAAACTTTGAAAAACATGCTTTAGGGAAATCGAAAATTGTATCAGATATGAGTAAAGCTGATGTATCTGCTGCTTTAATAGGATATAAAAAAGGAACATATGGTGGTCCAATGAAAGGTGTTATGAAAGGTCAAGTAGCTAGATATAGTGAAGCTGATTTAGCTGCAACTGGTCTTGGTAAATAATTTAACTTTATATAACAAAATCAACTACTTTTGCAGTTGATTTGTTTGTAACTTTGCTTTTTTATTTGCTTTTAACTCTTTTACTTTTTCATCTTTTTTGATTGCATCTTGTAAGTCATCTGTACTATCGTTCAAAAGTCCATTCATCATTTTTTTGCCATCATCAAACTGACCTTGTTTTGCACCCCAGATAAATATACCCAAAAGTGTAAAACTTACTAGAATACCTATAACTAATTCAATCCATAATATACTATTCATCACTTTCCCTACTTTTTCTTATCTATACGCAAACTATTTCCAACGACTAATAATGAGCTCAAACTCATAGAAAGTGCAGCTACAAGTGGTATAATAAATCCAGCCATAGCTATAGGAATCGTAACAATATTGTAAATCAAAGATATCATTAGGTTTTGTTTGATAAAACGAAATGTTCTTTTTGAAATATAAAAACTTTTACTAATACCTGATAGTTTATCGTTTAAAATCACTATATCACTTACCGCTATGGCTATATCAGCACCATTACCCATAGCTATAGATATATCAGCACGACTTAGTGCCAATGAGTCATTTATACCATCTCCTACCATCACAACTGTTTTACCACTTTGTTTTAAGCTATTAATATAATCCGCTTTATTAATAGGGGACATCTTTGCATTAAAATGGTCACATCCTATCTCTTTTGCGATATTGGCAACCGTATATTTATTGTCTCCACTACATATAATTGTTTTTACATTTTGTTTTTTAAAATACTCAATTGTCTTTTTTGCATCTTCACGAATTTTATCTTCAAGCTCAAAAGTAGCTAACAATTTATCATTTATTGTAAAATGATATATAGTTGTTTTATACTCAATATTATTTTCCAATCTTCCACCATAGACAATAGTATTTTTATAAGTTGCTTGCACACCCAAAGATGGAATTTGTTCTATCTTTTCTAATTCAAGATTCTTTAAATTTTCATAATTTTTCTCTAAGTAACTTTTCATAGCAATACTTACAGGATGTGTTGAGCTATCACTTAAGGTGTACAATATATTTAACTCTTCTAAAGTCAAAGAAAGTGGTGTTGCTTTTACTGTAAGTTTTCCTGTTGTAATTGTACCTGTTTTATCAAAAACAATAGCATCTATTTTTGCAAATGTTTCTATAAATTTCGCCTCTTTAAATAACAAGCCCTCTTTAGATAACCAGCTTATTCCTATAAGACTCGCAATTGGGGTAGCCAATGCTAATGCACAAGGGCAAGCAATCACAATCACAGATATACCAATGATAAGAGAATTTTCAAAACTCCCCTCATATATATACCAGCCAAAAAATGTAATAAGAGCCAAAGACAAAATCATAATAGAAAAATATTTTGACATTTCATTCGTCGTATCTTCAATCTTTGGTTTAGAATTTAAAGAATCTTCTAATAACTCTACAATCGTATTAAGTGTGGAGTTTGCATAATTTTTACAAGCTCTATATCGAATAACCGCTTCTGTATTAATGGTACCACTGAGTATTATATCCCCTATTTGTTTACTTACAGGCATTGATTCACCACTAATACTACTCTCATCAAAGCTACTACTTCCAGATATTACTTCCCCATCTACACTTGCTTTCTCACCCATTTTTACTTCAATAATATCATCTATTTTTATCTCATCTAAAGTAACAACTTTTTTTCCACCATCTACTATAATTGTCGCTTCAAGTGGTATTTGTGAGCGTATTTTATCCATTGTATCTACCGCATTTTTTTTACCCAAAACTTCCAGATACTTTCCAACTAATACAAAAGTAATTATCATAGCAACACTATCAAAATAACTATCACCGACACCTCCAAATAAAACATATAAAGAGTATATATAGGTCAAAGTCGCCCCTGCTGAAACCAAAAAATCCATATTGATTATCTTATTTTTCAAACCATAGAAAGCACCTTTAAAAAATATCCAACCACTATAAAACAACACAGGTGTCGCAAATATAAACTCTGCCATATGAATCATACGAAGCATTTCAGGGTCAATACCAGTAAAATATCCCGTATATTTTGCAACATCAATCATCATAATATTCATAGAAGCAAAAATAGCAATAGACATTCTTAAAAAGAAATCTTTTTTATTTTCTGTTGCTTTTATCTCATTTTCACTTCTATCATAGGGATACGCGTTATACCCAATACTTCTAATCTTATCAATAATTTGAGATAATTTTATGATATCTTCATCCCAAACTACTTTTGCTTTATTATTCGTAAAGTTTATATTGATCTCAACGATTCCATCTGTGTCATTAAGGACTTTTTCATTGAGCCAAATACAAGCAGAACAATGTATTCCTTCAATAATTAAATCAATTCTATTAAAACCCTCTTCAGTTTCTTTCACATAGCGAGTCTCAAAACTTTCCATATCAAAATTGCTACTATCATCTCCTACAGCCAAAGGTTGAGAGAGTGTATTTTTGCCTACTTTGTCATAAAAGCTATTCAACCCATCATCCTGTAAAAGATGGTATACTCCTTGACAACCATTACAACAAAAATTAAGCTCTTTATTTTCTGGCTCTTTTATCATAATGGATTCGTCAAACTCAAGATGACAATGGGTACATTTCATTAGAGACATTCAAATTTTCCAATTGTTCTATTTTTTTTGATTTTATTATATCGTTTTACCTGACCATGCATTGCAATAAAAATGTCATTTTTAACTTTATTCTGTAAAAAACCAATAGCCAACATAAGATTAGCCGTTGACTCAATAGGATCAATACTAAAAGGAACCATAGATCCTGTTATTACAATCGTTTTATTTTTTGTATATTTTGAAAGATACTTTGCTGTTATATCCATAGTATCAGTCCCATGGACTATTATTATTTGAGAATATTTAGAATTATTTATAAAATCTTTTAAAGTATTTCTATCCTCTTTGTTAATATCCAAACTATCTTTAAAAATCAAACCATCAACATGAATAGAGTCAATTTTAGAATATTTAAAAATATTTAAAATTGCTTTATTTGAGTTTGTTACTAGCAATTTTCCGCTAATTTGATTATAAGTTTTATTAAAGGTTCCACCTGTATTTAAAATTAAAATCTTTTTATTTTTCTTCACTTTTTTATATTCTCTTTTTTACCTAATTTATGATATTATACCTAAAATTATACAAAAAGAGTAATTATGGATGCAAATGTATCAAGACTAAAAGAGATTACAGTCTTATATTGTGAAGATGAAGAATACCTACGAGATATCACTCAAGGTATTTTAGAATCCTTTACAAAAAAACAATTTATTTGTAAAGATGGAGCAGAAGGACTAGAGGTCTTTAAAGAAAATCAACATCTCATAGATTTAGTGATAACTGATGTAAATATGCCTAATATGAATGGTTTAGAGATGTCAAAAGAGATTAAAAATATAAATTCAAATATGCCTATAGTAGTAGCAACAGCATTTTCAAATTCAGAATATTTATTAGAAGCCATTGACTTAGGTATAGATAAATATGTACTCAAACCAATTAATGTAAAAAAGCTTCTTGATATTATGTCAAAATCTTTATTGTATCATGAATTACGAGATTTATATCTCGATCAACTTACAAAATTACAAAATAGGAATGCTCTTATAAAAGAGACAAAAGTACTTAAAAAATCAACTTTAGCTTTGATAAATATTGATAAATTTTCAGTTTTAAATGATCTCTATGGTGAAGATTATGGAGATAAAATTTTACTCTCTTTTGTAGGAACTATGAAAGAAAAATTTAGAAATGAAAAATACAATATCTATAGAGTTGGTTCTGATAATTTTGTTATCCTCTGTAAAAGTGAAGATACAGACACGAAAGAATTTAAACAAATTTGTAAAAGTTTCATTAACCAAACAAACACAAATGGTATTATCATCGAAAATGAGGTTATTGATATTAGTATCACTATAGGAATAGCTCAGTCTGAAGATAAGCATGCATTTGAATATGCACAAAGAGCTATACCAAAAGCAAGAAGTAAATATCTTGATATTTTAGAATATGATAAAGAACAATTTGAACAAAAAAAAGATATTCAAGAAAATATTGCTTGGATTAAGAAATTAAAATCTGGATTAGCAGATGGACGATTTCAACCTTATTTTCAACCCATAGTTGATGCTCAAACACAAGAGATATATAAATATGAAGCACTCATTAGATATATTGATGATAGTAAAAAAGAGATAGCACCCTATAAGTTCCTCTCTATAGCAAAAAAAGCCCGATTATTTCCTATTGTCATCAAAATAATGCTTTCAAGTGTATTGCAAATTATTAAAGAAAAAAAGATAAGGGTTGCCGTTAATCTTTCTTTTGATGATATGATAAATCAAGAAACACATCAGTTTATTTTTAATAGTCTTGAAGAATATAAAGAGGAAGCAAAATTACTAGATTTTGAAATTTTAGAAAGTGAAGAGATTGAAGATTTTGAGATTGTAAAAGATTTTATTGTCAAGATACGCTCATATGGTTGCCAAATAGGAGTTGATGACTTTGGAGCTGGCTATTCAAATTTTAATATGCTTGAAGCCCTTAATGTAGACTTTGTAAAAATAGATGGTTCACTCATAAAAGATATCGATATCTTACCAAAACATGCTTTGATAGTAGAAACAATATCTGAATTTTGTAGAAAATTAGGGATCAAAACAGTCGCTGAATTTGTATGTACTGAAGATATATATATAAAAACTAAAGCTTTGGGTATAGAGTATATGCAAGGTTGGTACTTTGGAAAAGCTATGCATAAAGACTGCATCTAAAGAGATAGCATCTCCCAAATTCTATATCAACTTAAAGATTCCATTGAGATATAATATTCTTTTTGTCATATAGAGAAGCTTTTATTAAAGAACTTTTAGCAATAGATACAAGCTGTTCGGAGGCTATTTTTAAATTATCATTAACGATAAAATAATCATATCGATCAATATACTCTATCTCTTTTTTTGCATTTGATATTCTTTTTTCTATCACCTTTTGATCATCAGTATCTCTATTGTACAATCTTTTTTCTAACTCTGTAATAGTAGGAGTAGTTATAAATACTGTTGTTGTTATATCTCTTAATTTTTCTACAACCTGCTCAAATCCTTGAACATCAATATCAAATATTACCAATTTTTTTGCATCTAAAGCTTTGCGTATAGGTGTTAACGATGTTCCATAATAGTTCCCATGAACTTCTGCCCATTCCAAAAAATTATTTTTTTCTATATCTTCTAAAAATTCTTCTTTAGAAACAAAGAAATAGTCTACACCATCTTTCTCTCCAATTCGAGGTTTTCTTGTTGTTGTAGATATTGAAAAATAATAGTTCTCTATTACTTTATAAACCTCTTTTAACAAAGAACTCTTCCCGCATCCACTTGGTCCAGATAGCAACAAAATTGCACCCTTATTATATATATTACTCACCCTCTTCTTGTCCTAACTTTATTTGTAAATTTATCTCATAACCTTCTGTGAGAGAGTCTATTATATCTTGATCTAACTTGTTTAATAAAGGTGTTAATTCTTCTAGCTCATAATTATTTAACAATACTTTGAGAGGTTTGTTATCAAACTTACTATAAACCTTATTAACAGTATTTACTTCATCAATCGCTTGATCAATAATAGTAGATAAATCTAGCCATTCTGTATCAACTTTTTCAGTATCAACATCCTCTTTTACTACATCTTCATTTGAGGTCATAATATTTTGAATCCGTGATAATTCATTGCTATCTAATATACCACCATCATTTAATGGATCTGATTGTACCAAACCATCACTATCATTTTCTTCAATATTTTCATTTTCTTCAATATCTAACGCAATATCATCTGCTAAACTTTCAATATAAGCAACAGCAGGTTCAGTTATATTTTGATCTTCACTAAAGCCCTCTTCATCCTCAACCTCTACATTAGAGATATAAGTTTTAGAATTATTCCTTTTACTTAAAATAGCCATTTGTTCGAGTAAAATTTGCTCCAACATAGATGGCAAAAAAGGTAAAGGTATGATGAAATCATTCGCACTTCCAAAAGGTAATTCTTTTTTAGAAATCGCTCCCATAAGTTTGGAATATGATTTTACAACATTAAACCTATCATCAATAAAGTCATTATCAATAATAATAATATCAACTTTATGATCTATTTGAACTTCACTCAATATCTCTAGTTGCAAACTTAACTTTTTACAAATTAATGTAAATATTTGAATAACTATTGGTTTTTGAGATACTAATATTAAACTTTTATTCATAACACTGCCCACAAATTATTATTTTACTTGTTCCAATCTATATTCGTTGAGTTTATAGACTTTATCACACTTATTTGCTATCTCATTTTCGTGAGTAAC
>Ga0193961_1000975_pt1 | contig 10556 bp, 10 predicted proteins | sample FB_4_MG_FD_140371 | JGI IMG/M metagenome (GOLD analysis project Ga0193961, IMG submission 140371) | Microbial mat bacterial communities from the Broadkill River, Lewes, Delaware, United States - FB_4_MG | ecosystem: Environmental > Aquatic > Freshwater > River > Microbial mats | place: USA...
ACCGATGCCCTGGCCTCTACCGCTGCCTATCTGGCGCGCAATGGCTGGACGCGGGGCCAAAGCTGGGGACGTGAGGTGACTGGCGCAGCGGCGGCAGGGGCCTTGCAGCTGCAGGCGGGCGGGCCGAGCTTTGCGGTGACCGGAAATTTCAAGGCGATCAAGCGTTATAACAACTCCGATGCCTACGCCATTGGGGTTGGTCACTTGGCTGATCGCATCGCAGGCGGCCCGCCATTGCGTGGGAAGTTTCCACCAGACGCCAATGGTTTGACCAAGGATGACCGGGTTGCGTTGCAAACGCGCCTGACGGCGAAGGGCTTTGACACCGGGGGCGCTGATGGCGTTTTGGGACCCAAAAGCCAGGCGGCGATCAGCGCGTATCAGACCAGCATCGGCCAGCCCGCAACTGGCACACCCTCACAGGATCTGTTGCGGTCCTTGAAGTAAGAGCAAACGGTGCAAGACATCTAGGACAGAAAGGCGGCGACGCGAGCCGCCCTTCTGTTAGAACATCACGCTTGGCAGATAAGTGGCTATCTCTGGCAGGAACCAGATCAGCGCAACGGCTATGATCTGGATGAGGATAAAGGGCGTCACCCCCGCATAGATCTGACCTGTGGAAATCTCCTTTGGCGCCGCGCCGCGCAGGTAAAACAGTGAAAAACCAAAGGGGGGCGTCAGGAAGGAGGTCTGCAGGTTGATCGCAATCAGCACCGACAGCCAGACCGGGTCATGGCCCATGATGATGAGGGTCGGCATCACCAGTGGCAGTACAATGACCGAGATCTCGACAAAATCCAGGAAGAAGCCCAGCACAAAGATAAACAGCATAGAGAAAATCAGCGCCCCTGTTGCGCCGCCCGGCATCGCTGCCAGCAGCTCTTGCACCCGGTCTTCCCCGCCCAGCCCGATAAAGACCAGCGAGAAGATCCCGGCCGACAGGATGGTGGCAAAGATCATGGCTGTCATGGTGAGGGTGGAGTTCAGCGCTGGTTGCAGAACTTTCTGGGTCACCATGCTGCGCAAAGCCAGGGCGATGGCGACCAGCCCTGCCACTGTGAGCCCCACATAAACGGCCCCCAAAGCATAGCTGCCAAGGCCGAGATCACTGCGTTGCAGCCGCACTGGGAACAACCCGGCGCCAATCGCGAGGAGAACCAGAGACAGCGTTCCTATCAGGATAACGCGGCGGTTGGCGCCGGATTTGACGGCCGCCATCAAGGCGGCTCCAATGCCGCCGACAGATGCGGCCTCGGTCGGGGAGGCAATCCCACTGAGAATTGCACCGAGCACGGCGAGGATGAGCAGGATCGCAGGCAGGATCGCCTTGGCCACCTCAGACAGGGGCGGGCGCGCCATATCGGCGGGGGCAGGGGGCATGTCCTGGGGGCGGATCCAGCCGCGCAGCAGCACATAGAGGATGTAGAGCCCCACCAGCGTCAGACCGGGCAGTAGGGCAGAGGCAAAGATCTGGCCCACCGAAATGGTGTCGATGGTGAATTTGCCCTGTTCATACTGCGCTTGCTGATAGGCGTTTGACACCACATCAGACAGAATGATCAACAGGGTTGAGGGCGGAATGATCTGTCCCAAGGTTCCTGCAGAACACACCAGCCCCGAGGCTACGCGCGGATCATATCCGGCCCGCAACATGGTCGGCAGGGCGATCATCCCCATAGCCACCACCGTGGCCCCTACAATGCCGGTCGAGGCGGCCAGTAGCATCCCCACAAGGATAACTGAAATGCCCAGGCCCCCGCGCAGCTGGCCGAAGGAACGCCCCATGGTGTCGAGCATATCTTCTGCGATGCGGCTTTTCTCCAGAATGGCTCCCATCAGCACAAACAGCGGGATAGCGATCAACACGTTATTGGTCAGCAGCCCAAAGATCCGCTGTGACATCGCTCCCAGAAGGTTGATGTTCATCACGCCAAGCGACCAGCCCAGAATGGCAAAGAGTATGGCGGTGCCAGCGATCGAGAAGGCCACCGGAAAGCCAGAGAGAATTGCGACAACAAGCGCGCCAAACATGAGGATATCGAGATATTCAGCCATCACGGGTCTCGCTCTGGAACAGGATGCGCAGCACGCAGGAGAGCGATTGCAGCAGGACAAGGATGCAGAAGGCAGGGATCAGGCTTTTCAATAGGAAAACCGCCTTGATCCCGCCAACGGAGATGGGGCCTTCCAGGATCTTCCAGGCGTTTGTGACAGCGGGCCAGGACCAATAGATCACCATCACCATGGCGGGCATCAAAAGCAGCAGATGCCCTGCCAGATCAATGCGGTTTTTGCCAGAGGTGCTCAACCTGTCGTAAAAGATATCGACCCGCACATGGCCATCGTTCAGCAGGGTATAGCCAGCGCCCAGCATGAACAGGGTGGCATGCATATAGAGCACTGATTCCTGCGCCGCGATAGAGGAGTAGCCAAAGACATAGCGCGCGATCACGATCAGGAACTGCGCCAGCAACATGGCCAGCGCCAGCCAGCGCACCAGATTGCCTGTGGTCCGGCTGATGCCGTCCAAAACTGAGAGTATTCGCTGCATCTGCGCCTCAAATCCAGAAAACCGGCGCGAGAGACCCCGCACCGGTATTGCTTCGTATAAAAACGGCTCTTAGTAGCCGAGCGCCTTGGCGCGGGCGTTCATTTGACCGTTGTCGGCATAGCTCATGTAAGAGCCAACCGAGTCGCGATAGGCGGTGAAGCTTGCAGTGATGCGGCGCACCAGTTCGTCTTCGTCCTCCGCCAGTTCCGCCATCACCTCAGCCGCGGCCGCAGCCATGGCGGCGACCACATCGTCAGGCAGCATTTTGACCTGAACGCCTTCGTTTTCCACCATCTGTTTCAACGCCTGAGCATGTTTAGTGGTGTATTCCGTCCAGACCGGGTTGTAGAGGCTCTCGCAGGCAAAGCTGACGGCCTGTTTCAGATCATCCGGCAGCTCCGCATAGGCGGTGGCGTTTACGGCGCATTCCTCAGCCGAAGAGGGCTCACCCACGCCGGGCCAGTAGTAGTTTTTGGCAACCTGATAGAAACCCACGGCGCTGTCGGTCCAGGGGCCGATGAATTCGCCGGCATCCAGCGCGCCGGTCTGCAGAGCCTGGAACATGTCGCGTGGCCCCATCGCTTGCACGGCCATGCCGATCTTGGAGCACATTTCTGAGGCCAGACCTGTGGTGCGGAACTTCAGACCTTTCAGGTCATCCAGCGAGTTGATCTCATCGCGGAACCAGCCCTGCCATTGCGGGCCAGAGTTGCCACAGAGGAAGGGTTTGAGGTTGAACCGGCCATAGATCTCATCATAGAGCGCCTGTCCGCCGCCGTGATACAGCCAGCCAAACTGTTCGTCCGCGCGCAGGCCAAAGGGTTGCGAGCCAAACAGCAGCATGCCCTTGGACTTGGAGCCCCAATAGGCCGGAACCGCGTGATAGAGCTCTGCCGTGCCTTCAGAGACGGCATCAAACACACCGCGTCCGGGCACCAGCTCCCCTGCGGCGTGCAGTTTCACTTCAATGCGCCCGCCCGACAGGGTGGTGATCCGATCTGCCAGCATCTGCGCGGCGACACCGGGCCCGGGGAGGTTCTTGGGCCAGGCGGTGACCATGTTCCACTGGCGAATCCCCTGCGCTGTTGCTGGCGCAGCCAAAGAGCTGGCCGCGGCACCGGCGGCGCCAATTTTGATAAAGTCTCTGCGTTTCATTTCACTCTCCGTCCCTGAAGATTTATTATTAAGCATACGCATGAATTTTTTAAGTCTGCACATAATTAATGTCAATTCTCCTTTGATTTGGAAGGAGCCAAGGGCGCTGAAACAAGGCCTTTATGGGTCGTTTTGGCTCAATCCTGCTTAGGCCCAAGGCGCTATGCGTAATTTTTGAGCTATGGCGAACAAGGGCTTAGGAGTGGTTTCAAGTTTCACTATGGCGACACGAATTCCACATATTGAAATTTATAGTGAAGGGGTCTATACCCTTGGCTATAGCGCGTCCCCCGCAGCTTTCAGGGCCGCGGTACGCAGCCTTCCAGTGCCATAAGGGGAGAGGCACTCGGTTTTTGTAGGATTCATAGGGAGGGGACCTGCGTGCAGACCCGAATTCACGACACATTAAGCGCGGCTGTCGCTGCAAAACCTGACGCCTTGGCGATGATCGACTATGCGGATGGGAAGTTCACCTGGTCCGACCTGGCTGAGGCCACTGCCGAAGCGCGGGAGGTTTTGCTGGCGCAGGGCGTCAAACCCGGGGACCGTGTGGTCATGGTGTTTGAGAATTGTTTGGCCGTTTGCGCCTTTATTTTCGCCACCAGTCAACTCGACGCGATCTCTGTGCCACTGAATGCGCGGCTGACCCATGCCGAGCTCGACCGGCTGATCACCCATAGCGACCCAAGCGTTGTGGTGTTTTGCAATGATGCCTCAGAGCCCGCAGTGATTCACGGGAAAGCCTTCTCTGCCAAGGCAGCCATTGGCCGCTATGGCACTGTCGGGCTGTTCCAGCGCCGTGGCAGCCAACCCGAGCCCTGTTTTGAGGATGGCACCGAACAGGTGGCGCTGCTGCTTTATACCTCAGGGACCACCGGCGTGCCAAAGGCGGCGATGCTGACTCATAACAATCTGCTGTGTGCAGCTGCGGCCTCGGCAAAGGTGCGCGGCATGCAGGACGACGATATGACCTATCTGGCGCTGCCATTGTCGCATATCTTTGGCTTTGTCACCTTTGTGTCGATCTGCGGCGCGCAGGGCGCGATGCGGCTAGAGGCGCGGTTCGCGGTTGAGCGGCTGTACAAGGCCCTGCAAACGGATGTGACCCTGCTGCCTGCTGTGCCACAGATGCACGCTCATTTGTTCCACTATGCGCGGGCGCAGAAGAACCCGCGCTATGACGTCGGTCTGTTGCGCTTTGTCTCCTCTGGCGGGGCGCCACTGGATCCGGTGTGGAAGCGCGAGGCAGAGGCGTTCTACGGCATTCCACTGCAAAATGGCTATGGCCTGACAGAGGGTACTGCCGGGGTCTGTGCCACCGCCAGCCCGCTGGGGGACCCGGATGTGAGTGTTGGTCACCCGATGCAGGACAGCCTGTTCCGGCTGGATTTTGAGGCCGAAGGTGCCACTCCGGATGAGGGGATCGGTGAGATCCTGGTGGGTGGCCCGCAGATAATGAAGGGCTATTTCCGCGATCCAGAGCAAAGCGCCAAGGTGCTGACAGAGGATGGGTTTTTCCGCACTGGTGATTTGGGCCGGTTTGATGACGCGGGACGCCTGCATATTGTCGGTCGGTCAAAAGAGCTGATCATCCGCTCAGGGTTCAATGTCTACCCGGTGGAGGTCGAAGGCGCGTTGACGGACCATCCAGAGGTGATCATGGCCGGTGTCGTAGGCAGGCAGGTGTCTGGCAATGAGGAAGTGCTGGCCTTTGTGAAGGTTGCAGCCGATTGCAGCTTGAGCGCGGCGGATCTCTCCGCCTTCGTGAAGGACAAGCTGGCCCCCTACAAACGGCCTACAAGAATTGTCTTGGCACAGGATCTGCCTGCGGCACCGACAGGAAAAATTCTCAAGGCAAAGTTGATCAGCACCTTTGCGGATCAGTTGATGCCCGAAACCACTTACTAAACAAAAATTCTACTATACGGAATGCGATTCTGTATGGTAGCCATTCTTGCATGATAATCTCGGGGAGGAGATTTTGACTATGAGCGTAATTAAAACCACATTGGGTGCAGCTGCTGTTGCCCTGTCCTTTGGCACCGTTGCAGCGGCGCAGACAACGATTTTTTACGGCCACAGTGGCCCGGCGCGCGGTACGGTTCCGGCGGCGCTGAAATGGTTTGATGGCCGCATCGGCGAATTGTCCGAGGGTGATCTGAAATTGGACGTGCAATGGGGCGGTGCCCTGTTCAAAGCTTCCGCTTCGGTTCAGTCGATTGGCGACGGTGTGGCGGACGCGGGGTCGATCATCTCGGCCTATTTCCAAAAAGAAATGGCGGCATACTCCCTGGCGGACCTGCCGCTGGGTGGTCCCAACCCCTGGGTTGGTCTGCGCGCAACCGATCACCTGATGCGCACCATGCCAGAGATCACCGAGAATCTGGCGCGCCAGAACCTGGTCTATATCGGCACTTTCACCGCGTCTGATGTGAACGTTGCCTGTAAAGGCGCTGAGATCAATTCGATCCAGGATATCGCAGGTCTGAAAGTGCGCGGTGCCGGCGTTTACGGCAAGGTCTTTGGTGAGCTGGGTGCAACTATGGTGAACCTCAGCGTCTATGACGCCTATCAGGGGCTCGACACCGGGTTGATCGACTGTACGCAAGGCTATTCCTACATCATCCCCGCGCTGAAATGGCACGAAGTCATCGACAGCTACACCGTGTTGAACTGGGGCCAAATCGGTGGCTACGGTATGTTCATGAACAAGCAAAGCTACGACGCGCTGAGCGATGAACAGAAAGCCGTGATGACCCAGGCGGGCACCGAGCTAGCGGACAAATTTGCTCAGATCGTTATTGGCGCTAATGCCAAGGCCCTGAATGCAATGCGGGCAGATGAATATGAGCGTCCGGTCAAGGTGCTGGAAGTTTCAGCAGAGGAACGCGCAGCGCTGAACGCAGCCACCGAACCTTTCCTGGCGGATTGGAAAGAAAACGCAGCCAGCGTTGGTCTGAACCCTGACAAGATGATCGAGGTCTATACCCAGGCGGTCGCGGATTACACCGCCGAGTTCGAAGCCAAGGGCTATCCTTGGGAGCGCAACTAAGCTGCGCCACTGATCAGAGGCACCGGGGCAGGGGAGGTTCTGCCCCGGTGTTTCAAAATTCACTCGCTTGCAGGGAGGGGGCAAGATGCTGGATCGTATTGAAAAACTCTTTATCGACGTGGCAACGGCAGCGATCATTCTATTGGCTTTGATGATCTTTGCTGATGTGGTTGCGCTTAACCTGTTCAAAGCTTCGGTGCCGGATGCGGTGATCATTGTACGCGAACTGATGGTGCTGGCGATCATCATGCCCTTGGCGGCGGCCACCACCCAGCGGGCGCATATCGCTGTTGAGTTCCTGACCAATATGCTGCCGCCCAAAGTGGTGGAGTATTTTGTTGTCTTTGGTACTCTGTTTGGCGTCTTTGCCCTGTCCCCGCTGATCTATTCGGGTGCCAAAGAGCTGATGCATCAGATCAATACCGGCAGCGCTTTTTATGGCGATCTGAACCTGCCGCAATGGCCCGGGCGTCTCGCCTTTGTCATTGGGATCTCGTTGTGCTGGCTGCGTTTGCTGATCATGGCTTTGGGCGACATGAGGACCGTCTGGCGCGGCAAGACCCTCAATTTTGAACCCACAGGCCACTGACAGGTTAGCTGACGGGTTACCTGAGCGCGCCCTTTTCACAACAAGATCGCGTCCCCGGCGCGTCGGCTGCTGAGGGTCGGTGCGCTTCGTAGAACACTTCAATTTCGGGAATAGACTTCATGGATCCGGCAACGATTGGATTAGTGGCCTTTGGCCTGATGCTGGTACTCTTGGCGATGCGGGTGCCGATTGCCTTTGCATTGATTGGGGTAGCCACGCTGGCCGCCTTTACTATCTTTGCCTTCAGGACCGGCACCTTCATGCCCGAGCGGGCCATTCGCGCGACCTCGTCTTTGGTGTTTTCCAACTCCTTTGATCTGGTGCACAGTTTTGATCTGTCGATGATCCCGCTGTTCGTCGCACTCGGCAATATTGCCTATCGTGCAGGCATCACCACGGCTGTTTACAACTCGGCCAAGGTCTGGCTGGTGCGTCAGCGCGGCGGGTTGGCAGTGGCCTCGGTCATGGGCTGCGGCGGGTTTTCTGCGATCACCGGCTCCAGTCTCGCCTGTGCTTCGACCATGGGGAAGATCTGCACGCCCGAGATGTTGCGACTGGGCTACGATCCCCGCCTGGCCACGGCGAGTGTGGCTGCGGGTGGCACCCTGGGATCGCTGATCCCGCCGAGCATCCTGTTCATCATCTATGCGATCTTTACCGAAACCTCGGTCAGTAAGCTGTTCCTGGCCGGTGTTCTACCTGGGTTGCTGACACTGGCAGGTTTTGTGTTGGTGATCTGGGTGTGGATCCGGGTCAATCCCAAACTGGTTCCTGAGCAGGGCGCAGCTGCCAGTTGGTCCGAAAAAATGGCCGCCGTGCGTGAAGCCTGGCCAGCGGCGTTGATCTTCTTGATCATTGTAATCGGCATCTACGGCGGCTTTTTCACGGCAACGGCAGCAGCGGCGGTGAGTGTGGTTGTGACCACGCTGATTGGCTTTGCCCAGAGACGTTTGACTCTGCAGGGGCTCTGGGAGGCGGTGCGCGAGACCTGCGTGCAGACCTCGGCGATCTTTGTGGTGGCGGCAGGGGCGAAAATCTTTGTGGCGGCAATTGCGCTTACAGGTATGGCGCCAGCTCTGGTGCAATCGGTGGCGGATGCGCAGCTTTCGCCTGTGGTGCTGCTGATCTGCATCTGTGCCGTCTACCTGATGCTGGGTATGTTCCTGGATCCGATCGGGATCATGGTTCTAACTCTGCCCCTGGTGGTGCCGCTGGTGGAATCTTACGGTATGAACCTGATCTGGTTTGGGGTCGTGGTGGTCAAGCTGCTGGAGATTGGTCTGATTACACCGCCAGTCGGGTTGAACGTCTTTGTCCTGTCCAATGTGGTGGGCAAGGCCGCGCCAATCGGCACCGTCTTTGCTGGCATCTGGCGGTTCTTGTGCGTTGATGTGGTTGTTCTGGCACTAATTGTCGGCTTTCCGTCGATTTCTCTGCTGTTGTCGATGACAGCGAAATGAACGGGGTTTTTCATTTGCAAGAAATTCTATACGTTGGAATTTCTAACCACCGCTAGGACTTGAGGCGATGCCAGATCTGAAAGACGACAAGCGATTTGCCAATACTTTGGCGCGCGGCCTCAATGTGCTCCGGGCTTTTGGGCCCAATGACGATGGTCTTGGCAATCTGGAAATCTCAGAGCGCACGGGTCTGCCGCGTTCTACCGTGTCGCGGCTGACCTTTACCCTATGTGCGCTGGGGTATCTGACCCATGGCCATCACCACGACAAATATCGCCTTGGGCCTGCGGCCCTGGCACTTGGCAATATCGCGGGGGCCTCTTTTGGTTTTGTTGAAACAGCCGGGCCGATCATGCAAAAGCTGGCGGATGCCACCAAGACCCTGATCGGTGTGGCCATCCAGGACGATGGCAAGATGCTGATCGTCAAGACCTGGAGGCCGCGCAATTCCACCACCACCTGGCTCAATGTTGGCTATCGGATGCCGATGTTGCAGTCGTCTTCGGGGGCGGCCTTCTTGGGGGCCCTGGCGCGCAGCGAGCTGGCAAAGCTGACGCAGGCCATGTCCGCTGAGGATCAGGCCCTGTATCAGGATTTTGGCGGGAAAGCGCAGTCCAGTCTGTTGAGCGATGGCTATGCTTTTGTGCGCGGAGAACAGCGGTTCAACGCCACCATCAACGCTATTGCCGCGCCCTATCGCCCCTCGGAATTTGGGGAACCGGTGGCCTTTCTGAGCGGCGCGCGCAAATCGGACCTGACGGATGAGCAGGTCACTGAAAGCGTTGGCCCGGCGCTGGTGACAGCGGTGCAGGAGTTGCTGCACATCACGGGCAGACGTTTTCCAATCATGTCTGACGAGTAAGAGTTGGGGAGTTGCCCTTTCGCCGCCGATGGCAAAAGGGCAGGGGCTATTAGCCGACAATCATCTGTTTAAGCTGCAGCGCTTCATATTCCAGTTCGTTCAGGCGGTAGTTGACCACATCACCAATGGTCAGCACCCCGCAGAGTTTGCCGTCATCGACCACCGGCATGTGACGGAAACGCCCCTCGTTCATGCGCCGCAGGACCGTCACCAAAGGATCGCTGGGCGAACAGGTTTCAACCTTGCGGGTCATGTTCTCTCCCACTGTTTGTGGCAGGGTTTGCCCAGGTGTTTCCGCCAGTTTTCGCACGATATCGCGCTCTGACAGGATCCCCTCCAGGGCTCCACCTTCGCCAGTGACAAGCAGCGCACCAATGCGACGATCGCGCAAAACGGTGACAGCCGTGCTGAGCGTATCACTTGAGCCGATGGTATAGGTGGTGCCGCCCTTTTTGCTGATCAGCTGCCCAACAATGGCTGTTTCGTGCGAGATATTGCTCTGGGCGGACTGGCTATGAGTGGTCTTTTTGGCCTGATCCCCGCGGCTGGGGGCCTGATAAGAACTTGGCATGTTGAAATGCTCCCTGTTGTTGGCTGCGCCTGGTTGTCTAATGGTCCTGTGCTGTGTCATTCAGGTCAGACACCATAGTGCCTTAGGGTAGCTTAGACGACAAAATGCCTTAGGGGGAATAGCTTGCTCGCCTCGCAGATCACACTGACGCCGCTTATCGCCACCATTTTGATTTTCTTGGCGGTGCTGGCGGGCAACCGCTATCGTCGGGTTTGGAAGGCCGAGGGGCCGCGCTGGCAGCTGTGGCTCTTTGGTTTGATCGCAGCTGCGGCGCTGCTGACACTGGCTTTTGTGCCGATGCAGCCCCTTTAACCCA
>Ga0193961_1000976_pt1 | contig 10555 bp, 6 predicted proteins | sample FB_4_MG_FD_140371 | JGI IMG/M metagenome (GOLD analysis project Ga0193961, IMG submission 140371) | Microbial mat bacterial communities from the Broadkill River, Lewes, Delaware, United States - FB_4_MG | ecosystem: Environmental > Aquatic > Freshwater > River > Microbial mats | place: USA...
ATTGGTCATAGCGTCTATTTGCCTCTTCTACAATAGTATCAAGTAGGGTTCGCTCAAGCTCTTGTGTAAGGTTTTTAATCTCATCACTATCTGTTTCATTAAATGTAACAAAAGTTTGATAATCAAGCTCCCCATTGAGCCTATCTCTTAATGGAGCATGAACAATATTGTAATTCGATGAAGAGAGATCAAAAAATGAACCTACCTGTTTCGTAGGCATAGCACAGATAACTTGAAACCCTAGAGTATCGGTTAAGTAGGTCAAAATAGCTTTTGATCGTTCTACATTGAGCTTCAAAAAGCTCTCATCAATAATGGCACTCTCTAAAGCATCTTTGCGTTTATCATGAGACTTCAAAGCAGATTGTAGATTAAGGGAGCGAATAATATAGTACGATGTTTCACCTTGACCCCCTGAATTTTTTCCATTACGACTCAAGCTAATCTCTTGGGTATCAACAATTTGTAAAATATCATAATTAAAATAGTTACGATAGTCTGAAATTCTTGCTAGTTCAGAGTTATACTTATCTTTATCTGTAAAAAGATTGAGTAGTTTATTTGCAATGGCATCACTCTCTTGTTGATATTCATCCACTCCAAAAAGAGAGTGGGTATTCATCATTGATCTATTTATGGAGATGGTTTTAAAATAGTCATAATACTCTTTTAACTCTTTATTGCCCTCTTTTCGCTTTATTTGATAGACTTCATTACCAAAGGTATGGTTTTTCAAGACTTTGTTAAGTTTGTCAATATAGTTTTTGCCTTGTTCTATTCGGGTATAGATAACTTGACAAAAGTCACGTGTAAATATATCTTTAAACTCCTCATTTTTTTTGGCTATTTTCTCTTTAAATTGATACAGAGGAGAGTTTTCTATTCTTGAAATTTCATCCATAATCGATTGATGTAATTCATAAAGCTCAATATACTGCTCTTCATGGGCAAAAAGCTCACTGTATTGTAGTAAAAACTTCAGTTCAACGCGTTTTGAGCGTAAGAGGGTATCATTATTGTAGGCTTGATAAAATGAACTCCAGTGACTTACAATAACCTCTTTTAAACTTTTGGGTATGAGGTAAGATGAGGAGAGGCTAACCGTGGCATTTAACTTTGTGATATACTCTTCAAAACTATGAGTAGAAATACGCATGGAGTAGAGTTTTGATAATCTCTCTTCTTTCTCTTTTTGTTTCTCTTGACGAATGTTTAACTCTTCTTTTTCTTTTTGTTCTACATTCTCTCTATTTTCTAAAGTATGTTCATGGATAATTATCTCTTTGTTTAATCTTTTGATTTGTGGTTTCAACCCTTGCAAGGCTTTCTCTCTCGTCTCTATTTCATCTTTTATCTCTTTGATATCTGAAATATCGATAGAGGCTTTTAAGTCTAGGGATTTATGATAAGCGGTAAAACTCTCAGATATTTTATGAATATTATGAGGTTCAAACAAAGAGTCATGACTTTTAAAACGCTTTAATATCTCTATAACCCTATCAAAAATATCTCTTTGTGCCGACTGCTTATTGTTACGCTCTTTTAATGCTTTTAACTCTTGTTTTAAATTTTCAAGTGTCTTCTCTCTAGCACTCTTTCCAAAAATAAACCTTTTATCTTTTAAAGCACAATCAAACATGAGATTATTACTTGATGCTTTTGTATCTTTTGTTACTCCTCTTCTTGTGTTTCTTAATGTTTGAGAACTATCGACACACAAGACATCCCCATAAGCGTTAATCAAATAGGCTTCTATCGTCTCATTGCTTATAGATAGATGCTTTACAATGGAGTCACTATCGAGAGCTTTTCCTCTTCGTTCAATATCTTTTAGAACTTTGCTACCTTGAATAATTTTAAGTTTTAAGCCTTCACTCTTGACCATATCTATAGCTTCTCGCTCAGAGTTAGAGTTTACTAAAACTGTGAAACGATTACCTGCAATAAAACCCTCTATCGCCTCTCTCCACTCATCATTTGTAAGATCAACAAACTCATACAGCATTCTTGCATTGGCATCGGGTAGAAGCATTTTCAATCTATTAAACGCTTTTGATAGAGCAGAGGGAGCATAAAATTGACTCTCTTCGAGCTGACTTATCTCTTGTTCTAATACTTCTCGTTTCTCGTTATTAGTAAATATTTCTCTACTTAGCTCTTGAAAATGCTTTGAAACTTTTTCCATCTCCACTTCAAACTCTTGAGATGAGATTAGAGTAGTATGTTCACTAGAGAGGTTTTCCATCACTACCTCCAATTCACTTAGTAGCATAGAGAGTTGCGTATCTTCAATACTACTCTTTTGAGCAAGTTTGCTAAACTCTAGCTTGGAAAAATCTGTCATACAACTGTAAAATTCTTCAAATAAGTCGCATAAACTTTGAAACTTTTCTGAATGAAGGTAGAGTATTTTTACTCCTTTATAGAGTTCATCTATCTTGGGAAGATGAGAAAAAAACATTGTTGAAAACTCATTAAATAGTCCCTTTTCCCTCTCTATATCTTTTTCAATTTGATTGATTTGCAGGAGCTTATCATTACCTGCATAGGTAGATTTTAGTTTTTCAAGTGCTTCTGTAGTGATATGTTTTTGATCCTCTAATTTCTTTAAGTCTCTATTGAACCTTTTAAGCTCTTTTATTGTTTTATCGTATTTTTTTGCTTCTTTGGCAATTTTATCCTCTTGCTTTAAGACTTCAAGTTTTTGATAGAGATAGTGTTGTGCTTGATTGGCAAACCACTCATTTAAAAGCTTTTTCAATCGACTCTCTACAAGCTTTAGTGCCGTAACTTCCTCTTCAACCTCTTTTGCTTCTCTTTTGAGAGCATTAAGTGAATGGATAATTTGAGATAAGTTCTCTACTTCACTGCTCATCGCTTTACTTTCAAGAAACTCTTTGCGTACAAATGTATTGATGTCCTCTACAGGCTTAGCATGAATGAAGTTTGAAAATGCTCGGGCTGCTTTTTCAGAAAAGATAGATGTCGTACTGCTCTCACCCCAGAGATGACCATAGAGAGTGTTTAAATACTCACCCATAGTATCACACTTAATAATATTATTGGCATTATATTCATTACAAAGATTTTTATAAATCTGCTTATGATTTAAAATTTCACTATTTTCGCCAATGAGGTCATCAATAAAAAGCTCTCTATTTTTGATTATAAAGAAGGATATATTATCTCGCTTTGGTTTGAACTCTCCCTTGTAAATTTCCATGGAGACTTTGATATTTATAAGGGCTGTAAAAGGCTTTTTGTCTTTTGTATAAAAAGTAATGGCAATTGAGGTGATAGTTCCATTGGGTCGTGCAAATTTAAATCTATCTTCTCCCACGCAGTATCCCTCAAGCGTACGATACTCCTTATTTCTTTTTTTATTTTGTGCTTCATCTTGTCCTGCATTATAAAGGGTTAAATTATCTTTTCCTCCAGTCATAATCGTCTGTATCGCATCAAGCATGGTACTTTTTCCTACACCTGTCTCACCTGTGATAAAGACTAAGTCCCCAAAAAGATACTCCCTGTTAGGTAAGTTTGCCCAATTGATTGTGATAAGTTTTTTAATTTTCATTATCACTCTCTTTTATATTTATAAAGGGCTGTATCATATCGGGTAAAACAATTTGATTAATATAGGGTCGCACAATGAGAGGTTTATCTTCATCAATCAAAACACCTGATGCAAACTTAACAACACGAATCCTTTGCAGTGTTTTAAAGGCTTCTTCTCTTACGGTCTTATTTTCACTAGCCGTGACACCAATTGTTGCTAGAGCGATATTAAACCCTACCATATCCACTTCTATCGTGGCATCATTTTCTATCTCCCCTTGTTTTAGCTTTTCATGGTACAAAAGAGCCAAAGCAATAAGATAGGCACTCTCTTCAGAGTTAAAACCCATCGACATATTTGATCTTACATCATCAGCTTGAAAATTTTGAGGGGTAGGAGAGCTTGGTGCATAGAGTCGTATAGACTCTAGGTCTTCATCACGGATAATATTAATATTGATAAGATTAAGATAATCAATAATAATGGTTTCAAGTCGCACAAAGTAGTCATAGTAGTGCTTCTCTTTTTCACTATCTTCTCTACAAATGACACCATTTTCCAAAAGGTATGCCGTAACCATTTGAAAATCTTCAATATCTAGCCCCTCACATTCAACCAACTCTACGACTTGATTATAAAGATTAACTGCCACTACTGCCCTCCCTTATGTATAATATATTCATCCGTTTGAAAATAGATATTTTTACTTTTTCCTTTGGTAAACTCAAATGTATACTTATCTTTATCTTTGAACATAATATCGGTAGCATAGAGTGCTACTAGCAGATCTTTAATGCTTTTGATTTCAAAAGCATTGTTGCTTACTTCATTTTGTGTTGCTAAGTATTGGTCGATAAAATTTCTAATATCTTCTTGTGAGAAGTTAAAAGCCAAATGTTTTTGTTGCTCGTATTGCGTTTGAATATAAAGCTCTTTAGAGATTACAGACTCTTCTTGAAGAAAGCTCACCTTATCCTCTTTCTTTTGCCTTTTATGTATTTTAATCTTTGATAAATTGAGAATTTTTAATTGAGTATAACGTAAAGAGCTACCTATAGCCGATAAAAGCTCTCTCTTTTGGTTATCTTCTTGTTTGCTTTTAATAATAGTTGCTAATTGATGGAGTTCCCTATTCTTGTTTAAAATCAAAGAGTTGGTCTGTCTAAAGATAGAACCCCCTCTTTGAATATATGTTGAAATCTCTTTTTTCAATTGAGGTAGTTTTTTATCACAAGCGTTGGTGAATCTTGCTTCAATAGCATATAAAATATCTTCCAAAGGATTCTCTTTGTTGGCATAAGATGGAGCAAGACGAATAAGCTTCTCTTCTCTTTGCTTAAAGTCACTTGCATTCATGAGTTGCTCAATTATTTCGGTCATTTTGAGCGTATGCTTGGTAGCTGAGTCTTCTCCAAACTTAACAGCGATATTTTTAGAGAAGTCATCTTCAAGAAAAGATATAAATTTGCCACTAGCTTGGGATACATCCTCTATAGCCAATTTCATTAAAAGGTTTTTTGCCTCTTTTAAATCGTTAATATTATCCGTCAAATCAGAGACAATATATTTAGAAAATGTCATTGCATCAATAAGGTCATAAGGGTCTTGATTGTTTTGATAGGCTTCAAGTGAGGCAAGGGTTGTCCTTACATTGCGTTGGCGTGTCACGACACTATCCTCATCACTTAAACTATACAACATTTGTGCAAACTTTTTACCATTTTTAGTAAAGTTAAAAACCTTCATTGAGAGTGCTCTATCCATCTCAAAAACAATCCATCCACAGATAATTAATCGTTCAAGAATATAGCTTGCTTTATCCCATTCTTTGCTCATAGGGTTTTCTTCATATTCATCTTGCCAAGATATATCTTGGAGAACCCTAGAGATAATAGATTTAACCATCTTCCTATCTAAAATCTCTTCGGATGTAAAGTCATCACCATACGTTTTTTGATAGAGATAAATAATGGATGCCTCAATGATGTTTCCATTTTTACCACTTAATGGACTAAAAAAATCTACATTACTTTGGGTGACTAATCGTATCATGGCATGAAGCTCTGCTAAAGAGCCTCTTCCCTCGCCAAAATCGCACGTACCACCTCTCTGTCATCATAAGGGTGTTGTACTCTTGCAATCTCTTGATAGGGTTCATCCCCTTTGCCTAAAATCATCAAGACATCATTTTCGCCTAGCTCTTGAATCGCTTCAGATATGGCAAAGGCACGGTCAACCATCGCTCGTGTATGGCTTTGGTCTTTGATACCCGATAGAATATCGGCAATAATATCTTCGGGTTTTTCATCACGAGGGTTGTCACTTGTGACGTAGAGTCTGTTGGCAAATTTGGCTGCTACGGCTCCCATTTTGGGGCGTTTATCACGGTCACGGTTGCCCCCTGCACCAAAGACGACTGATATATCTCGATCTTTGATGCTATCAAGCACTTGAATCATCCCATCGGGTGTGTGGGCAAAATCGACAATAATAGCAGGAAAATGGCTTACTACTTCCATCCTACCCGATACCCCTGCAAAGTGCTCTACCGCATCACAGATCTCTTGGAGTGGTTTTTTGGTTAGCAACTCTACGGCTCCAATAGCTGCCATAAGATTAGAGAGGTTAAAGAGTCCCATCATAGGTGAATAGAAGCTCGCCTCTTGTCCAAAGTAGGTAATACCTGCCGTAATACCATTAAGGAGTGAAAAGGCTTGCACTTTAAAGCTTGCTGGGTTATCTACCCCGTAGCTGTAGGCATTTTTGGCATTGTAGGTGATGGTATCAAGTGCATCTTTATTGAGCAGTTTTAAGCTCTCATCAGCAAAAAATTTACTTTTGACTGCTTGATACTCCTCTATTGTTTTGTGATAATCTAAATGGTCTTGAGTCACATTGGTATGGACTTTGATTGCAAAATCCAAATCCTCAATACGATTTTGATCAATAGCGTGAGAGCTTACCTCCATCACAAAAAACGAAGCCCCCAAATCTTTGGCTCTTTTGATATTGTAGAGTGTTTCTGCAATTGAGGGCGTGGTCATACTTCGATCTTCAACTCTTTGGTCGTTAACCAAAAAGCCCCTTGTTCCTTGCAGTGCAGCAACCTCACCAAGGTCAATCAAGAGTGAATAGATAGCAGCACTCACCGTTGTTTTGCCGTTGGTGCCTGTGACACCTATGATTTTCATGTGATCTAGTTCCCATAAGCTTATAAGCTCTTTGGGGGGCAGGCACTCTGGCTTACTATCCATTGCCTCAAAATATTTCTTGTTTTGAGCTGTTTTTAAAAAGAGGGTATTACCATCAAGGGCAGTGGTATCATCGGTGATAAAACTGTATCTATCACCTCTATCAAATGCTATTTTCATTTTTTATCAATCTTTGTATAGAGTGAGAGCACCTCTTGGTCGTTGCCAAAGAGCTGTGCTGTATTGTCGAGATAATCAAGTGCCATGGAGTAAAAACCGTTTTCAATAAGTTTACTAACGAAATTGATAAACTCCTCTTTGGTGGTTAAAATGACTCGTGTAGAGAACATAATATCCTCAAAAGCTTCACTAAATCCACCACGTACCTCAATATGTTTTAAAAAATCTTGGTAGCGTATACCATCTTCATACTCTGCTTGTTCTTGAAGAGGTTCGAGCAGTATCTCATGGATTTTTGTTTTGGAAGAGTCGATACTCTCAATCAACTTATCGATAATCTCATCGGCATTGTCATTGCTTGCTTTGATCACCTGATAGTAGTCAAAAAGAGCTTTTGCCTCATCTTCACTATCGAGTGCCAAGTCACTGAGCAATACACCCACTTTGGCTTCTGAGAGGGCAGGATTATCATTGAGTGCCAATCCATAATCTCTTAAGGCTTCATCAAAGCTTCCTCCTAGAAACTTCTTTTCGGCACGGTTTAACAGTTGCTTTGCATCTTGACTCATAACTATCCTAACTGATCTAATTTATCTTCCTGGCCAATTGGTACATTTACTACTGTCATCTCAGGGTGTATGAGCATCTTCATCTGTCGCTCTACACCGTATTTGATCGTTGTTCCAGAACTGGCACACCCTACACAAGCTCCTTGAAGCTGTACGTAGACGACTCCCTTTACAATATCAATCAATTTAATATCTCCACCATCAAGCTGAATCGATGGACGTACCTTATCTATTACGTTCTCTACTGCTGGTTTAAGTTCTTCATCACTAAAAGGAATCAAAAAACATCTCCTAATTTTGTATATATTCTAAAATGATTATACCTACATATATTTAATAGGCGTACAAATATAGCAAGTAATGCTTAAAATTCAAAAGCTTTATATAGATAAAATCAATTTCAGTCTAATTTTACAATAGAGGTGCTACAATTTTAACTATACACTATCAAATTAAACTTTCCCAAGGTTCTATCTCATGAAAAATTTATTGAATGTTTTGACACTTGTTGTACTCTTTTCTCTATCTGTGTTGGCAAAAGATACCAAAGTGGTGTTTGTTCAAGATGATATGTCTAACGATTTTCGTAAAGCTCAGGTGCTTGAAGTCCAAAAGTATATCCAAGAGATTGAGGGTGTTGATTTTAGCTATACCGATGCAAAAGGTCGACTTGCTATCTTTATCTATCATCTTGAAAAGACAATTAAAAACGGGGCAGACATTATTCTCGTAGGTACACCCGATGCCTCTGCCATTACACCTGCACTTAAAAAGGCAGAGAAAAAAGGCACTAAAGTTATCATTGTAGATCGTGGAGTAGAGAGTGATACGTATACAACCTTTATCAACTCTGATAATATCAAAATTGGTGAGATTGGTGCTGAGTATATTGTTGATCAATTGGAGGGAAACGGTACGGTGTTGCTTCTTGAAGGACTTCCCAACGCCGATGTCACACAACTGCGAACTCAAGGCTTTATGAATATAGCCTCCAAATACCCCAATATCAAAATCGAAAAACGTGTTGCTAACTACTTGCGAAAAGATGCCATCTCGGTCATGGAGGATCTTTTGGATCATAATCGTAGCTTTGATGCAATATTTTCAGAGAGTGACAGTATGCTAGCTGGAGTACGCAGTGTCTTTAAGGCAAGAGGCGTTGATAGCTCTAGCGTTATTACTGTAGGGTGTGACTATACCTCACAGGCACGTCAAGCCATTCAAGAAGGCTTGCAGAGTGCTTCAGTCAAATTCCCATTAGCAGGCAAAGAGAGTGTAGAGGCAGTTGAAAAGCTTATAGCTAATGAGGCGGTCGATAAGCATATTGTGATTCCTGTTGAACTTATAACACGTGAGAATGTTGACAAGGTTGAGCCTATATTTTGAAAAGATTGCGATTAAAGCTTAGTACCAAATTTGTACTCTTTAGTATTGTTACCTTTACGACTGCTTTTGCTTCCATTGCAGTATATTTTTACATCTATATTCAAAACGAAGAGAATCTCAAAGCCCGCAACAATACCATTAAGCTTTTTTCAAATATTATCCAAGATATAACAAGCATTGAAAACAACCTTATCAAACAGACCTACTTTTTAGATAGTGAAGAGTCGATTATTGCTTCAATTTATCTAATTAATACTTATGAACACTCTGGTGAGTACGAAAAACCTTTAATTGATGAAGAGAAAAAACTCATAGCCAATAAGCTACTCAAACGTGCCAAGTTTGCTTTTAACAGTAAGCTTACTCTCTTTGTTCAAGACGGTAGCGTAGCAGCAGGTGTTGAACAACTTGATCAGTACCATTATGTACGATTTATTAGTACCTACATTGATAAGAAAAGAGTCTACAAGGTATCCCCTGAAGATAATAGGCAAAATATCTACCGTTATGATGAACACTTTACACAAAAATATCAAAGTAAGCATGAGCTTTTTTATCATGATACCCCCCATGCTAAACCACAGATTACCTATAATCGTATCGATAACTCTATTATCATTACAGCTCACCACTCAATTTTTGAAAACAATGAGAGTATTGCCCATATTGAGATATCCAAACGTTTTGATAATTACGCTCTTAAGGCATACAATGTAAAAGAACTTAAACTCACTACTGACGTAAATATAAAAGAATTTGCTGTTGATACGAAACATTTAGAGAAAATTGAGTTGCTTGAGAACAATCAAAACTATTATACTGCTATCAAAATTCCAACACTTGATGGAGAGATATATATTCAATTAAGACAACCTAAAATGAATCTCTTAAAGATACTCAAAGAGGGGCAAAACAGCTTTTTATTGGTCTTGATGATGATCGCTTTTATCTTTATTATCGTCATGTATCTCTTTTATCAAGTTGTTTTGATAAGACCCCTTGATATTTTGATGAACAATATCCATCATATTAAAAACAGAGAGTTTAACCACCTGCAATCCCTCTACTCGCATGATGAGCTTGAAGAGATTGCAAAAAATATTGATCACCTTGCCTATAGTGTCGAGGATAAAGAGAGAGAGCTACAATACATTGCCGAACATGATGCACTGACTCATCTCTATAATCGGTATCATTTTAATCATATTATCAATCAAAAAGTTGTCACTATAGAGGAGGGGCATTATTTGGCTCTTATCTTTATTGATCTTGATGAGTTTAAGAGCATCAACGATACCCTTGGACACGATATTGGTGATGGGCTTTTAAAAGCTGTAGCCAAGCGACTCAATAGTTATGTACTGGAAAATCATGGGCATCTCTCACGCATTGGAGGCGATGAGTTTATGATCATCTTACCTGCTATTGTCAATCATGATCAACTTGATGATTTTGCTTACCACCTCTTACATCTTTTTGATGAAGCTTTTGTTATTGATAGCCGTTATCTTAAAATTACCATTAGCAGCGGTATTGTCGTGACAAATGACACAACAAAGAGTATCACAACCCTCTATAAAGAGGCCGATATTGCTCTGTATAAATCCAAAGAGAGAGGTCGAAACCAATATACTCTCTATCAAGAGGAGTTTGCCCAAGAGGTGGATGAG
>Ga0193961_1000977_pt1 | contig 10554 bp, 6 predicted proteins | sample FB_4_MG_FD_140371 | JGI IMG/M metagenome (GOLD analysis project Ga0193961, IMG submission 140371) | Microbial mat bacterial communities from the Broadkill River, Lewes, Delaware, United States - FB_4_MG | ecosystem: Environmental > Aquatic > Freshwater > River > Microbial mats | place: USA...
ATTGTGGCGCACAATGTCGCGCCCAGCGGTACATATCAGCCTTGGTGTTTTAACCATGGGTGGTTTTATCGCTGGTGTTATCTTCTGGGGTGGCTTTAACACCGCTTTAGAAGCTACAAACACGGAAAAGTTCTGTATTAGCTGTCATACAATGCGTGACAACGTTTACGTTGAACTACAAGATACCGTTCACTGGAAAAACCACTCTGGTGTGCGCGCAACTTGTCCTGACTGTCACGTTCCTCACAACTGGACAGATAAAATCGCACGTAAAATGCAAGCTTCTAAAGAAGTATTTGCACAAGTGTTTGGCAACTACGATGAACCAGGTGTTTTTGAAGAGCGCCGTATCGAACTAGCGAAACACGAATGGGATCGTTTCTCTGCAAACAAATCTCTAGAGTGTAAAAACTGTCATAACTACAACTCTATGGACTTCGAGCAAATGTCTCCAACAGCTCGTATCCAAATGAAGCAAGCGGCTGAGAAAGATCAAAGCTGTGTTGATTGCCACAAAGGTATTGCACACAACCTTCCAGCGGGTATGGATAGTATTGGTGGTATCGTAGGCGATCTAGAAGCATTGGCTTCAAACACTAACTACGATGTTGGTCAAACTCTAGTCAGCGTGCGTCACCTACCAATTTACTTCGATGATAAAGGCGAAAAAGAAGCAGGTCTTCTAAACCCAGCATCGACTGTTAAAGTGATCGCTGATAAAGGCGACTACGCTGAAATCGAGATTGACGGCTGGCGTAAAGCAAAAGGCTTTGGTCGCGTAATCCAAGCTGATTTCGGTAAGAATATTGCTGTGGCTTCACTGCTTAAAGAAGCATCAACAGACAGTAATGTTGTTACTGCTGGCGAGAAAAAAGTGGATGAGCTAACGGGTCTTCCTTGGGAGAAAGTGGCTGCGAAAGTATGGATCAAGAAAGAATCTATGCTGAACGACATCACACCTGTTTGGGAAAAATCTGCTGAAGCATATAAAACAAACTGTTCAGTATGTCACACTCAACCAGCTGAAGCGCACTTCGATGCAAACACTTGGCCTGGTATGTTCGACGGTATGCTTGCGTTCGTTAACCTAGATACAGATAGTGAAGCACTGATCTTGAAGTACCTACAGATGCACTCTTCAGATTTTGCTGAAGGTCACCACTAATACGCGTCGGATGGAGTAATTTAAATGGCAATTACACGAAGAAGTTTTCTTAAGGGCGTAGCAACAACGAGTGCTGCGTCAGTAATCGGTCCTAGCCTTCTAGCGTCAGCTTCAGCTAGTGCTGCAGAGACCACGGGTACTTGGAAAGTAACCGGTTCTCACTGGGGCGCATTCCGCGCCCACATCTACGCGGGTAAAGTTCAAGAAATCAAACCAATTGAACTTGATAAGAACCCAACAGAGATGTTGAACGGTATTAAAGGTATTATCTACAGCCCATCACGCGTACGTTACCCAATGGTACGCCTAGATTGGTTGAAGAAGCACAAATACAGCGCTGAAACTCGCGGTAACAACCGTTTTATCCGTGTGACTTGGGATGAAGCACTAGACTTGTTCTACCGTGAACTAGAACGCGTACAAAAAGATTACGGCCCTTGGGCGCTACACGCTGGTCAAACAGGTTGGAACCAAACGGGTTCATTCAACAACTGTACTGCGCACATGCAACGTGCTGTTGGTATGCATGGTAACTTCATCACTAAAGTAGGTGACTACTCTACGGGTGCAGGTCAAACCATCATGCCTTACGTATTAGGTTCAACTGAAGTTTACGCTCAAGGTACATCTTGGTCTGAAATTCTTGATAATTCAGACAACATCGTATTATGGGCAAACGATCCAGTGAAAAACCTTCAAGTAGGTTGGAACTGTGAAACGCATGAGTCATTCAAATACCTAGCGCAACTGAAAGAGAAAGTAGCCAAAGGCGAAATCAATGTGCTTTCTGTTGACCCAGTGAAGAACAAAACTCAGCGTTACCTAGAGAACGATCACCTGTACATCAACCCGATGACAGACGTAGCGTTCATGCTGGCTGTTGCTCATGTACTTTACAATGAAGATCTACACGACAAGAAGTTCATTGAAACTTACTGTCTAGGTTTTGAAGAGTTCATTGGTTACGTTCAAGGCGAAACCAAAGACAAAGTTGTTAAGACGCCTGAGTGGGCAGAAGAGATCTGTGGTGTTAAAGCTGACAAGATCCGCGAATTTGCACGCATGCTTGTTAACGGTCGTACACAAATCCTGATGGGTTGGTGTATCCAACGTCAAGAGCACGGTGAGCAGCCATACTGGGCAGCAGCTGTTGTTGCAGCAATGGTTGGTCAAATCGGTCTACCTGGCGGTGGTATCTCTTACGGTCACCACTACTCAAGCATCGGTGTTCCTTCAACTGGTTTTGCTGGTCCTGGCGGTTTCCCTCGTAACCTAGATACAGGTATGAAACCAAAATGGGACAACAACGACTTTAACGGTTACAGCCGCACAATCCCTGTTGCGCGTTGGATCGACTGTCTATTAGAACCAGGTAAAGAGATCCGTTACAACGGTGGTAAAGTTAAACTTCCAGACTTCAAGATGATGGTGATCTCGGGTTGTAACCCATGGCACCACCACCAAGATCGTAACCGCATGAAGAAAGCCTTCAAAAAGCTTCAAACTGTGGTCACTATCGAGTTTGCTTGGACTGCGACCTGTCGTTTCTCTGATATCGTGCTACCTGCATGTACTCAGTGGGAACGTAACGATATCGACGTGTATGGTTCTTACTCGAACAAAGGTCTAGTGGCAATGCACCGCCTAGTTGACCCATTGTTCCAGTCTAAGACTGACTTCCAAATCATGAGTGAACTAACTCAACGTTTTGGTCGCCGTGACGAATACACTCGTGGCATGAGCGAAATGGAGTGGATCCAAAGCCTATACAACGATTGTCGTGACGCGAACAAAGGTAAGTTCGAAATGCCTGAGTTCAACGAATTCTGGGAACAGAGCGTACTAGACTTTGGTGAAGGTAAACCTTGGGTTCGCCATGCAGACTTCCGTCAAGACCCAGAGATCAACCCTCTAGGTACACCGTCTGGCTTTATCGAGATTACTTCTCGTAAGATTGGTCGCTACGGTTACGAACACTGTCAAGAACACCCAATGTGGTTTGAAAAGACAGAACGTTCACACGGTGGTCCTGGTTCTAAGAAGCACCCATTCTGGCTACAATCGTGCCACCCAGACAAGCGTCTGCACTCTCAGATGTGTGAATCTGAAGAATTCCGTGCAACTTACGCTGTTCAAGGTCGCGAGCCGGTTTACATCAACCCACTTGATGCTAAAGCGAAAGGCATTAAAGATGGTGATTTAGTACGTGTATTCAACGACCGTGGCCAACTAATGGCTGGTGCTGTTCTAACCGACAGCTACCCACGTGGTGTTATTCGTATTGAAGAAGGTGCGTGGTACGGTCCTCTGAATGAAAAAGAAGGCGCTATCTGTACTTACGGCGATCCAAACACACTAACGCTAGATATCGGTTCTTCTGAGCTAGCTCAAGCAACATCAGCAAACACTTGTATCGTTGATTTTGAGAAGTTCAAAGGCAAAGTACCACCAGTTACTTCATTCGGTGGTCCAATCGAAGTTAACTAATCTTTAGTTAGCGAACGATATCGGAACAACAAAAACCAGCCTGTAGGCTGGTTTTTTTATGCCTAGTACCAAATAATTAATCCGCCGAAAACGTGACTCATATAGGTTTTGTGCTACGCGATAGCATAGACTTACTCGATCCTCAGTGGTCTAATGCCGAGAAGTGCACAGTGACAGGGAGTCAAGATGCAGCAGCGAGTTCAATTAGAATGTAACGCAGAATTAGTGATAGCGAGTCACAACGTTTTAGTCACTCAAAATGGCAACGAGGCCAGCTTTAGTTTCTCTGGGTTGTGTAACGATCCCATAGATAGAAAATACCCGCTTTTTACCTTTGATTATCATATAGAACCACAAGCGATATTGTATGGTGATGGCTTCCAAATGAGCTGCCAAACGATTGGTACGGTGAACAATACTCGTACCGTGGGTAATTTCGCCGATAATGGTTCTTTGTTTCGAATCTACCCTAGTAGTGCTCCTAAGCGTTACTATAACTATTTGGTGATTGCCGATTCGCTTGGTTACACCTTGGTTGGTTTTAGCTCGTGTTTGCGTTTTGCTGGTTTCTTTGAAGTGACAGAGCGGCAAGGGGGACATCGAATTTCTGCCTATATTGATGGCGAGAATAGCTGTCCAAGAGAGTGGACTTCGGTCGAACTAGAGTCTGTTGTGGTGCTGAAATCAGCAGACCTTAGCCAAATTTATAACGACTTTGGCGGTTACATTCAGCGCCATCATCCTAAACGTGAAGGGCTAACCCATGCTTCACCAATGGGGTGGAGTTCCCATCAATCAACGGGTAATACGCTTGCTGCGAGCGAGTTATTCGCTAACTTGATGTTGCAATGCGAGCAATACCAAATACTTGATTACTTCTTGATTGAGCGAGGGTACCAACAAGCGCTAGGAGATTGGTTAACACCATCGGAGCAATTTGGCGCGAGCCTTAAAACCGTGGTGGATACAATTAAAAAAATGGGTAAGAGACCTGGTATTTGGTTAGCCCCTTTTATTGCCTCGCCTAACTCGACTTTGTTTAAGCAGCACCCAGATTGGTTTGTGCGCGACGAGGATGGCTCTCCACTCAGTGCAGATCAAGTGACTTATGCAGGGCTAGATGGCAAATCCTGCTATGTACTGGATACCACGAATGTTGATGTACAAGAATACTTGTACAACCTAATTCGGTTTATGCGCGAAGAACTCGGCATTGAGCTATTTAAGTTGGATGGTAGCTATTGGGGAACGATGAAGGGTTTCCGCCACTTTGAGGGTATTACCAGTATCGAAGCTTATCGAATGGGGCTTGAAGTGATTAATGATGCCGCCAATGGCGCAATTGTCATGGCTTGCCAAGCTCCATTATGGCCATCTTTAGGTTTAGTCGATATCATGCGGGTGACGGACGATGTACATCGTTCAGAGCGTCAATTTGAGCAAAACGCTCAAGCGACCTTGTTGAGAAGTTGGCAGCATGGATTGCTATGGCACGTTGACCCAGACAGATTAGTGCTTACCTCCTTAGCTAACCAAGGCTGCGAGCGGAAGTACTACAATTTTCATCGCACAGTGTTGCTTGCCAGCGCAGGAGCGCTGCTATCAGGTGACCCGCTTAACGATATTACGCCATTCGCGCGTAGTTCTCTTAAGCGGTTGGTTACCAGGCATCAGCATAGCCAGCAGGCGGTGAGTTTCTCAGCATTAAATCTGCATCATGGAACACTCTCTTTGACTGCGAAAAATGATCTCCATTGCTTATTTAACTATCAACAGCCAGCAAGGGAGGTGATGCTAACAGCGAATCACGCTGTCGATTGGCATGATTTCTGGACCGGGGAAAAACTCAATAGCGTACCGACACAAGCTTTTGAAGTGACGTTAGAAGCAGGGCTTTTTGCCTGCGCTATATTAACGGTGGGATAGACTCGCCATTCTATAATGGCTGCTATACACTAAGCGTCGTTTACAGACATTGGTCAGGTTTAGTATGTCAATTATCTTGGGGATTGACCCAGGTTCTCGCATTACCGGCTACGGCGTGATTCGTCAGCAAGGTCGTCATTTACATTATTTAGGCAGCGGTTGTATTCGAACCTCCGAAAACGATCTGCCCAGTCGCCTCAAGCAGATCTATGCAGGGGTGACGGAAATCATCACACAGTTTCAACCTGATGTGTTTGCTATTGAACAAGTATTCATGGCAAAAAATGCCGATTCAGCCTTGAAACTTGGGCAAGCTCGCGGCAGTGCAATTGTTGCTGCGGTCAATGCAGACTTACCGGTACATGAATACGCGGCGAGATTAATCAAGCAAGCGGTAACTGGTACTGGTGGTGCAGATAAACAGCAAGTTCAACATATGGTTAAGCAAATGCTGAAACTCCCGGCGTGCCCACAAGCGGATGCCGCCGATGCATTAGGTGTGGCTATTTGTCATGCCAATACCAACAAGACCTTAGTCGCTCTTGCTGGTAAAGCGACCAGTGCTCGCCGAGGGCGTTACCGCTAACTAGTTTTCACTGGCTATCCATCCAGTTATTTATTATCATCGACAGATATTTACTATTCCCCTAGGTACCTACAGTGATCGGACGTCTACGCGGCATCTTGCTTGAAAAACAGCCTCCAGAACTCCTTATTGAAGTCAACGGCATTGGCTACGAAGTTCAAATGCCGATGAGCTGCTTCTACGAATTACCCAATGTTGGTGAAGAAGCGATTATCTATACGCATTTTGTGGTGCGTGAAGATGCTCAACTGCTGTATGGGTTCAATACTGTCAAAGAGCGTGCACTTTTCCGTGAAGTGATTAAAGCTAATGGTGTTGGACCGAAACTGGGTTTAGGTATTCTTTCTGGCATGACGGCAAGCCAATTTGTTGCCAGCGTTGAGCGAGAAGACATTTCTACTTTAGTGAAGCTGCCGGGTGTTGGTAAGAAAACAGCTGAGCGCCTAGTGGTTGAGATGAAAGACCGTCTGAAAGGTTGGAGCGCGGGGGATTTGTTTACACCATTTACCGACGCAGCCCCAATCGATAACTCACCTCAATCTGCACAAAATAGTGCAGAAGAAGAGGCGGTGAGTGCGTTACTTGCATTAGGTTATAAACCAGCGCAAGCGTCTAAAGTTGTATCTCAAGTATTGAAACCGGGCATGAGTAGCGAAGAGCTGATCAGAGAGTCCCTTAAGTCTATGGTGTAATGAGGATCACTATCCATGATTGAAGCCGATCGCTTAATTGCGCCTGAGAACCCTAGCTTTCGTGATGAAGACGTCATCGACAGAGCGATTCGTCCAAAGAAACTTGATGACTACCAAGGGCAAGATCATGTTCGCGGTCAGATGGAAATCTTCATTCAAGCGGCGAAGCTGCGCAGTGAGGCGCTCGACCACCTATTGATCTTTGGACCACCGGGTTTGGGTAAAACCACCTTAGCCAATATTGTCGCCAATGAAATGGATGTGAATATTCGCACCACCTCTGGTCCGGTATTAGAGAAAGCGGGCGATTTAGCCGCTTTGCTGACCAACCTAGAAGAAAACGACGTGTTGTTCATCGACGAGATTCACCGCTTAAGCCCAATGGTGGAAGAGGTGCTGTATCCTGCGATGGAAGACTACCAATTAGACATTATGATTGGTGAAGGTCCTGCTGCGCGTTCAATCAAAATAGATCTGCCTCCTTTCACGTTGATCGGTGCAACCACACGTGCTGGCTCTTTGACTTCGCCACTGCGTGACCGTTTTGGTATTACGCAGCGCCTTGAGTACTACAAAGTCGAAGACTTGCAGCATATTGTGCAACGCAGCGCCGATTGTTTGGGTTTGTCGATGGAATCAGACGGTGCGCTTGAAGTTGCGCGCCGAGCTCGTGGTACACCACGTATTGCCAACCGACTGCTTCGCCGTGTACGAGATTACGCGGAAGTAAAAGCTGATGGGCATATCAGCGCCGAGATTGCCGACAAAGCGCTCAACATGCTTGATGTCGATGCCAAAGGCTTCGACTATATGGATAGAAAGCTATTGCTTGCCATTATGGAGAAATTTGGCGGTGGTCCAGTTGGCTTAGATAACATGGCCGCAGCTATCGGTGAAGAGAAAGACACGATAGAAGATGTGTTGGAACCATACCTCATTCAGCAAGGTTACTTGCAACGCACACCTCGTGGGCGTATCGCGACGGATAGAGCCTACCTTCACTTTGGTATTGAAAGGTAAACTTTGTTTTCATTTTTGGTAATAAAAGCTCAAGTGTTTGTAATTGAATAAAATAGATTGTGAACATTTGAGCTAGAAGATAATTATTTCCGGTTGATACAGCTTCATTGTGTTATGTCTCACATAATTTTAATCGTACTTAATACTTTTTAGGTATTAATATTGCACAAGCTGTAACTCATTTGTGATCAATATTCATCTCTCGACCTCTCAACTTTACCCTTTCGTAACATCAAACTTTAATTATTCTTGATTTGAATCAATTTGAGTGTTTTTTGTTCGTTTTTCGCAAAATAAGCTTGATGTAGATCAATACGGATTGCGTCTATAAACCTTTTGAAACATCCGGCGTTTAGCAGTAATATTAGTGATAGCTATATTAGCTGGTGCTTAACAATTAACTAACTATTGCAGCACACATTGTTAACAATGTGATGTTTTGTGAAACATTTCTTAAATTAGTTCAACGTTTGAGAAGCTAAAGCAATGAACGTAAAGCGTGTCTTTCAGCCGACACATAGGAGTTCCCATGATTGACGTAGTTGATCTATCGCGGTTGCAATTTGCACTAACGGCGATGTATCACTTCTTATTCGTACCACTGACTCTAGGTATGGCATTCTTACTTGCCATTATGGAATCAATGTACGTAATGACCAACAAGCAGATCTATAAGGACATGACTAAGTTCTGGGGTAAGCTGTTCGGTATTAACTTTGCACTTGGTGTGGCTACCGGCCTAACCATGGAGTTCCAGTTTGGTACAAACTGGTCTTACTATTCTCATTACGTAGGTGACATTTTTGGTGCACCTCTTGCCATTGAAGCACTAGTAGCCTTTTTCTTAGAATCCACTTTCGTAGGCTTATTCTTCTTTGGTTGGGATAGATTGTCGAAACGTCAGCACCTAGTTGTGACTTGGTTGGTTGCATTAGGTTCTAACTTCTCGGCACTTTGGATCCTTGTGGCTAATGGCTGGATGCAAAACCCAGTAGGCGCAGAATTCAACTTTGAAACCATGCGTATGGAAATGGTTAGCTTTGCAGAAGTGGTTTTAAACCCAGTTGCGCAAGTTAAATTCGTACACACGGTTGCTTCTGGCTATACCACGGGTGCGATGTTCATTCTAGGCATCAGCTCTTGGTACTTGCTAAAAGGTCGTGATATTGCCTTTGCTCGCCGTTCATTTGCGATTGCTGCATCATTTGGTATGGCGGCGATTCTGTCTGTTATCGTACTTGGTGATGAGTCAGGTTATGAACTAGGTGAAGTTCAGAAAGTGAAACTAGCAGCAGTAGAAGCTGAGTGGCACACAGAACCGGCACCAGCGGCATTCACTCTATTTGGTCTACCAAACCAAGAGACAATGGAAACGGACTACGCAATTAAGATCCCATACCTAATGGGTATTATTGCGACGCGTTCATTGGATGAGCAAGTAACAGGTTTGCATGACCTACGTGAAGATCACGTTGAGCGTATCCGCACAGGTATGTACGCGTACGAACTTCTTGAGAAGTTACGCGCAGGCGAGAAATCTGAAGCGAATATCGCAGCATTTGACGAAGTAAAAGGTGACTTAGGTTACGGTCTACTTCTTAAACGCTACACAGACAATGTGGTTGATGCCACAGAAGACCAAATCCAAGCGGCTGCGGATGATTCAATCCCAACGGTATGGCCGCTATTCTGGTCGTTCCGTCTAATGGTTGGTTGTGGTTTCGTGATGCTATTCGTGTTTGGTGCGGCGTTTGTTCAAACATGTCGTCAAAAAATCGAGCAAAAACCATGGATTCTGAAAGCGACCATCCTAAGTATTCCATTGCCTTGGATTGCTATTGAAGCGGGTTGGTTTGTCGCAGAGTACGGTCGTCAACCATGGGCTGTTGGTGAAATTTTACCAGTTAACGTTGCTGCGTCTGCATTAACGGCAGCTGAAATTTGGACATCTCTATTCGCTATTCTTGCGCTGTATACAGTGTTCTTAATTGCGGAAGTGTACTTGATGGTTAAGTTTGCTCGTAAAGGTCCAAGTAGCCTTAAAACGGGTCGTTACCACTTCGAGCAAAACGCTGACTCTGTAGAAGACAAAGTTAGTCGCCAAGTTGACGCGTAAGGAGAAAGAATATGTTTGATTACGAAATCTTACGACTTATCTGGTGGGTACTGATTGGTGTTCTACTAGTAGGTTTCGCCATTACTGATGGCTTCGATATGGGTGTTGGTGCGCTGGTACCTGTCATCGGTAAAACGGATACAGAACGTCGAGTGATGATCAACTCAATCGCTCCACACTGGGATGGTAACCAAGTATGGCTTATCACTGCAGGTGGTGCATTGTTTGCGGCATGGCCATTAGTTTACGCAACGTCATTCTCAGGTTTCTACCTAGCGATGATTGTAACGTTGGCAGCACTGTGGCTACGTCCGATTGGTCTTGATTACCGCTCAAAGATTGAAGATAAAAAGTGGCGAAGCACTTGGGATATCTGTATCTCAATCAGTGGTTTCGTTCCGCCAATTATCTTTGGTGTAGCGTTTGGTAACCTCATTCAAGGTGTACCATTTGAACTAAGCGACTTCATGATGCCGACTTATCATGGTTCATTCTTCGGTCTACTAAACCCATTTGCTCTGCTATGTGGCTTAGTGAGCCTGTTTATGATCTTGATGCAAGG
>Ga0193961_1000981_pt1 | contig 10548 bp, 13 predicted proteins | sample FB_4_MG_FD_140371 | JGI IMG/M metagenome (GOLD analysis project Ga0193961, IMG submission 140371) | Microbial mat bacterial communities from the Broadkill River, Lewes, Delaware, United States - FB_4_MG | ecosystem: Environmental > Aquatic > Freshwater > River > Microbial mats | place: USA...
AAAAGCTCTCAAACTAGCTGGTGCATTAGCTATCTTCGACCTATCTGATGAAATCAAGATCGAGCACTTCATCTATGCCATCCGTTTCTGTGAAACCTTAGCTGACGACATGGGTGCATTCGAAGCTGAACTTGGCAAGCTGGACTACGAACGTTTCGCTGACTACATTCAAACTATAATTGATACCGACGGAGAAGCTTCTATGCCTATCCACGAAATCAAGAAGAAGGGCTTCATCGGCTCTGTATCGAAAGCTCGTCTTACAGAGCTTATCAACTCAGCTGCTTCATACGACCCTAACGGTGTTTACAACCTAATCGAGAACGACACTGCAATCCACTACCAAGCAATCCAACAAACTGAAGCCATCACTCTATCATACAAGTCAGTGGACAACCAGCCTATCTTCGATGCTGTAGCTCTAGGCGACTCTGCTGCAATTACGAAAGCTAAGAACCTAGTTGCCTCAACAGCTAACAAGGGCCTCAAGGTAATCGAAACCGAATTCGACGACCTATCTGAACTACTTTCAGGTGACTTCGCCTACTCTCCGTACGTATTCAAGGATGGTATCCGTCATAAGGACAACATCATGTCCGGTACTAAGTTCTTAGTATTCGACGTCGACACCTCTGACATAACTGCCTCTGAAGCTCACTTCATCTTATCCGACATCAACCATCACATAGCTCTTAGCTCTGATGCCTCTAACGAATTCAAGTTCCGTGCTATCATCGAACTTGACTCATCAGTCGACATTGATCCGAAGATCTGGCGTGAGTTCTACACTTTCGTTGCTGAGGACCTCGGACTGCAAATCGACGTACTAGCTCAATCACAGCTATTCTTCGCCTACTCTGATCGTCCAGTCTTATCAACTACTGACGCTGATTCTTACCACGTTCGTGATGCAATCATGCACGCTAAGGAAGCAGCTAACAACAAGCCATCAGTAGCTCGACCTTTACCATCTGCACAGAAAGCAGCCCTGATTGCTGACCCTCTAACGACGTTCCAGTCTGCATTCGAGTGTACTAACGGAGCAGGTTCTCGTGAACTAATCAAAGCTGCCTATTACGCTAAGGACTTAGGTATGAACAACGAAGCCATCGAAGCTCTAATGTGGGAAATCTCTGACTACTGGATTCAACCAATGGACCCTACCCGTATGGAAACAACCATCCTATCGCAGGTGAGAAGATGGTAACCAACTAACCGCCTGAGAAGTGAATCCCTCTTCGGAGCTGGCAGCCAATGCTACTGTAAGATTCGGGCAACCTGGGCTTATCCTTCTGATGGATATAGTACCAAGCAAGGAACTCAACAACCTTGGTACGTCCACTATGCTACTCTAGCTGACACCATGTCGGGTACTCTATGAGCTGGGTGGCTAGTCTCTATAGCAAGCTGATAACTTGCCACAGACCTAGATGTGAAGACTAGGAGGTAGTGCTATAGCTGGCAACACCATAACTAAATCCCTCTACTAGGTGGTTTGAAAACTAGTTAGCTTGGCCTAATCAGCTGAGTGTCCAAATCCTGCTGAATAGTAGGTACTTCAGAGTCATTACGCAGATAACGCTTAGCTCTGATTCAACCTTCGGCCTCTATCAGTTATACGTAGTACCGCGCTCAGTGGTACATACCGCTAATCTATTAAGCCGTCGATGAGACTCTAGCTCAACGGTAGAGCTTCGTTCGAATAAAACGGAAATCACTGGTTCAAGTCCAGTAAGTCTCCCACACTTAAGAACCACACTATAAGTATAAAATCGTGGAGTTAGCCGGCTTAAAGCTAAGCAATGAGTACTTATGAAGCACAGATACTGCCTACGGGTATGTTCTAAGAAGCCTGGAAGAAGGCTGAGATGCTGTGCTTTAGTAAGTATTTACATCAGGTCAAGCAAATGCCCTTCATCAGCCCCACGCCAGAAAGACTGGATTTAAAGGGAGTAGTAAAACAATACGTGCTGCGACAACGTACGGACAGGATAATACGTAGCGGTAAAAGTTGAGCATCACTCAGTACAGCACATTAGGTTGTGTCTTTGAACGTACAATAAAATGACAAAGCAATAAATTTATGGTATCTATATATCCTGACGCAGGCCCTGTGTAGATACTAGTAAGTTTATAAAGGAACAACAATGAAAAAAGAACAAGCCATACATAATGGTGCAGTGTACACACGAACTGTAGTAGACAAACCTAATCTACTTATGCATACTTACATACCACCTATACCTTCTGAGTTAGTAGACATGTTGATTTGGGAGGAGCAACAATGACACCCGAGCTAATCAAACAGCACATAGCTAATATACCCAACCTATCTGACTCGGAACTTGTCCACCATCAAAAGTGCTGTACAAGCCACGACCAAGCCAAGAAACTGAAAGCCTACAAAACTGCTATCGAAAAAGAACGACGCAAACGTGGTCGAATCAACCTAGTAGCTGACGTAACTCCTCTCGATGAGCAAGTTGCTGAAGCCGAAGCACAAGAAGCCTACCTGAAAGGGGAATCATGACACATCTATTCTTAGCCGTAGACAAAACCACTAACCACGTATACTGTATATCTGACAACCCTACTCTTGAAGGAGCTAAGCATGAGTTCAATGGCGCTATTGGTGGGCTACCTTTTACAATCAAAGAACAATATACACTACCAAGGAACCAATCATGACCCTCGAACAAATCGCTCAAACTGAAGCTAAGTACAACGTTACTATCCTATACGTAAGCCGCTCCGGTTCGCACCTGTATGGAACTAACGGCCCTGACTCTGACGAGGACTTCAAGGGTATCTACATTCCTAACCAATCCGACAGGCTACTAGGTACCGATATACCTTACATCAATCTTGACACTAATCCAACCAACCAAGCTAATACTCCTGATGACATTGACTGCCACCTTGATTCTATCCACAAGTTCTTCCACTTACTAGCTAAGGGGGAAACTAGTGCGATGGACACACTATTCTCTATGTGGTCTGACTCAGTAGTATTCTCTCATACTAGCTTTGTAGACTGGTGCAAAGCTAACTACCTCCAATTAATCACTTCTAACCCTCACGCATTTATAGGATACGCCATATCACAATCAAAGAAGTACAACATCCGAGGCGAACGCTACAATGAGTTGGTAGACTTAAATCACCAGCTTACTTGTATACCTAATTTACTAGCTCACCAACTACCATCGAATACCAGTGTTAATGGCCTAACTATTGATGTAACTAGGTACAAACACATCAAGTACGTAGAAGCACCTGCTCCTCGTGGTACTACAGGTAACTGGACTTACCTTGAAGTACTTGGAAAGAAATTCGCTCCTACTGTAACTCTCGAGTACCTACAAAGCAAGCTTATCGACATGCAAGAACAGTACGGTGACAGAGCTCGCAAAGCAGTTGACAACATCGACTGGAAAGCCCTCTCTCATGCCCTACGTGTAGTTCTTGAAGTACGTGAACTTCTGTCTACTAACTTCATTAAATTCCCTCTAGCTGACAAGTCGTATCTTATGGATATCAAAGCTGGTAAACTTCCAGTTGACGACGTAGTAGTCTCACTCGAATCGTACATGAGTGACGTTGATGAGCTACTCAAGACTACTACTCTACCAACTAAGCAGAATGCTGATTTAGTCAACTCTTACATCTTATCACTCTACAAGGAACAACCATGCAAATCTACAAAGTCGGAGGCTGTGTACGGGACTACCTCTTAGGCCTAGCTCCCAATGACACTGACTACGTTGTAGTCGACTCTAGCCGCCATGAGATGCTCACTGCCGGTTTCAAGCAAGTAGGTGACTCGTTCCCTGTATTCCTTCATCCTGATACTGGTGATGAGTACGCCTTAGCACGTTCTGAGCGTTCCACAGGAGCCTCATACGTTGATTTCTCGTTCGAGACGAACAATGTACCACTTGATCTTGACTTACAGCGCAGGGATTTGACGATAAATTCTATGGCTATGGATTCTGATGACAACATCATCGACCCATTCGATGGTCAACTCGACCTAGCCAAGCAAGTACTTCGTCATACCTCTGAAGCCTTCTCCGAAGACCCTGTCCGAGTACTACGCCTAGCACGCCTACGAGCTCGCTTTGGTCCAACTTGGCGAATCCACTCATCTACCAAGCTATTGGTAAACGGAATGCTATCTCAACTAGCCACTCTCCAACCTGACAGAGTCTACGCTGAAGTATCGAAAGCTATGTCTCAACCTAACTCACACATCTTCTTCAAAACTCTCGACGAACTACAAGTACTCGACGCCATCTTCCCCTCTATCGCTAAGCTCAAGTCTTACCGTGAAGGCTCTGTATGGCATCAGGAACCTAACGTCTTCGAGCACACTATGGAGATGTTACGCCTAGCTGACAACGAATCGCCTACTATCAAGTTCATGATCCTCTACCACGACATAGCTAAGCCAACCTGTAGGGAGCTGTGTGGCTCTGGCCATGGTCACGACTCAGCAGAACTTGCAGAACCATTAATCGACATCAAGTTACCGAAGAAAATCCTACACTATGTTCTATTCCATATAGAGAACCATCAACGTATTTTTCTTCTACTTGAAATGACTCCGAAGAAAGTAGTCAAGCTAATCAAGTCGTTCCATAAGGACTATGACCTACTCGATGCCGTTCTATCTGTATCTCAGTATGACAAACTAGGTTCAATTCGTATAGCTGAATCACCTCATACCTCATTTACTAACTTCCTGTTAGTATTCGACGCAATCAACTCCTACAGGCCACTAGCTTGGATTAACTCGCAAGAATCTCAGCCTAACCCTGAATCTATCAAGCAGCACATCCACCGACACAACCTATCACTAGTAAAGGAACTATTATGAATCGAATAACTATCGACGGAATCGAGTACAACCTCGTTCCTATCCCTCCTGAACCTAAGTTCAAGCTACATGATATCGTTCGTCATTACGGCTCTGATTCGAATAACCATGAAATCACTCGCATCTCTGACGACCGTTACTACTTGGATGATAGCTCATCTTACATTCTATTCTCTAACCAAGACGCCTACTCTCTAGTTGGCTTCGTGGAGCAGAAGATCATCTTACTTACAAAGGACTCACATGGACATAACTAAATGCCACGGAACTAGCTGCAAGGACAAGCAAACTTGTTATCGCTATACTGCAGAAGCTAACTCCTTCCGTCAGTCATATTTCATGAACGTACCAGGGCATGACAGAACCTGCAACAACTACTGGCAGGTGTCATTATGAGTACTTTCATCCTAATCTCATTAATCATGTGGTCTCACTTCGTAGCCGACTTCGTATATCAATCTGACTGGATGGCTAAGAACAAGTCATCTAACTACAAGGTATTACTAGCTCACGTAGCTACTTACACAGCGTTTATCTACATATTTATGATGTCATTTTTCTTTGGGGCTGATAGACCTGACCAGTACCTCAACGTAGCTTACTGGGCACTCCTAAATGGAGCACTTCACCTTGTAGTTGACTTCTTCACGTCTCGTCTAACCTCTCATTTATGGACCAAGGGCGACGTACATAACTTCTTCGTAGTAATTGGCTTTGACCAGTTCCTGCATTCGATTATCTTAATTGGTACATTTATTTGGATATTCACATGACTTGCCCATTCTGTAACGCCGAAGCCTGCGAAGAACAGCCAGAAGCCGGAACTCATATTTCAGTACTGAACTTTGTATGTGGTACTAAGTTACTATTTTGTATAGGTCATGGCAATGACTATGAAGTAGAAAGAAGTTGTCAATGACACCTTGCATCTTAATCGCTCGTATGCAGCCTATGCATAAGGGTCACCAGCACCTAATCCAGCAAATCATCGACAAGGGCATGCAGCCTGTCCTATTCCTTGGCGAAGCCGCTGAGGTATCCGACCGTAACCCATTCGACTTTCATACTCGTCATGTAGCTATCAAGCGTGTCTACCCTGACATGCCTATGTACTGCCTTTATGACTCGCCTAACTCTTATGATGATTGGTTCCGCAACTTTGAAAAAGCTTACGAGCTAGTACATCAAATCTATGGTAAACCTTGTATTGCAATACACGATAAACCTGAAGACAAGACTGACTTCACATTCCAAGGTATCTACTACAGTCAAGAGAACTACTCCCTTCTATTCCACATAGCTGGGTATGACCTTATTGAACTCGAACCATCCGACATTGACATCAGAGCAACTACAATCCGCTCTGACCTAACAGCCCACAAGGATTTTCTCGCATTGGAAATCTATGACTATTTTAAGGACAAACTATGAAAAAAGAAGAATTACTTTACTGTATTTTTATAGTATACGACTACAAAGGCGGAGAGCTAAGTTCAGAACTGAACCTATCCTTCAGTAAATTTATCAGCACCCTAGCAGGGTACTACAAAGGCGATGAAGAGGTATGTAATATAAAAGATGACTTACCTACACTAAAAGCATATATAAAAGATAACCCTATGGAGTTTGACGAGTATGCTGGAGGTGGTGGTACAGTAGTAGATTACTACGCTATCAAGAATGGTAAGCTGTCCCATGTAGACCCTAACGAGTACACTACTGATATTGCTAAGCATATCAACGCTAATTGGAGGTGACCTATGAACAAGTCAAATAAAATCAAACAGGAAATGATAGACCATTTAGCTTTACGTCTACATACCCATCCTGATATAGTAAGAGGCTCTCTACTGCTAGACCCTAATTTCGCGCACCAGCTAGATAACGCACATAAGAGTCTAATGGAAGAGTATCATAAGGTATTCGTAAAGCATGTCGTTAAGCTTACTGGCGTTAAGTTAGCTAAACCAAACAAAGCCTTGCAAGCACTAAGCGCAAATAAACTTAATAAAGGATAAACCATCAATACATGCCCAAAATGTGGTTCCAACTACTTCGGAAACTTCTGTGGTAGGTGTAACATCACCATCCCAAACGAACGCCCTTGGTGTACTTTCAAGGAATTACACAATGGATTTTAGCTATACTGAAGTGCCTTTGCCTGACGACGCTGTCTTCAAGATCAGCCCATCGCAAATCGACAACTTCTTCTCATCACCTGTAGTCTGGTACAAGGAGCAAGTCCTTGGCCAGAAGGTCTTCGAGGGATCGAGTGCAACTCACCTCGGTACGATCATTCATGCAGTCGCCGAAGCCTACGCCAAATCTGAGTCTACTTCCCGTGATGAGATCGAGGAGTATCTACTTACAGTCAGTAATCCTGACGTCGATAAAAACCTAATTCGCGACCTCTATCCAATGATGGCAGAGGCCCTCATCAACGAGTACGTATCTACTAACCCACCTACTGAAGTCGAGTACCAAACTCTCGCTCATGTCAAGGATGGCGTTTACGTAGGTGGTACTGTGGATAACCGTACAGGTACTACTATCGTCGATTACAAAAACGTATCAACTAAACCAAAAACAGACTCTATACCATTCGGGTACAAAATTCAGATGCTAGCTTATGCCTACGCTGATAGGGAACGAGGGATAGACACCGACCGTATTCGTTTAGTTTACACTGTCCGACCAACTAAGACACTTCCTGTAAGAGTCTTCGTGGTGAACCATATGATTCAAGAATCTGACTGGGTTTTAATAGAGCAAACTCTCAACCTAATCGCCGAATCTGTGTTAGCTGTCCGAAACGACCCATCAATAACACACCTCGTATTCAAGTCTATGAATCTAAAACAACAATAAAGGAATAAAACAATGAGTAAAACAACTAAACTACTTATCAATGGTGAAGCCGGAAGTGGCAAAACAGAACTACTAAAAGTACTTACACCTGAAGAGACTTTAGTTATCTACATAGACGGTAAGGATTTCCCTATTGAAATCCCTCATGCTACTTACAAACACAACGTGTCTGTTACAGAACTAGTTACAGGCTACGACATCGAAGAAGATACTTTAGTCGATGGAGAAATTGTAACTGAAGAAGTTCACGTACCAGGCGTAAAAGCTGTAATCGACAGATTCGTAGAACACTTCAAGTCGTACCCAAAGAATATCGTAGTTGACTCGGTTAGTAAGCTAGCTAACAACATTATGGAAAAAGGTAATACAGACTTTGATAATTTCGATGTACACTCTCACATTAAGAAGGACTTAGGACTAGTTAACAGGTTCTTAGCAGAGTACTTAGAGCCAAGATGTGATAACCTAATCCTAATCAACCACGTAACAGTAAAAGACGGTCAGTACCAGCAAACTGGTTCTGGTAACTTCAAAGACAAAGGTGGCTTCTACGCAGAAGTAGATGAGGCTATTACAGTTATAGCTACATCTGATAAAAAACGTAAAGTAGTTACTAGAGGAAAGGCCTTCCAAGCTAGAACTCTTATGGACATCCCAGCTGAAATCAAGATACCTTACATCAACAAAGCTGACCCATCTAAGTCTGAAGAAGTAACTGACGAGCACTTCAACCTTCAAGCCCACCTTGACTTACTAGCCGGTACAAAGCTAGAAGCAGCTAAGTGGTCTCTTAACTAAACCATCTCCTAGGCAGCTAACACAATCTCTGGTATCAACCAAATTTAACGTACAAGCGTAAGTCCTCAACCAAATAACTAACAAGGAAACAATCACATGAATTTTAAAATCAACAAATCTGCAGCAGCAGTAAAAGAATCTTCTGGTGGATCATACATCAGCTCATCTGGAATCTACGACATCACTATCGATTTCGCTTCTCTAGACGTAACAAAGAATGGTGCCGAATCGGTTAACTTCAACATCGAGTACAACGGTAACAAGCAAACTATCTATGGACCATACGTTCAAGCTGGTAATGGTGATCCATTAGACATCGGGTTAGCTTTAATCAACAAGATCTTCGTAATCGCTGATGCACCTGAAGGTGAGCCTAACATCGAAGAAGAAGAACACAACGTTGGTAAAGACAACAAGCCTCAAGACTTCGCAGTATTCACAGACCTATCTGGAATCGAGTGTAAAATCAGATTACAAGAAGAGTACTCTAGATACGACGGTAAAATCACTAAGAGATTAGCTATCAAGAACTTCTACACATCTGACGGTGCATCTGCTGAAGAGTACATCTCTGGTGAGAACATCGGTAAGAAACTGTCTCAAGACATGAAATACGCTGACAATGTAACTTACAGAGACTCGAAGAAAGGTGCTAACGATGCTCCTACTCCTGAGGAAGTACAAGCTTGGAAGGACGAAAAATCAGGCAAAGCTCCTGCTAGCTCATCTGCAAAAGCCGACAGCAAACCAGCCGCGAAGAAAAGACCAGCAGGTGGTTTATTCAACTAACATTTAGGCCTACCCTGGTCTTTATGTTTTATTGAGAGTATATAGACTTAAGTTAACCTACATACCATAGAGTCGTATCGACCTTGTTAGATCGGTGTGTAGGCAATAAACTTACTACGCTTCGCTACGTAAGTTTATACCTGGCTGCAATTTCGGGCGCCTAGAGATCATCCAGATACATCCAGATTTGGTATATACTTTCTACAAAACATAAACAAAGGACAACAATGACATTATACGATATGTATATCTGGCTTCACATGAAGCTATTCCCCGCTCAACACGACACTATTCTCAATCTAGAACATCAAACCGAAGTACTAGAAAAGAAGAACCAACTACAACGTCATTCGTTACAACGCTACGAAGACCTCCTAGCTAACAAGAACGCTCAAGCCGTTACAGCTCAAACTCTCTACGTCACTGAGCACGCAATCCAACGCTACCGTGAACGAATCGGCCACAAAGGCACTAACGACGAAATCCGCAAAATGATCTACAAGCTAACACTACGTCACTTAGCTACTCTCGACAAGCTAGAAGACGGTAAGTATGACCTAAACGACATCGCCCAAGCCCGCATAAGAGACAACACTGTAACTACGATCATAAAAAGGAAAAAGTAATGAAAGCAAACACTCGCAAAATTTCCAACACGTTAGTCAAGTATAATCTCGACCGTAATACAACTAAAATCAAGATGACTCTTCCATCTGAACTTAAGTACATTCGCCTTAAGCAATCAAAAAAATCTATCTACTCCGGTACGATCCTTAATGTAGTTGACCTAACTCCCCTTACGCTCGAGTTTCTACTAAAGAGTGGATTCGCTGTACAGCACACTACAGTAGCTCCTGCTCCAACTTACTGGTATACTTTCCGCACAGAGGACAACCAACCTTTCGTCCATCCTACAGCAATTACTGTATCTGAAGCTGAAGGCCTGATCGCAGTAGGTGGATTCGAAGTAATAGCCAAAACCAAACTGAAGTAGTCATTAGGCGTCTCACAAGTATAAGCCCTATCATCTCTAAGGAGTCATATGACTAACTACATCAAGAAGCAATACTTTATCTCCACTGCACTAGCTTGCAACAAGGACCCTGAAGTTATGCTTGAACAATTCCACAAAGATGGCCACTCTGTCAAGATCCAAGCCGTTAAGCTTAGGCTGAAGAAGTACATCACCAAAGGCAAAATACCTCTCGATTCAG
>Ga0193961_1000982_pt1 | contig 10544 bp, 8 predicted proteins | sample FB_4_MG_FD_140371 | JGI IMG/M metagenome (GOLD analysis project Ga0193961, IMG submission 140371) | Microbial mat bacterial communities from the Broadkill River, Lewes, Delaware, United States - FB_4_MG | ecosystem: Environmental > Aquatic > Freshwater > River > Microbial mats | place: USA...
CAGACTCTCACCTTCAACATAGTTGAAACTGATGTTCAGATTACCGGCGATGCGTTGTTCCAGGTCACCATTGACGTAAACTTCTTCCATATCTTTGAAGCCATTGTACAGGCGATCACGCAGCATGCGAATACGATCATTCTCAGTTGCCATTTCTTCACGGCAGATGCGAAACGCTTCACCCATACCCACAATCTGGTGTGTTGGCAACGTGCCTGAACGCATTCCACGCTCATGCCCACCACCGTGCATTTGTGCTTCGATACGCACCCTTGGCTTACGGCGAACAAATAACGCACCGATACCTTTAGGACCGTATGCTTTGTGAGCAGAGAAGCTGATCAGATCAATCTTCATTGCTTCAACGTCGATCAGTGCTTTACCGATACTTTGCGCCGCATCCACATGGAATACAATCTTACGGTCACGACAGATTTCACCAATCGCAGCGATATCCTGAATCACGCCCGTTTCATTGTTCACATGCATGATAGAAACAACAGTTGTGTCATCGCGCAGTGACTCTTCGAATACTTTCAGATCCAATAAACCGTTTGGCATTGGGTCAAGGTAGGTTACTTCAAAACCTTCGCGCTCCAACTGGCGACAAGTGTCTAGCACTGCCTTGTGCTCAGTTTTCATGGTAACAATGTGCTTACCACGACGTTCGTTGAAGTGAGCCGCGCCCTTTATAGCCAGGTTATCTGACTCAGTCGCGCCACTCGTCCATACGATTTCACGCGCATCGGCATTGATTGTCTTAGCCACCTCTTCACGGGCTTCTTTAACCAGGTCTTCTGCAGCCCAACCGATTGCATGACTACGCGATGCCGGATTTCCGAACACACCATCCAGCGTCAGACACTTCATCATCTTCTCTGCAACACGAGGATCGACCGGTGTTGTTGAAGAGTAGTCCATATAAATGGGTGTTTTATAATCACTCATGGGATATTACCTTGTTCAATTCCTGAATATTTAGCAACCGCTTAAATTATGCAGCGTTGCTTCTTTTACAGCCTTCGTATCTTGTCTTGCCGCCACTTCTAACACTTCTTTGCGGCTCATCATATCTTCTAGCGTGATGTCATCGAGAAAACTCTGAATTCGTCCACTCAGGTCAGCCCATAAATCATGGGTCAAACAGCGTTTTGTTTGCTGACAATCACCGCTGCCACCGCAATTGGTGACATCTACATTTTCATCCACCGCCAGTATAATACTGGACATGGCAATCTCTGATGGCGTACGGCTAAGACTATACCCACCGCCCGGGCCGCGCATACTCACTACCAAGCCGCGCTTACGTAATTTGGAAAATAACTGCTCCAGGTAGGATAATGAGATATCCTGCCTTTCCGAAATGTCCGCAAGTGACACCGGGCCGCTTTTGCTGTGTAGCGACAAGTCCAGCATAGCGGTTACTGCGTAACGGCCTTTGGTTGTCAATTTCATGGCTGATGCTCCGTTCTGGAATACTGCATTTGCGCGCATGGTAGAATACCTGACAAAAATAGTCAAGTACTCACAAAATCTTTGACAGATTGAGCCTCGGCACTGCATTCAGGAGCGTTTGGGTATAGGATTCACGGGGATTGCCACACACTTGCGCGGTAGGACCTTGCTCAACAATCCGTCCTGATTTCATCACGACGGTCTCATCACTCAGGTACTCAACCACTGCAATATTATGCGTAATGAACAGCAGTGTCAGATCGCGTTGTTGACGTATTTCCAAGAGCAATTGTAACACTTCCGCCTGCACGGAGACATCCAAGGCACTGGTGATTTCATCACAAACCATAAACTCAGGGTTTAGAACTAATGCACGCGCCAAGCCAATTCGCTGGCGCTGTCCACCTGAAAACTCATGAGGATAACGCCACAAATGCGCTTCGCTCAGCTGCACTTGCTCCAATACGGCAATCGCTCGCGCGATACGGTCATCGCGATTTTCACCAATACCGTGTGCGGCCATTGGCTCAGTTAAGGTGGTTACAATTTGGAGTCGAGGGTTCAACGAGGATTGCGGGTCCTGAAAAGCAATTTGCATACGCGGACGAATGGGGCGTAATTCGTTGGCGCTCAAACCGGTTAACTCCACACCATCCAGCTTTACGCTACCAGAGGTTGGTTTTTCCAGTTGCAAGATGGCTCGACCTAACGTGGTTTTACCACAACCCGACTCTCCCACCAGCGCCATAATACTGCCTTTGCGAATCGACAGATCAACGCCATCCACTGCTTTAACGTGGTCAACTACCCGTCGAAATACGCCTTTGCGAATAGGAAACCAGACATACAGCTGCTTAACTTGGATAATCGATTCTTGGGTGCTTTCAGCAACTTGCCGATCACTCAGTACGGGTCTGGCTAGATTCTCAGGCACCGCTGCGAGCAGCTGCTGCGTGTATGAGTGCTGCGGATTGATCAACACTTCGCGAGTGGTACCTTCCTCTACCAACTTGCCCTGCTGCATCACGCCAACACGATGCGCCATTTGCGCAACCACACCAAAATCATGCGTGATAAACAGAACTGCCATACCCTGCTCTTGCTGTAACTCCCGCATCAAATGCAGAATCTCAGCTTGCACGGTGACATCAAGTGCCGTGGTTGGCTCATCGGCAATCAGCAAATCGGGCTTGCAGGCCAAGGCCATGGCAATCATTACTCGTTGGCGCTGCCCACCGGATAATTGATGCGGGTAATCATTAAAGCGTGATGCCGCCGACTCCAGCTTAACCTGCTCCATTGCCTCAATCGCTTGAGCACGCGCATCCGCATCTGACAGCGTAGGGTTGTGTAGCTGCAAGGCTTCAACAATTTGCTCACCGACACTAAACACCGGATTTAAGGACGTCATTGGCTCCTGAAAAATCATTGCAATGCGTGCACCACGAATTTTCCGCAAATCCTCATCAACGAGCTCCAGCATATTGACTGACTCGCTTTTCCCAGCCTCCTTACGCCGCCATTCAAACCGAATAGAGCCCGAAGGGTGTGAAGCAAGTCCTGCCGGTAATAGCTGAATAATCGAGAGCGCGCAGATTGATTTACCACTGCCTGACTCGCCGACTAAACAAAAGGTTTCGCCACGTGCAATATTGAAACTGACACCCGCGACCGCTTCCACTTTTTCACTGCCACGCCCCAGCGTCGTTCGCAGATCTTTGACCTGCAGCAAACTCATGACACAACTCCGGCTTTACGGGCCAACTGTGGGTCAACTGCATCACGCAAGGCCTCGCCCATCAGGTTATAGGAGAAAACGGTGAAGAAAATAGCGCCACCCGGGAATACCGCCAACCACCAGTTAAATACCGATGACTTAACCGCCTCATTCAACATGCCACCCCAAGACGGCGCTTCAACCGGCCCTAAACCTAGGAAGCTTAAGGTCGCCTCAGTCAGAATAGCTGCAGCAACACCAAAGCTGGCGACCACCAACACTGGCGCGATGCCATTAGGTAACATATGACGGAATAGTATTGAGCGCAGCGACAAACCACTGGCAATCGCAGCTTGCACGAAATCTTGCTTACGCAGCTTTAGGAATTCAGCACGAACATAGCGGGCATAACCAGACCAACCGGTGATACCGATAATAATCATAATGATATAAACGCTGCGACCGAAAAACGCGATAAAAGCCAGCAGCAAAAACAATACAGGTATCGCTTCAAAAATCTCCACCAATCGCATACCAATCATATCGAAGCGACCAGAGAAGTACCCCATCTGACCCCCGATAATGATCCCGATAAACATTGAAATGCCGGTCGCTATAAAACCGATACTCAGCGCGACCCGTGAAGCATGCACCATGCGACTTGCTACATCAGAGCCGGTTGAATCGGTCCCCATCAGATGAAAACGTCCACCCTCAAGGATTGGCGCTGTCAGGCTGGTGTCTCCAAAGTCGCGCAAGTAATCACTGGGCGAATAAGGAATCGGCGGCAAGACTTGCCACTCATAAGCCCCGGCCGCTGCCTGCTCACGAAATTGCTCATAAACAACGGTTATGGGTGGCGAAAAAAAGAACAGCGCAACCACATAACTAACGGCTACCGTCGCCAATAACAGAAGTACTTTCTTTGAAAACCGAATTGGCAGCTTCCAAAGTAACAATCCCACAATGAACAACACCATCAACGCAATATCTTCGGCGGACAGGTAGCGCAAAATGGGCGAGGAAATTTCTCCTTGTTGACTGACCAGCAACGGCATACTGTTTGCCAACAGCGGTGCAAAACACGCAACAAACACCAGCAAAAAAACCCAGGCAAAGCCAATCCGCGCGCCCCAACCGGAAAATGCAGTGCGTATAATATGCCTGGCATAACCTTCACCCATTTGTGCGCGATTAGTCATATTGCACCCTCGGGTCAACCAGCGTGTAAAGAATGTCGGAGATCAGATAGCCGACCAGCGTTAAAATGCCTGAAATCAATGTAATGGATAACACCAGCTCGCGATCTCTGGCTTGTACCGCTTCAATCACCAATTTACCCATGCCGTCGATTGAGAAAATCTGCTCGACAATGACTGAACCTGCCAGCAGGCCTGGCAAAATACCAGCCAGAATAGTAATTAAGGGAAGCAAACTATTCCGAAATACATGACGCCAAAGCACGGACTCTTCATCGACCCCTTTGGCCCTTGCCGTCCGCGCGTAATCAGCATTCAGATTCTCCAGAATGGAAGTCCGCATAATTTTGGCTAAGGACGCAAAACCACCATAAGATAAAACAATGATTGGCAAGACCAGATGCCAAATACGGTCTAATAAATAACCACGGGTAAAGTCTCCACCCAGCCACTGCATTGCCAACATTGATGCAATTGCCAGCCCTACGATAGCAAAGATAACAACCCGTAAAACAGGCGATTCGCTACGCGCAACCAAGGCCAATACAACGGCGAGCACCAGCGGCCAGACCGCCCAGTTCAACCACAAAAATTCGGGATGCGCTAATGACATCCAGCTGCCACCAATCAATCCAATGGCCACAGCAATTAGCGTTCGTATGTGTCGATTGGCTAAACGTGCCAGCATCACAGCCAGCACCACACCAATCATGCTCAATATAAATAGCTTGAGAATATCGCCGATCGAGGACCAATGCGGCAAAAATGGCATTTGATATGCCTCACTGGCACTCAAGCCCCCTGTCGGGAACCACTGCCAATGCTGCACACTGGCAAAAAATCCGATTAACAACACACCGACCAACATGGAGGGCAATGACCACAGTGCCAGCATAATAACATTAGAGCCAACATCGAATCGTCCTCCCCGGTCTCGTGCGGCATTCATTCCCACCACAATAGCGATCAAGTAGATTAAAGGAATGGTAATCACATTGAGTAGCAAGGTAATCGGCAACCGCTCCTTAATTAGTGCCATCACTGGCTGACTAAAAAATATGCTGTTACCAAGATCCGAACCTTTAGACCATGAAAACCCTTGCGGCTTTAGATCCTCGTCATAAACAATGCCAACCGGTGAGACGTTATTCAACCACCGCAAATACTGCACTGGTGCCGGATCGTCCAGACCATAGCGCTTATTATAGTAGTCAAGCCTGGCCTGCTTTTGCTCAGGCTTAAGGTCCATACCACCCGCAGAGATATGACCGGTCAAGCCGCCGGGCGACATCGCCATGATGGTAAACACGACTATGGTGATCCCCAACAGCGTCGGAATCATCAATAGCAGTCGGCGCAGCAAATAAGTCAGCATTGAGTCAGCACCTTAATCACTGATATTTTTGTGCAGCTTTCGGCACGAAGATTTCAACCGGCTGGAAATTAAGATTCAAACCTGATGGGGTCAGACCAACATTCTCGATTCGCTTATCCAGAAAAACCAAGGACTTACGGCGCATCAGGAAGGTATACGGCTGATCTTCATAAAACACGGCCTCAGCCTTTTGCCAGACAGGCATGCGTTTCGACTCATCAACAATCACCCGAGCCTCATCAATCAAACTATCCAGCTCCTGACTACGATAGTTAATGAAATTATTGCCACCAGTCTTTGCCTGTGAGCTATGAAACATTTGGTAAATATCCGTTTCAAAGCCACTACTCCAGCCAAGAATGGTTGCATCAAAATTCTTATTATCCAGACGCTCCAGCATGACCGACCACTCAGTGGGTTCAGGAAGCAATTGAACCCCCGCTTTCGCATACATATCTTTGAGTAACAACACCAAGCTCTTAGTGTCATCACTACCTTGGGAGTACATGAGTTTAAAACTAAATGGCTCGCCGGCGGCGTCTTCCAACAAGCCATCATTATCCCGGTCCTCGTATCCTGCTGCTTTCAGCAAAGCCTTGGCTTTATCAACATCTACTTTACGGGGCACTAAACTCGGGTCGTGCTGCTTACTGCGTGGGCTAAACGGACTGATGGCCGCTTCGGCATAGCCACGATAAATGTCACGAATAATGGTGTCGCGGTCGGTCAGATACGTCATTGCCTGACGAACTCTTTTATCTGCAAACCGGGTAGGCTCTTCACCAGATCCCTGATTCCAACCGATATAGCTATAACCAGCGGTAGGGGACATATACTCAAAATTATGACTTTTTCCTGTAATTTGCTCATCCTTCAGCAAGCGATCATATTCAATCGGACGCGCTGAATACACATCAATGTCACCATTGCGGTAGGTCGTCAGCCGCGCACTATCATTTTGAATAATGCGCCAAACCATCTTGTCGTAGCTGGGCTGTATGGCCCCCCAGTAACGGGGATTACGCACCAATTCCACAGTGCCCTGCTCAGAGCTCCAGGCTTTAGGATCTGCCAAACGATATGGCCCTGAACCAATCAACAGCCCCTTTGAGCTATTAAAGGCTTCAGTGTTGGTCATGTACTCTTCATAAAAGTGCTTAGCCAAAATAGGAATACCACCAGCTGCACCCAGTGCCTCGAAATAAGGGTCTTTAAATACAAACTCAACTTCGTATGGGCCTTTGGCAGTTACACTTTTTATTTTCTCGTAGTAGGCTCGCTCACCCGGAGCCTCAATGCTTTCATTCATCATGAAGTCATAAGTAAACGCCACATCCTCAGCGGTTAAAGGCTTTCCATCAGAAAAAGTCACATTTGAGTTAAGCTGAAAACTAATGACCAGCCCGTCATCGCTTACCGTCCAGGATTTGGCGATGAGTCCTGTCCATTCCAGCGTATCCGGATCACGAGTGAGCAGGGACTCCAGCACATAGCCCTGTACCTCACTGGCATAGACATCACTGGAAACGTAGGGGGTGATTGTTTTGAGGGTATTACTGAAAGTATCGACCTTCCAGTCGCCTTCCGCATAATTGTCTGATTGGGATGCCTGATAAGCGCGTCGGAATGATTCCGGAATGGTTCCACTCGCTCTTACCGAACTGCTTGCCACTGCCTGAGCGCTACTGTCTGTTGCAGCGACCTGCTGAACAACCAGTCCCTCGTTCCAGGAGGCTTGCAGCTTGCTGACGGTATTGCGCACATCATGAACATCTTTGGCCTGGTCGGCGACAGCCACCTGCATTTCCGACAATTTATTCCACTGCCGGTCAACCTGATACATAACCAGAATTAACAACAGCACTATTAAAGTAAGTAGCACATAAAGGATTACATCGCGGGTGGTCAGTCTCTTCTGCATAGCAAGCTGTCTACATGTTATTGTTAATGTAGCTTCACTATAGCGAGCTTAAGTAAAATTATCCAGCAGCCAGAGGCGGAGTGTTGCTACCAGTTAAGCCTTACCCCAATTGAATTGAGCTGAGATGCAAGTAAGCCTGCGGAGGTTTCATCAGACTCTGCAATATCGTTGAATTTTTTCTGGGCATGGCTGACATAGATAACACTGGAGTCACTCAGCTTATAACCTGCCTCTAACGACAGCGCCCAATAGTCACGCCCGGAGCCCAACTCAGCCCCTTCAAGATTAGACGAATCGGCAAAACCAACTGCGCCATATTGGCCGGACACATACGCTCTGGGGGTTAGCTGATACTTGGCTCCCACTAAAAACGACAAGGAGTCACCAGACTTTGACAGCGTTGAGTCAGCTTCCGGCCGACTGATATTCGCGACGTATTTTTCAGCAACCAGATCGACACGCACCTGGCTGTTATTACGGCTTTTATAGGTTAGCCTGCCTTTTAATGCACTACTTTCCGGCCCTGACTGGTGATAAGCCATTGCCGCTTCATAGGGACCACCCTCTGTATTGACCAAAAAACCAACAGCCTGATTGACCGAGTCAGTCGCTACTGAGGCATCTTGTCCAAGTGACAGAGCCTGCTGGTCATAGGCCGTAGGAGCTTTAGCAGCCTCATCACCACGAATCACCAAGTCATAGGCGGTAACCAGCCCAAGGCCAACACCAGATTGCTTAAAGCTGCTTGAGGAATAATGTGTATCCAGCGCATAGGATAAATCATACAAACCCAGAGACTCCGGTTTTGAAGATGATGAAGAGGAAACCGATGTGGCAGCATAAGCTAAAATATTCGACGAAAATGCCGTAAGCGGTGCCATCAAAATGAGGGTTCTTATTATTTTCATTACATTTCCCAGAGTCTGCGCCACATGAACCCGGCTGAATTCATTAAAGACTAACTCAAGTCTAGACGTCGTGTGGCAAAAATGCAACACAGCTCGTCTGAAGAGGAAACGCAAAAAGGCGACAATGCAAAAACATTGTCGCCTTTCGTAAAACGTGTAGCAGAAATCTGTTTGCGATTAACGCTTGGAGAACTGAGTCGCCTTACGTGCTTTGTGCAAACCAACCTTCTTACGCTCAACTTTACGTGCATCACGTGTCAGGAAGCCACTACGCTTCAGGACTTCACGATGACCTTCGTTGAATTCAAGCAGAGCTCTGGCAATACCTAAACGGATTGCGCCTGCCTGACCACTGTCACCACCACCGGCAACTGTGACGTTAATATCAAAAGTCTCAACTGAATCCGTCGCATCTAGTGGCTGACGAACAACCATGCGAGACGTTTCACGACCAAAATATTCATCGATGCTCAGCTTATTAATCGTAATAGCGCCCGAGCCATTCTTCATGAAGACGCGCGCAGAAGACGATTTCCGGCGACCTGTTCCGTAGTACTGTGTATCAGCCATTGCTCTGTATTCTCTAATGCTGTTAAATCTTAAACTTCTAAAGGCTGTGGCTGCTGAGCATGATGATTATGCTCTGGCCCCGCATACACTTTGAGTTTACGATACATGTCACGACCCAGCGGACCTTTAGGCAACATGCCTTTAACCGCTAATTCGATGATACGCTCAGGCGCCTTGGCCTGTAGCTTGTCAAAACTTATGGACTTCAGATTACCCACGTAGCCGGTGTTTCTGTAGTACATTTTGTCAGTAAACTTGTTACCGGTTACTGCCACTTTATCTGCATTGATAACAACGATGTAATCGCCAGTATCGATGTGTGGTGTGTAAATTGGCTTATGCTTACCGCGCAAACGTGATGCAATCTCGCTGGCCAGTCGACCAAGTGCTTTGCCCTCAGCATTTACGACAAACCAGTCGCGCTTAACCTCTGCCGGCTTTGCACTGAATGTTCCCATGTCAATTCTCCAGGAAATGAAGCTAAATCTGTTCGGTATTGATTACTTGACTAGAACGAATATCTAATCAAATTCAAAGAACGCAGCATTCTAGGTTAATCATCGAACTTACTCAAGCGCTTTTTACGCTTTTTTTGAAACTTCCCTTAAACAGAAATTTGCAACCATAGAACCTCAGTTGAATCTAAACCACCAATAACAGCGTTTAAGATAATACGGGTCATGATCGTGTCATAATCATACCACTGGAGGAATGGTTCATGTTGAGCAAACTACGTAACCTGATATGGAATAAAGTTGTCGGCTGGCTAATCGCTATACCGGAGGCCAACAAGAACCTGTCCGCAATCAATAATCCCAAACGATTATTAGAGTCGCTAAAACCCGCCGATGTCATTTTATTCGAAGGCCGCACCCGGGTTGGCGATATTATTAAACTCATCACGCTCTCGCCCTGGATTCATTCCGCGCTGTACATTGGTCGTTTGAGCGACATTAAAGACCCTGCTATTCGCGCCCGAATCCAAAAATTCTATGATGGCGATCCCAATGAACAACTGGTCATTGAGTCCCTGCTGGGATATGGCACCGTCGTAAGACCTATGAGTGACTATACAGACGATAACCTCCGAGTCTGCCGTCCCAGCCATCTCCGCCCCCGTGATCAACAGAAAGTCGTATGCTTTGCTGCTGAACATTTAGGACTCTCTTACGATGTCCGGCAATTACTGGATTTGGCACGCTTTTTCTTTCCCTATGGCTTACTGCCCAGACACTGGCGTTCCACTCTGTTTCAACATAATGCCGGTAAGCCGACGCATGTGGTATGCTCAGGAATGATTGCAAGATGCTTTCAGAGTGTTGATTATCCCATTCTGCCGGTGGTGGTCACGGACAAACACGAACACAAAAAAATCTATAAACGTAATTTCCGATTATTC
>Ga0193961_1000984_pt1 | contig 10542 bp, 9 predicted proteins | sample FB_4_MG_FD_140371 | JGI IMG/M metagenome (GOLD analysis project Ga0193961, IMG submission 140371) | Microbial mat bacterial communities from the Broadkill River, Lewes, Delaware, United States - FB_4_MG | ecosystem: Environmental > Aquatic > Freshwater > River > Microbial mats | place: USA...
CTTTAGCTTTATATAAAGCTGAATCCGCTCTTTTAAATAAACTTTCCAAATCATTATTAACTATTTTAGATACTCCAATACTTGCTGTAATTTTTAAGGTATATTTTTCACATACAATGTTGAGCTGTTCTATCTCTTTTCTTAAATCTTCTATTTTAGAATTAGAATTATCAACACCAGTAGTTATAATAGCAGAAAATTCTTCTCCCCCCATTCTTCCAACTAAACCAATATTTTGCGCCCAATTTTCAAGAACTTTTGAAACTTCAATTAAAACTTTATCTCCTGCACTATGTCCATAAGTATCATTGACCTTTTTAAAATTATCAAGATCTAACATTAAAATATACTCAATTTTATTATCTAAAAATAAAGTTGTCACTAAATCAATATAATATCTTCTATTGTTAATTTTAGTTAATCCATCTTTATTAGCTAAATTTTCAAGTTTTCTTTTTGTTTCTTTCTCCTCTGATATATCTCTCATTACAAACGCCGAACCTGAATATCTTCCTAATTCATCATAGAGTGAAACCATTATTAAATTTAAATATTGCCTTATTTTTTCATTTATTAATTCTGTCTCTATTTCAATATATTCTTTATCTAATAATTTATTCCATAATTCATACAATTCATTATCACTTTTATCTAATATAGTTTTATGAGTTATACTATCCATTCCCGTGTCATTAAAATCTAAAAGTTTTTTAGAAGCCTCATTCCAAATAGATATTTTTTCATTTTCTAAAATATAATCAAAAACCTCTCTTTTATTACTAGGAGTAATATATATTGGCTCTTTTAATCTAAAGATTATATATGCATCCTTTGAATGTTCAAAGAATAATTTTAGTTCTTTTTCGGTTCTTTTCAATGTACTTTCTGCAAGTTTTAGCTCTGTAACATCATACCCCATTGCTATTAAAAATTCTATTTCTCTTTTTCTATTTAGTATAGGTTTAATAGTAAAATCTATATCTCTTACTTCTCCTTTTCTATTTGTATTTGTTGTTTCAAATGTAACTTCTTCACCTAAATAGATTCTTTCAATAGAAAACATTATCTTATTTTTTAATTCATCAGAATGTTTCCAAAGAGGTAATTCCCAATATGGAATTCCATTAAGATTTTCCTTTTCTTCTTCCATAAAATCAAAAAGAGCTCTATTCCCATATTGAAATGTTAAATCATTTCCCATAATAGCTACTAATTGCTTCGTTTGATTGAAAAACTCTTCATATAAATCGTATGTTTCTTCAATTTCGCATATACCATGTTTACTACTATCTATTTCATTTTTCTTTATTTTTTTTCTATATACAATTATTAATAATATTATCACTATTGTTTCTATTATAAGTAAAATCTCCATCTGTATCCTCCTATGTGTATTTATACCCGATTTCACATTAAATATACTTGTTTTTCTATTTTAAAAGCATTATTATTATAACATATAATAATATTTAGGAGGCATATATGAATTTTAATCATATTGGAATAAAAATATTAGACATCGAAAAAAGTAAATCATTTTATATTAATACCTTAAAATGTAAAATGATTTGTGAAAAGAAAAATAATGAAACTATACTAATTTTTTTAGATTCAAATGGCTTAACAATTGAACTAATATATAAATTAGATAACTCTGTTAGAAACTATGGTCCCATAGATCATCTAGCTTTTGAAGTTAATAATCTTGACGAAGAGATTTTAAGATTTAAGACAGATGGTTATGAATTTAGCCCAAAGTATACTGTTGGTAATCATGTAATAGCATTTTGTGATGGTCCTAATAACGAAAGAATTGAATTAATGGAATTATTAAAATAAAAAAAATTGTATGTATAAATCTAAATATTATACATACAATTTTTTTATCTAATTTTCTATTTAACCTTTACAATCCATCCTTCTGGTGCTTCAACATCCCCAAATTGAATTCCAACCAATGTATCATATAACTTTTGTGTAATTGGTCCCACTTCTGTTTCAGAATGGAATACATGTAATTTATCATTATATTGAATACCACCAATTGGAGTTATTACAGCTGCTGTTCCACAAGCTCCCGCTTCTTTAAAATCATCTAATTTTGCAATTGGAACATCTCTTTCTGCTGTTTTTAATTTCAGGTAATTTTCTGCAACATACAATAGCGAATATTTAGTTATACTTGGTAATATTGATGGTGATTTTGGTGTTACAAATATATCATCATTTGTAATACCAAAGAAATTTGCAGCTCCTACTTCTTCAATTTTTGTATGCGTAGCTGGATCTAAATAAATACAATCTGCATATCCTGCATCTACTGCTTGCTTATGTGGCAACATACTTCCAGCATAGTTTCCACCTACTTTAGCAGCTCCTGTTCCATATGGTGCCGCTCTATCCATATCAGAAATAGTAAAGTTAACTGGCTGAACTCCACCCTTAAAATATGCCCCTACTGGACAGCAGAAAACACTAAATAAAAACTCTGGCGCAGGTTTAACCCCTAAATTATCTCCAATACCTATTACATACGGTCTTAAATATAAAGTTGCTCCAGTCCCATATGGTGGAACAAAATGTTCATTTGCTTTTACAACTTTAATGCACGCTTCAATAAACTTTTCTTCTGGAACTTCTGGCATAAGAACCCTTGTACAGCTTCTATTAAGTCTTTTACTATTTTGATCTGGTCTAAATAATTGAATAGAACCATCTTTAGTCCTATATGCCTTTAAACCTTCAAAACATTGTTGTCCATAGTGTATTGCAGTTGAAGATTCGCTAATTTTTATATTATTATCTTCTACCAAATCACCATCATCCCATTTGCCATCTTTCCAATAAGAGACATACCTCAAATCTGTCTTTATGTAACCAAATCCAAGATTATTCCAATCCAAATCACACTTCTTTGTAGTCATTTAGAAACCTCCTTGTTTTTATTACCCTCATTATAACGTTAAAATTATATTATTTCAATCTACATATCAACTCTCGACAAATAACTTTTACCTAGTATTTCTTTATCCTCTATATACATTGATATTAGGTGTCTTATATATGGTTTGTAATATTTAACATTTTTATTATTTCTCATAGAAATATATCCGCTACCTCTTTGTAAGTAATCAGAACTAGCTACTCTAATAAAGGCATTTTCATTTAATTTATTTTGATCCTTATCTAATAAAATATATTTTGAATTTTCACTTGATAAAGTTAATCCTGAAAAATGAATTCTCCCAACGTATTTTCCTCTAAATCCTGGACCTCTACCATCTTTTAAACATACTTCTGATAATAAAGAATTTTCAATTGCTTCTAGTAAATCTTTAACCATTATATCAAAACAAGTAACATTTAATGGCGATGGACATATTTCAATTAATTTTTTCATTGAGATATTTCCCTTCTTAAGACCTCCGTTTACAATCCCACTATTAATTATTGAAATTTTTGAATTTGTATATTTACAAAGCGCATCAGCTATAAAATTAGTCATAGGATTTTCTTCAATTACATCATGCCATAAGTCAATATCTAATTTAGCAATAGTTTTTGATAAGTTTTTATAAGCTTCTAAATTATCTTTTTCTATTATTCTATTAATTTCTCTATTTTCAGTATATTTATCAGATTTTATTTGACTGCCTATTGATTTAGTTTTATCATTTATATCAAATAGAACTTCTCCTAAATTTTGTCCAAATTCACCTGACATATGCATGGGCGTATCATTACAAATTATTATAGAATCATCTAAATTATGGCTATGTCCTCCAATTATAAGATCAATTTCCTTAATATTTTCACACAATTTATTATCAAATGATCTTCCAATATGCGTTAATAAAATACAATAATCAAAATTCCCCTTATTTTCTTCTAGAACATTTTTTATAGCCTCTTCATTATCTATGATTGAAAATCCATCTAACTCTAAAAACTCTCCTAAATTCGGTGATAATCCGATTATAAGAAATTTGTTAAGGTTTTTTTCAACTATAATGCTATCTTTTAAATCTTTAATTCTAGAACCGTCAAGATTTCTTAAATTAGCACTTAACATAGGAACTTCTGAATAACTTATCATCTCTTCTAATACTTTTTTCCCCGCAAACATTTCATTATTACCTATTGTCCACGCATCATACCCTGCTTCTTTTAATAAATCACATGCTTTTCTACCATTTGTTCCTTGAAGACCAACATCTTTAAAATCAGCAAAATCTCCCGCATCTAGTACTAATGTATTTAAGTCTTTTTTCTTACTAATCGCTTCTGCTATCTTTGAAAAACATTTGAAATTACTATGAATATCATTTGTATGAAATATTCTTATCATATTTTCTCCTTTATAGAATTGAAAATAAATTTTTTTCAATTTGAGTTTTTAAACCTAAAAAATATTGATTTTTACTTTCTTGATAAGCGATGTTATTATATGGATACTGAATATTAATGTGTTTTTTAAATTTATTATATGTTTTTTGCGCTTCTTTATTATTTACCAAATAGTAATTTACCATTTTAAAATATTCAGCCTCTGATGCATTTAACGGCATAAAATGAATCCTTACCTTTGGATATCCAGTTGTTTTTAAAAAAACATTTCTATTTTCAATGCCATCATTACCCATATATTTATATTCAAGTTCTTCTAATACCTTTTTAAATTGATTATCAACTAATATATCATCTAATTCAATTAAAAAATCAATTTCACATCTTCCAACAGTATTTTCCATTGTTCCGTGACCTATGGCATTGATTTTACATCCATATTTTTCAAAAATTTCTTTAAGTATTTTTTCATTTTCTTTTATAGATGCTTCAAAACAATTATCATAACTTGTTAAATTAATTTTTTTTCCCATTATTTTGATCCTCGCTATCTACAATTTCAATATTATCTAATTGAGCTTTAAAATTTGATCTAATTTGTCCTAAATATTTTTTTCTTAAATCTGCCTCTTCTTTTTTTTGCTCCTCTGTTAATCCTTCTGATTTTCTTATATGATATAATTCATTTAATCTTTTTATTAATTTTTGCATATTCTCCTCCTCTTAAACTAAATCACAAACATTCATTTTACAAACTTCTTTTAATTCCAAAACATCAATAAATATCTGCAATCCCCTTTTACCTGCACTAAAACATATTTTTTCTTGACAATTAATTCTTTCATCTGCATACATAGGAAATTGTTTCTTTAGTCCTAATGGTGAAACTCCTCCTCTTATATAGCCAGTAACCTTTTCAACATCTTTTTGAGGTATTAGCTCTACCTTTTTATCTCCAGATTGTTTTGCTAGTTTTTTTTCATCTATCTCTAAATCACCTTGCACAAAAGCAACAATATATCCACTTTTGTTTCCTTTAAAAATCAAAGTTTTATATACTTTTTCTATTGGCATTTCAATTTCTTTACATACATGTAATGCCCCTAAATTATTTTCATCATAATCATAACTAAACACTTCATAAGATTTTTTATTTTGATCCAAAAATCTCATAGCATTGGTTTTTTGAATTCGTTTTTTAGCCATATTTACACCTTTTCTTCTTTTCTTTTTTTTGAGTACCATAAACTCCTATTAAAATAATAATACACCCAATATATTGTTGCCAAGTTAAAGTTTCTCCTAAAATAAAAATACCTGCAATAACTGAAACCACCGTAGTGAAATTGTTAAATACACATGCCTTAGATGCCTCTATTTTTGACAATACGTAATTTAATAATAAAAATGCAATTCCAGATGATAAAATACCTAAATATAGTATTGATAAAAGAGTTTTCAAATCTGTTAGCGGTTTAAATATTTCATTAATACATCTATTTTTAATACAATAAATAATTGTAACAACAGTAAAAAAAACAGTTCCAACTAACATCATTAAATATGTTATTTCAATTGCTGAAAATTTATTTGACGCTTTTCTAGATAACGTAGTATACAAAGCACCTGATAATACTGCAATAAACAAATATATAATTCCCTTTACATTTGTAGAAACAGACAAATTTTGATAATTAATTATCAAAACCCCAATAAAAGATAATAATATATAAAAAATAGTTATATTTTTAAGTTTTTCCTTTAAAATTATTCTAGCAAATATTAAAACAAATATTGGTATAGTTGCAATCATTATTCCTGCTTGCGAAGATGAAACATATTGAACTCCCAATGTTTCAAACATAAAATATAATATAGGTTGAAAAATACATAAAATTAATACTTCCTTTATTTTTTTCCCCTCTAAATTAATTTTTATAATCTTTAATTTCGATAATACAGAAAGAAAAACAAATGCTATCGCTAATCTAAGCATGATAAGCTGAACTGGATGAATTATATTAGGTAATGCTATTTTAGTAAACATAAATGAAAATCCAAATATCATCGAATAAATTATTCCATAAATAATAGGATTAATTTTAGTTAAAACATTTCTCATCACTTTCTCCTATTTAATCAAATTGAATACAATCCATAGTTGCAGAAAATTTGTAAATTACGTCTTTTCTTTCTACCACAATTTTAGTTCTTTCGGCAAGCTCTTGATCTTTTTTTATATACTCAATAAACTCCTTTGTTGGATTAATTGCAATTGGGTTTCCAACACTCTGAAGCATTGACATATCTCCATGTGTATCTCCATATGCATAACTTTTAGATAAATCAATAGGATATTTATCCGTTAATTCTTTAATAGCACCTTTTTTATGAATAGAAGCCCACATTGGAATAACATTTCCTGTAAAAACGCCATTTTTATCCACTTCATATTTTGATGCTCTATAATCTGTTACCTTATATTTTTTAGCCATTTTTTCAACTAAAAAATCTGGACTACCAGATATAAAAAATACCTTGTGTCCCATATTTTTATGTGCATAAATCTGATCTCTTGTATATTTATAAACAACATCACCATGAAGATTAACTACTTGTTTTGTAATAAATTCTAAATCCGATCTTTTATTATTGGATAATGCACTTACATAAATATCTGCTAAATCCAACATATAATCCTCATAATCTCCAGTTCTTTTTCTCCATTCCTTATATTTATCTTTTAGTTGAGTATGCCAATATATTGGATCTACCACCTCATATTTAACCATTTTTTTAAAATGTTCAATCATTAATGCATTTCTACATAGAGTTCCATCAATATCAAAAAAAGCAGCTATTCCCATATAATCCTCCCTAATCAATTAATTCATATATTATATTTTCTTTAATATCATCTTTATTTAAATAAATTGGAATTTCAAGTTTTTTGTACTGTTCTATGGTTTGTTTATCTTCATTTTCTAATAAAACTGCAATATTACTAATGTCTCTTACAACATTTATAAAATCACAAATTTCGCTAAACTCATAATTCTTTTGATTAAAATTTAAAATTATATTGTTAAATCCTAATCCATTTACATAACTAAACTGTTCCATTTTATATATTTGTGGTATATATTTATCAAAATCCTTGCTTTCAAAAGTTGAAACTATATCTAATAATTTCCCCAAACTCTCTCTTAAATCTATAACTGCATAATTAAATTCTTTACTATTCAAATCATAAATTGATTCTTTTTGATTACAAAATAGTGTGGTAAAATCATTCTCTTTGGATGTAAATGAAACAAAAATACTTTTTTCTTTACAATCTTTAATATTTTCATAATTAAAAAGATTTTCAGAAAAATTCACCGATTTTGAAATTATTTCTTCATATTCATTCCCAGTTTTTTTAACATTTTCTCTTATTAAGTTTTTCCTCACGACTAAATCTGAAACGCTAGCTTCTCTAATCGCTCTATCAAATCCATCTTTTGCATTGATTAAATTTATATTCTTATGATTTTCAATATCAATGCATTTACCTGATTCAAATAAAAAATCTCTAGACGCAATATAGCCTGTTTTTCCTTCAACAAACGAACCCCTATTATATAGCCCTTGCAAAGCTACAAAACCATTCTCTGTATTAAGCATATCCTCTCCAAAAAAGCAACCTGCTCTATTAATTCCAAGTATATTTAAAATAGTTGGAGTATAATCTATATGAGAACAAGCGCAGCTAATTTTTTTTGCCTCTATTTTATTTGGAATATGAATTATCATAGGAATATGCATCATTTCAAATACATCGTAGTCTCTTTTTAGAAAACGACTCATTATTTTTTGATTACTTTCATCCGTACCATCAATTGCATAATGATCTCCATAAATCGTTATAAGTGAATTATTATATAAATCATTTTGCTTCAATTTTGAAATAAATGCACCTATTGCTTCATCCGTATAGTGAATAGATTGAAGATAATTGCCTAAAACTGTATCTTTATCCTCTTCTAAAAGATTAATTTTTTTTAAATCCTCAGGCATCTCAAATGGTACATGACTAGTTAAAGTAATTACAAATCCATAAAATGGCTTTTCAATTTCTTTCATTTTATCCGCAGTTTGAATTAAAAATTCTTTATCTCTAATTCCAAAGCCAATATCTAAATTTTTATCTCTTTTATAATATTCTTCGCTATAGAATTTATCATATCCTTGATTAGGATAAGCTTTATTGCGATTCCAAAATGTTTTTTCATATCCATGGAAAACATAACTACTATACCCATTTTCTTTTAAAATCCATGGCAATCCATAATATTCTCTTTCATAATAGTTTTGATACATTGGTCCATCTTCAGTTGGATATAAACTATTATTAATAACAAATTCCGCATCAGATGTATGTCCATTACCAATCATTTGATAATAATTATCCATATATATAGAATTTTCTTTTATTAATTTATTTAAATTAGGAGTAATTTCTTGACCATTATATTTTAAATCAATTACAAATGAACTTAATGATTCAACTTGTATATTTATTAAATTTCTTCCTTTTGCAATTTCACTATAACTTCTATTTTCAATATTTTCAGCTTTTCTAGGTATTTCTATTGCAATCTCTGGTTCTTCGTAATGTAGCTGTTTCGCATGATAAAAAACGATCTCACTTTGACTCATTGGATAATATACAGTTATTGATACTAAATATATTGAAATAAAAAATACTCCTATATAAATCCTTTTTAATTTTGATATACTTAAGCATTTGTTTTTATTAATCATAAAAAAAACAATAATAATTGTAGGAATAAAATACAACAAAAATACTGGTCTAAAACTTTTTATAGTAACATCCATAACCGGTGCAATATATTTTAGCTTTCCCAAATCCGAAATCGCCGCAAATTTAGAAAAATTAATATAATGCATGCTTTGTCCCATAAAAATAAATGCATAACCCAAACTAAATAAAAATAATAAAATCTTTCTTTTATTAAATAAAATAGTCATTATTCCAATATTTAATATACTAGAATAAAAAAAGAAATACATTGGCAATTCATTAATACGATAAAATAAAAAATTCTGAAAGAATATAAAAATAATAAACATTACAATCTTACTATAGCTATTAACTCTACTTTTATTTACTAATTTAGTAATCATTTTTACAACTCCTTTGCACTTCTTTTTATTATACCTTTTATAGTTTGTTTTTTAAAGCAAAGTAATACCTTAACTTTTCGAATAAAAAAAATAGTGAAACTTATCTTTCACTACTTTTCCATTATATTTCTAATATTATTAATTACTACTATCTTCTTCAACGTTTCCTTCTAATTCTAAAAACAAATTTTTCAATATTGTTAATTGTTCTTCACTTGCTTTCCAATATCCTCTTTGATTATATTCTAACATTTGCTCTATAATATCCATATATGCCCATTTGTTATTTTCAAATAATTTCTTTTTCATATCTAAATCTTCTGCATATTTGGAAAATAAATCATTATATATCCATTGTTCAACTCTATTGGTAGTGGCGGAAAGTCCCATTATATTTTCAAACCTATCATATATTTTTTGAACCCCATGATATTTATGTTTAAGCATGCCATCAATCCACTTTGGATTTAATGCTCTAGTTCTAATCCCTCTATTAATTGATTTTTCAACGCTTTCCGTTTCTATTTTTTCACCAGTTGTATCTGTTATAAATATTTCTACTCTTTCGCCCTTTAAAACCTCTACAGATTTTGCAAGTCCACCAAAATATTCATAATAATGATCTAAATCCGTTACCTCATATTCATGATTACTTCTAATCTGAGAAACAATATCTACAGCCTTTAAATTTTGATTTAAAACAGATTCTGCTTCTTTTCCTCTAAAATTTTTGCTATATACATGCTTTAAACTTTTAATATATTGATTGGCAAAAATAGTTTCATCTTCCCAATTTTTTGTTTCAATTATTTTTGTTAGTTTAGTCCCATATTCTCCTTCTGCTGGTCCAAAAATACGTGCTTTTGAAAGTTCTTTTGCTTCTTCTATTTCATATCCATCTTTAATTAGTTGATTAAATATATGTTTTCTATGTGAATTATAATAATTATCTTTATCTGATTCATCTAATTTTGATAAAGTTTCAAATATTTCATTTATAAAATC
>Ga0193961_1000986_pt1 | contig 10528 bp, 12 predicted proteins | sample FB_4_MG_FD_140371 | JGI IMG/M metagenome (GOLD analysis project Ga0193961, IMG submission 140371) | Microbial mat bacterial communities from the Broadkill River, Lewes, Delaware, United States - FB_4_MG | ecosystem: Environmental > Aquatic > Freshwater > River > Microbial mats | place: USA...
CCGGCGCTGCATGAAGCGGCAAATCAGGTACTTGCCGCACAAGTTAAATCGACAGCGATTCCTCGTCGTTTCTCTACGCCCATTCGAGAAATTTGGGAGATGCAATTACGCCTACCACGTCGCCAAGGCAACCGTGCACATAGACTCATGGAGATGCCAAGGTTTAGAGCCGCTTATGATCTATTGTTGTTGCGCGAAAACAGCGGTGAGAACCTAAATGGATTGAGCCAATGGTGGACAGATTTTCAGAATGCTAATGCATCCTCTCAAGATACGATGATTAATGGCTTAGAAAAAACCGACAAGCCTCGCCGTCCGCGTCGTAGAAAATCAAATAGACCTCGCCAAGAGCGTTCAGGAAATGACAGCTAAAATTCGTTGCTTTATTGGATTGGGCAGTAACCTAGACGATCCTGTAAACCAAGTAACTCGCGCCATAAATGAACTTGCATCTTTAGAAAAAAGCCAGTTCGTTCAAGCTTCATCGTTATATGCTTCAGCACCGGTTGGGCCTCAAGACCAACCGGATTTCATCAATGCTGTCGTTGAGCTAAACACGGAACTTACTCCGCTTGAATTGCTGGACGAGCTACAAGCTCTTGAACAAAAGCACCAGCGCGTACGAGAACGGCACTGGGGGCCACGAACGCTTGATCTTGACCTTTTACTGTATGGCAATGAGCAGATCAACTCTGATCGCCTCACGGTCCCTCATGCCTTTATGCATGAAAGAAGCTTTGTTCTCTACCCTCTATTTGAAATATCTCAAGATATTGAGATACCTCAAGATAAACTTCTGTCTTCACTATTAGTTGAATGCCCTCTGGGCAGCTTGACAAAGATATAGGTATAATCGCGCCAACGCGTAATAACAGGAAGCTAATTCCATGAGCAAAATAACTCTGCACACGTTGTCATCTATGAAAAAAACCGGCGAAAAATTCGCAGTTCTTACTGCTTATGACGCCTGCTTCTCCCATGTCGTCAGTACCGCAGGTACTGAGGTTATTTTGGTAGGAGATTCATTAGGCATGGTGCTTCAGGGCAATGACAGTACGCTACCCGTTACTGTTGAAGAGATGGCCTACCACACTCAGGCAGTCGCCCGCGGAAATCAGGGAAGCCTTATCATGGCAGACCTTCCTTTCATGAGCTATTCCACACCGGAACAAGCGATGGACAGTTCAGCAGCGCTTATGCAAGCTGGCGCTAACATGGTCAAACTAGAAGGTGGAGCTTGGTTAGCTGACACTGTATCAATGCTGGCTGAACGTGGCGTACCTGTTTGTGTTCACCTCGGACTTACTCCACAAACGGTTAATAAACTCGGTGGCTACCGAGTACAAGGCCGTGATAGCGAGACAGCTCAACAGATGATTAATGACGCTGTGTTGCTCCAAGATGCAGGCGCGAGTGTTATCTTACTTGAATGCGTACCTACGATCCTAGCCAAAGAGATTACTCTGGCGGTGGATATCCCTGTCATCGGCATTGGTGCCGGTGCTGATACCGATGCACAAGTACTTGTCCTACATGACATGCTAGGCATCACACCAGGACGCAGCCCTAAATTTGTTAAAAACTTCATGCCAGGTAACGACAGTATTGAAGCTGCTGTTAGCCAATACGTTAAAGAAGTTAAAGAGGGCAGCTTTCCGGCACAGGAACACGGATTCGAATAAGCATGATTACAATACACACCATTGCCGAACTACGTGCGGCATTAAGTAAAGAGCGCTTCAAAGGCAAACGTATCGGTTTTGTCCCAACCATGGGCAACTTGCATGAAGGCCACCTTCAGCTTATCGACCAAGCGAAGTCTTGCAGTGATATTGTCGTTTCATCTATTTTTGTTAACCCTCTGCAATTTGGCGCAGGAGAGGATTTAGATAACTACCCTCGCACGCTTCTTGCTGACCAAGAAAAGCTTGCGTCTCGTGGTTGTAATTTCCTATTTGCGCCAACCGATGCTGAAGTTTACCCGCACGGCAGAGAAGCCCAAACCCAAGTAGAAGTCCCTGTTATTTCTGATATGTACTGTGGAGAATCTAGGCCTGGTCATTTCCGCGGGGTATCTACGGTTGTTTGTAAACTCTTCGGCATGGTGCAACCAGATGTCGCCATTTTTGGCGAAAAGGATTTCCAGCAGCTGATGGTTATTCGCCGTATGACAGAAGACCTCAGCCTACCTGTAGAGATACAAGGCGCTCCCATTGCTCGCAACGAACATGGCCTTGCCTTAAGTTCGCGCAATGGCTACCTCAGCCCAGAGGAGCTAAAAACAGCAACGGTACTCAATCAAACATTGAGAACAACGAGAGATGCTCTACTCAGCGGCAGTAAAGCTTTTGCTGAACTGGAAGAGCAAGCTCAGAACACATTAGAGACGGCGGGATTTAAAAGGGACTACTACAAAATATGCCGGCGTAGCGATCTTCAGGCCGCCTCTGAAGATGATAATGCGATCGTTATTGTTGCGGCGGCCTACTTAGGTCCAGCCCGCCTTATCGACAATATCCAGATCGACCTTTAAGGCCTTACTTAGGGAACCTACGAACAAGCCCCGAAGGGTGGGCATTAAATCGATCTCCTGCTTTGTCAGGCAGCTTGGAAAGGACTCGTCATTCCACTACGCTACCTTTCGTGCATTAAGTCGATTTACTGCCCACTGAGAAAGCTTGGGACTTATTCACAGGTTCCTTAGTATACCCTTCTGACCCGGAAGCCTATGAATTCCCTTATTTTTCAAATGTAAAATAAGGGAATTCCATTACCTTCTACCGCGCCGCAGCATCCAGCACAACCAACTCAAGTCTTATACAACCCGCTACTTTCGTACCTTGACAAGCAGGGGGCTGGTCACGCAGACTGATATGACGATGATTTTCTGCACTGCAATAAAAATTATAAAGATTGCATAGTTTCACAGAGAAGCGAATACAAACCGACGATCTCACTCGTTCGTGGTATGTAAGGTTTATTTAAAAACGTCGCTTTCACTTGAAACACTCAAGTCACAACTGTGACTTATGATCATCGCTAACGAATCTTGTACATAGCTAAGCTAAGAGGCATTTCGAATGCGTGACGTTGTTATTGTAGCTGCGGGTCGTACCGCAGTTGGTACTTTCGGTGGTTCCCTATCTAAAATTGCTGCATCTGATCTAGGTGCAACAGTGATCAAAGGCCTAATTGAGAAAATCGACTTGGATCCTTCCAAAGTTGACGAGGTCATTCTAGGTCAAGTATTGACGGCGGGTTGTGGTCAAAACCCAGCACGTCAAGCAACACTGAATGCAGGTCTACCTAATTCAGTTTCAGCCATTACGATCAACAAAGTTTGCGGTTCTGGCCTGAAAGCGATTCAAATGGCAACGCAAGCTATTCGTTGTGGTGATGCGGAGATTATCATTGCAGGCGGCCAGGAAAATATGAGCGCTTCGTCTCATGTTGTCCCTAATTCTCGAAATGGCGCACGCATGGGCGATTGGAAAATGGTCGATACGATGATCAAGGATGGCTTGTGGGATGCCTTCAATGATTATCACATGGGTATTACGACGGAAAACATCGTCGAGAAATACGGCTTTACTCGTGAAGAGCAAGATGCTTTCGCTTCAGCATCTCAGAATAAAGCTGAAGCAGCAGTAACCGCGGGTCTGTTCAAAGATGAGATCATCCCAGTAACAATCCCTCAGCGTAAAGGCGATCCTATTGTTTTTGATACAGATGAACAGCCACGTTTTGGTTGTACGCCTGAAGCCTTAGCTAAACTACGCCCTGCCTTTAAGAAAGACGGAACCGTCACGGCAGGAAACGCTTCTACCATCAATGATGGTGCCGCAGCAGTCATCGTTTGCTCTGCTGAGAAAGCCGCTGAATTAGGGCTTCCCGTGCTAGTGACCATCAAAGCTTACGCTTCTGCAGGTGTTGACCCTGCCATCATGGGTACCGGTCCAATTTGTGCTACACAAAAAGCGCTTGAAAAAGCAGGCTGGAGTGTTGATGACCTAGATCTAGTTGAAGCAAACGAAGCGTTCGCTGCACAAGCCATGTCTGTTAACAAAGACTTAGGCTGGGATACCGATAAGGTAAACGTCAATGGTGGTGCAATCGCTCTTGGCCACCCGATCGGAGCATCAGGCTGTCGCGTATTTGTAAGCCTAGTGCACGAGATGGCCCGCCGTGATGCGAAAAAAGGCCTTGCAACCTTATGTATTGGCGGCGGGATGGGCACTGCACTAGCAGTCGAGCGCAGCTAATTACAAATAACATAAAGTCACGATGATGCTTAACTAAAAAACCGCAGTTTTAACTGCGGTTTTTTTAAACTTTCCAATCAAGCAATCACACTAATTCAACAATAGCGCCTTTACCAACCCCTTCATATGCTTTCACCATGACTCGATCATTAGGGTAGCTACGTTTAATTTCCTCGGCCAAATGCGCTGCAATTAGCTCTACCGTCGTATCCGTATTGATTAAATAACAAACTCGACTAGGTAAGCTAATAGAAAATTCACCTTGTGGAGCTTGATACGAATACTGATGCATCTGATCATTTTTCGATATTAAGTGCGATTCTGAGCCTATATATATATCGTTAAAGCGCTTCGCCCATTCTATTTCCAGCGCGTTATCTCTTTGATCGTTAATATAAAGCTCTATTTTAGAACGATGTCCGTGGGCAATACGCTGGCAATTACCATCATGTTTTTGCAAGCCATGGCTATAATGATAAAAGGCCCCTTCAATTTTTTCCGGAACAAAGCGAATGTTTAACCCCTGAACTTCGCTAGGGAATAATTGAAGCAGCTTATCTTTGCACCAAGTAGCTAAAGAATTTTCATTTATCTCTGGGAGCTCGACCAAACAAATAGCTTCCTTAGGTGAACGACAAAAAAACGTTTCACCCTCCTCGTAAAGCCACTCAACAGTCGTATAACCATCATCTGTTTGGCAGCTCAACCGAGGCATATCCGTCGGCACGACTAAAGCATGATCAACCCACAGATCAAACCACTTTTTAACTTCTTTCTTAACGATGGCAAAATCGCAGATCATACCCTGATCATTCAAACTACCATCAAGCTCCAACTGTACAAGCCACGACTCTCCTAACAAGCCCCGTTTAGGGCAGAGGTATGAAAAATCAACATTGGTAAGATTATCTACGAACAATTTCACAAGCAGGCTCCACGGTTAAGGCGCGTATATTAGCCTAAATCCACAGAGTAAAAAACGCTGTAGGCTATAGGGAATAAGCTCCATCAGATATAATAGCTCTTTTCTACAACCGAAGATCGGTAAAGAACCCACATGCGCCTTGATAAATACCTCTCACAATCCACAGACTTCTCTCGAAAAGAGGTTCGCCGCTTCCTTAAATTGGGTGAAGTAACGCTTAATGGTGAGGAGGTTTGCGATCCAGCTATACATGTGGATGAAATAAACGATGAGATCTACCTGAGCGGCTATCCAATTGAAGCGCCCGGTGAAAAATACTTAATGCTAAACAAACCACTGGGTTGTGTTTGCGCCAACCATGACGGCACCCACCCTACCGTCCTGAGCCTGATCGATCTTCCGAGGGCGAACGAACTCATTATTTGCGGTCGTCTCGATGTCGACACAACCGGCTTAGTATTAATAACAACAGACGGACAATGGGCACATAAAGTTACCTCGCCGAAACATAAAACGGGAAAACTCTATGAAGTTGTGACAGCAGACCCCATCCCAGAATCTGCAGTCGATAAGTTTGCCAATGGTATGAAACTTATCAACGACAATATCAAGACTAAACCGGCAGAATTACACATTACCGCAGAAAATGAAGCAGAAGTTATTTTAACCGAAGGCCGCTATCATCAAGTCAAACGAATGTTTGGAGCAATAGGCAACAAAGTTGAGGAACTACATCGAACACGTATTGGCAATATATACCTCGATGAAGAGCTAGAACTTGGAGAATATCGTTTTTTAACCCCTGAAGAGATAGACAGTATCCAATGAGTGATTCCGCTTTCCCGCTATTAGTCCCTTTTATTAAGAGCGCCTCAGGTAAAAGCCTTTGGCTAACGGACGAAAATTTACTCGATACAAACTTACAGCCCAACGACTCAGTTATCTGTATTACAAACCGTTTGGATCTTCACGAGCACTTACATAAACAAGGTTGGAAAACGTTCTTCTCTGACTACGACCTATCCATCATTGAAGACAATAGCCTCGAACGCGTGATCTACCGTGTTTCTAAAGAAAAACTTGTCACTCATCATTTGATTAATGAAGCTTATCGCTGCTTAAAAGCAGGCGGTGAACTTATCATTGCCGGTGATAAGAATGAGGGAATCAAAACCTATTTCACAAAAGCTAAAAAGCTTTTAGGGATGGGTGAAAATAGCAAAGTGGATCGAGATACCTGGTTAGCACAGCTAACAAAGATCAACGATACCAGCGAACAACAACTTGACGATAAAGAATACCACCAGCTACGTACAAGCTGTGTAGATGACAATTTTGAATATCAGAGCAAACCTGGGGTTTTTGGTTGGGATAAAATCGATAAAGGAAGTGCATACCTGATTGAAAACTTGGATAGCTTCCTAATGACGCTGCCTGAGCCACCAAAAAACGCCCTCGATCTTGGCTGTGGCTACGGCTATCTCTCCCTCAATCTTGCCCATCTAGATATTCCCATTACAGCCACTGACAATAACGCCGCCGCTATCCGAGCCTGCGAACGAAATTTTGATCGCTACCCGATTAACGGAAAAGTTATTCCTGCCAGTTGCGCTCAAGGTATTAATGAAAAATTTGACCTAATTGTATGTAATCCACCATTTCATACGGGCTTCTCTACGAACGGAGATCTAACTGATCGTTTTTTGAAAGCAACTCATGATCATTTAAACCACAGAGGGATCGCTTGCTTTGTCACAAACCTGCATATTCCTGTCGAAAGAAAAGCTAAAAAGTACTTTCACCAAGCAGAATGCATCGCATCAAACGGAAACTTTAAGCTCGTAAGGCTTACCCATAGCTATTAACTTAAAAAATAGCCACTAACCTAAAAAACGGGGCAAAGCCCCGTTTTAAGATTCTATGACAATCCAAGCAACTAGTGCGCAGAGTGCTCTACATCAAAGTCGACCCCATAAATATCCGAGATATTGTAATCAGCCTGCCCTGCTGCAGTCGGCTTCTGTTCAATAGTACGGTTAATATCGACTATTGTTTTACCTTCAGTAACCGTCTTAGTTATCTCATGAGATGGATATAAACGAGAATAAGTCGGATCCTCCTCAGCAACAGGGAATTGTGCTGCTGTAGCTAACGCCGGCGTCAATACTAATGCTAATAATGCTGATTTAATTTTGATAGACATAATTTTTCCCTTTTTCATCACTCCCAATTTATAGTGTCCTGGGAGGCTTAATTTCTTTTGCAGTAACATCATTAGGAATAATGGTTCGAAGAGATGTAGATTTTAATTAACACCTCATCTCGCATAGCGACGCCTTATTAGCCCCGCCTCCCCTTCCAAACAACTGATTTGATTAATTTGCTGAGTGCTCTACATCAAAGTCCACACCATAAAGGTCTGAAATATTGTGAGTACGTTGACCCGCAGCAGTCGGCTTCTCCTCAATCGTACGATTAATATCAGCTACCGTTTTATCATCAGACTTATTCACACTAGCCGCTTCATGGGATGGATATAAGCGAGAATAGGTTGGGTCTTCTTCAGCAACAGGGAATTGAGCTGCCGCTGCCAATGCTGGAGTTAACGCTAATGCTAATAATACTGATTTAATTTTAATAGACATAACTATCACCTTTATCTTGTTTATGTAGTCCCCAATTTATACAACGTCTGGGAAGTTTTTTACTGTTTCAGTAACCTTGTGACAGCACTGACTTAAAGTGGTTCCATCTTTTTTGACCAAACGATCAAAATAATTTTACAACATTAGAATCTAAAAATAAGAATGGGGCTCTATGGCCCCATTTCTTTCCGAGCAGCCTGCAGTACTAATTTGCTGAACGCTCAACATCAAAATTCACACCATAAAGATCTGAAATATTGTGAGTGCTTTGACCTGCTGCAGTCGGTTGCTCTTCAATAGTACGATTAATATCAGCCATCATTTTATCGTCTGCTTTCATCACACTAGTAGCCTCATGCGTTGGGTATAGACGAGAATAAGTTGGATCTTCTTCGGCAACTGGAAACTGAGCAGCAGTCGCTAAAACAGGAGTTAATGCTAATGCTAATAATGCTGATTTTAATTTAATAGACATGACGTTCACCTTTATCTTATTCATTTAGTTCCCAATTGATACAGCTGCTGGGACGCTTGCTTTTCTCTTTGCAGTAACACTGTGACAGTACTTTGTACGAAGCGTTCCTAAACAATGGATCAACTTAAATAGAATATTAATAAAGACATCTATAACATAAAGGAATATGGAATTTATATTCCCCCAACAATAGAAACAAAAAACGCTGAAAAAACAGTAAGATAAAAATGGAGCGATAATAATTTTTTTAGCAAGTTTTTTAATAGCTACAGAATAAAAAAAACAACAATAAGAAAGAAAACTCCTTATTCTCGCCTTTTAACTGTCAGATATACGCCACAAACAGCAACCAGAATACCGATAATCGCAAACATATTTAGCATCTCATCAAATAACAGATATGCCTCAACGGCCGTTAAAATAGGCACTAAGTAAAAATAACTTGCGACTTTACTGGCCTCTCCCTCTCTAATCATGACTAACAGTAACAAAATAGCTATTACCGATAAGGCAACCACCATCCAAGCAAGTGCTCCGATTAGCGTCCAGCTCCATTCGATAACACCGCTATCAAACTGCCATGCCAATAAAGCCATAACAACAGCAGTCGCCAGATATTGATAAAAAGCCCCCACCATTAGATCGACGCCTGCGCCGAAACGTTTTTGATAAATCGTGCCGATTGAAATGGCCGCCAATGCAATTAAAGCAGCTAGCCAAGCATCTGTACCCGCGCTATCGACATCTCCTTGGCCATTTTGGCTCACAACTAATAACACGCCAAACAACCCTAACAACAGCCCAAACCATTGTGTTTTAACTAGACGCTCACTGAGCCATATCCAGCCGATAAGTGCTGTTAGTAATGGCTGAATACCCATAATAAGCGAGGTAATGCCCGCAGGTAATGCCCAATCAATAGCAGCAAACACCCCGCCTAAATAACAAGCATGCACAAGAAACCCTACTATCATCTGATGTAGCGCTTGCTGAGAACTGCACCATTTAGGTTTCCGCCACCAAAGAAGACCCGCAAAGACCATTAACGTCAAAAGCATGCGAACCAATAACACGCTAAAGGGCTCCATATACGGAACAGCATACTTTGCGCCGATAAAGCCAGTACTCCAAATACCGACAAATGCCCAAGGGACTAATGAAAGCTGTTGCTGTTTACTCAACATAGCGAAGTTATCCAGATGAAAAATAAGAATCACTCTACCCAGCAATAAACCTAAGAAAAAGTTACACGAGCACAAGATTAAAAAGGGTACAGACAAATGGAATAGTGAATTATATAAGCCATTATAATAAGCTGTACCCATGAAGCTATATGAACAACTATGCCAAACACTGCAAATTAGGATCAACCGAGGGGAACTTCCGCCTGGTAGCCTATTGCCCTCTATTAGAGTATTGAGCCAGCAGTATCAACTAAGTAAAAACACCGTTATTAGAGCGCTAGCTGAGCTCGAAGATTCTCAGCAGATTATTGCGCAACCACGGCAGGGGTTTATTGTTTGCAGCCCGCAATCCCCCAGCCCCGCATTAAAGCCTCGAACGGTTTCACTCGGAGCGACCGCTTTTAGCGTTTTAGGTGCAGCCAATGAACCCGATAAACTTGCTTTAGGCTCAGCATATAGTGACTCAAGATGGCCAACCGTTAGCTGGTTTTATAAACAACAAGCAAAAACCGCTAGAGAATGGGCCAATAATGACAAAAGATGTAGTCATTACAGCACACCACCAGGAGATCCATCTTTCAGAAGTGCGCTGGCGGATCATATCAATATGACCACTTTTGCCTGTAATAGCGAAGAAATTATTACCACACATGGCGCTCAAGAAGCCGTATCCCTTTGCTTAAGAGCAGTGGCAGAGCCCGGTGACACCATTGCAGTAGAATCTCCCTGTTATTACGGTACCCTTCAATGCATAGAAGCACTGGGGTTAAAAGTATTAGAGCTACCCTCCGATTCAATTGGAGGCACCAATTTAGATGCCTTAGAAACAGCACTTAATACCTGGTCAATAAAAGCTGTGCTGACCAACCCTACTTACAACAACCCTTTAGGGTTTAGTCTCGATCTCATCAATCGAAAACGGTTAATTAGCATAGCCAACCACTGGGATATCGCCATCATAGAAGATGATGTGTTTGCAGAACTCGGTCACAACCAGCAATACCACACGCCATTAAAAGCCTTAGATACAGAGAATA
>Ga0193961_1000987_pt1 | contig 10492 bp, 10 predicted proteins | sample FB_4_MG_FD_140371 | JGI IMG/M metagenome (GOLD analysis project Ga0193961, IMG submission 140371) | Microbial mat bacterial communities from the Broadkill River, Lewes, Delaware, United States - FB_4_MG | ecosystem: Environmental > Aquatic > Freshwater > River > Microbial mats | place: USA...
ACGGCAGATAGTACAGGCAATCAAAATGGTGGGATACTCACTCCATGGGGTGGAATGCCTGCATTTACACAAGGAATGGTAACAAGACATCAATTCTTTGCAGATACAACGGCTACAAAAGTAGCATTAACATATAATATGCAAGATTTAACGGGACTTAATCTCAATGCAACTGGATATTATGTATCATTTGATGTAGGTGCAAAAAATAGCTATGTTACAGGAACAGCTTGGACTGCTACAGAGGCTGGATTTGATATTAAGTATCAAGCTACAAAGGCTCTTAACCTAAGATTTAGAGGAAACTTCCCTACAGACTTTAAAAAAGGTTTAGATTGGGCAGAGTATAGACTTATCGCAAACTACAACTTTTAAGGAGATATAAAATGACACAAGAGACAGTAGAACGGATTAAAAACAATCCAAAATATCAAAAATTGGTGACTGAACGAAGCCGATTTGCATGGACACTATCTATTATTATGTTAGTGATCTATTATGCGTTTATTATGGTTATCGCTTTCAAACCAGCACTTTTGGGAATAAAGATGGGTATGGGTGTGATTACTATTGGTATCCCTATAGGAGTTGCGATTATTGTTATTGCATTTGCTCTTGCAGGTATCTATGTAAATAGAGCCAATGGTGTATATGACCAATTGAGTCAAGAGATTAGAGATGAATTAGGAGAGGGTGCATAATGAAGAAGTTTCTATTTTTATCGTTATTTATTGGATTGAGTGCTTTGGTTTATGGAGCAGGAGCTATTGAGGGAGAGATAGAGAAACAGCCACTTAATATCTCAGCTATTATTATGTTTTTGATATTTGTGAGTGGAACTCTTGGTATCACATATTGGGCAGCCAAACGAACTAAAACAGCCAAAGATTTCTACACAGCAGGTGGTGGGATTACAGGATTTCAAAATGGTATGGCGATAGCAGGTGACTATATGTCTGCTGCGTCTTTCCTAGGAATTTCTGGACTTGTATATCTAGCAGGATATGATGGATTGATTTACTCAATTGGGTTTCTTGTAGGGTGGCCTATTATTCTATTTTTGATTTCAGAGCGTCTTAGAAACCTTGGTAAATACACCTTTGCAGATGTTGCAGCGTATAGACTTAGACAGACTCCTATCCGTACTCTAGCAGCGTTTGGTTCTATCGCTACAGTTATACTATATCTAATCGCTCAGATGGTTGGGGCTGGTAAACTTATCCAACTTCTATTTGGTCTTCCTTATGAATTAGCAGTTGTACTTGTTGGTACTTTGATGATTTTGTATGTAACATTTGGTGGAATGTTGGCTACAACTTGGGTACAGATTATCAAAGCAGTTTTACTACTCTCAGGTGCTACATTTATGGCATTAGCTGTACTTAGTCAATTTGACTTCTCACTCAATGCTATGTTTGCAAAAGCTATAGAGGTACATGACAAAGGTGAAGCGATTATGGCTCCGGGTGGATTGGTATCTGACCCAATTTCAGCTATATCTTTGGGTATTGCTTTGATGTTTGGTACAGCAGGTCTTCCTCATATTTTGATGAGATTTTTTACAGTCTCTGATGCCAAAGAGGCTAGAAAGTCTGTATTTTATGCTACAGGATTTATAGGATACTTCTATATCTTGACATTTATTATAGGTTTTGGTGCGATTATTATGGTACTTAACAACCCAGAGTATTTAGATTTGGCAAAACAGGCTATAAGTGGTGGCTCACCGATACTAGGTGGCAAAAATATGGCTGCTATTCACCTATCTCACGCAGTGGGTGGTAACTTCTTCTTAGGGTTCATCTCAGCAGTTGCATTTGCGACAATTCTAGCAGTTGTATCTGGTCTTACACTAGCAGGTGCATCAGCCATTTCACATGATTTGTATGCGAATGTATTTAACAAAAGTGGTGAAGTAGATGAAGCCAAAGAGATGAGAGTATCCAAAATAGCAACAGTTGGTTTGGGTATCCTTGCTATTATACTAGGTATCGCGTTTGAACAACAAAACATCGCGTTTGTGGTAGGTCTTGCATTTGCTATAGCAGCGTCTGCGAACTTCCCTGTGTTGTTCCTCTCTATGTTTTGGAGTAAGCTAACAACAAGAGGTGCTGTATATGGTGGTAGTTTAGGTCTTGCTACAGCGATTATCCTTGTAATTCTTGGACCAATCGTATGGGTAGATATTTTGGGTAATGCAGAGGCTATATTTCCATACAAATATCCAGCACTCTTCTCTGTGACTGTGGCATTTGTGACTATTTGGCTCATATCTATTACTGATAACTCTCAGGGTGCAAAAGATGAGATTAAAGCTTACGATGCACAAGATATTCGGTCTCAAACTGGTATCGGTGCAGAGGGTGCATCTTCTCACTAGATAGCTTTTGATGATAGAGTTTTTTACTCTATCATCTTAATAAAATATATTAATTAGGATATCACCGTGATAGCACTACTAGATAACCTCAAAAAACATCTACCTTTTAAACTACTCAATGATACTCAAATACTCAAATATATTGAGACCACAGCACAAATAGCCTACTATCCTGATGAGACTATACTTATTAAATCTAATCAAATACCCTCTTCTCTATTTTTTATTATCAAAGGGAGTGTAGAGGCTAGAGAAGATGAGACACTTATTGATGTATATCACCATGATGATACATTTGGTGGCATAGAGTTAATCGAAAATCAACCCTCAAAATTTAACTATATAGTGACACAAGAGCTTATATGTTATGAGATACCTCCTAATGCCTTTTTGTCTCTTTGTGCCAAAGATAGAGAGTTTAAATCATACTTCTTCTCATCTATCATAGAGAGAATGGAGATGCTCAAATCCAAAAAAGAGCATGGAGATGTAGCTGATATGATGGTATCTAGGATAGATAGCTCTCTACTAAATAGTGCCACTATAGTAAGTGCCTCAACTCCTATTATAGATGCTCTTAGGCAGATGGAGGAGCAAAAAGCCGTAGCTGTGTTAGTAGAAAATGATAACGGTTATGGTATCGTCACAGATACAAACTTCAGGCACTTTATACTACATAAAGAGGAACAAAATCTACAGACAATAGAGCAGATACAGACCCATCCTATCATATCTATCGAAGATGATAGCTTGATGTTTAATGTGCTACTTTTGATGACTCAACACTCTATCAAACATCTACCTGTATTTGATACACAAAAAAACTTTTTGGGTATATTAGAACTCATTGACCTTTTGAGCTTTTTCTCTAATCAATCTCATATCATAACCGTACAGATGGATAGTGCAGAGAGTTTGGACGCTGTGATAGTGGCATCTTTGAGAGTATCACAGATGGTAGGAGCGTTACATAGCAAAGGTGTCAAGAGTCGCTATATAGCAAAGCTAGTAGCTGAGATTAAAAAGAAGATGTATAGTAAACTATTTGCTCTAATCCTACCCAAACAGTGGCAAGAGAACTCTACTCTTTTGCTTCTAGGTAGTGAGGGGAGAGAGGAGCAGATACTCCGTACAGACCAAGATAACGCTATTATCTTCAAAGATGGCTTCACTCCTCAAAACCAAGATGAAATTACACAAAATTTCATAGAAGTCCTTGATAAGATAGGTTTCCCTAGATGTGAGGGGGATATTATGATTATCAACCCCAAATGGTGCAAGAGTTTTAGTGGGTACAAAAAAGATATTCACGACTGGATAGAGCATCCAACACCAGCTAAACTTATGGATATGGCTATATTTTTTGACTCCATATCAGTAGCAGGTGAGAGTCATCTTCATAAAGAGCTACTAGATTATCTCTTTGTGCAGGTAAATAATCAAAAGAGTATCTTATCACACTTTGCGAGGTCTATAGAGAATTTCGACTCACCGTTGGGACTCTTTTCTCAGTTTACATCCCAAAAGGGTCATAACAATGAGATAGATATAAAAAAGGGAGCTCTCTTTGCCCTAGTGCATGGGGTGCGTTCTTTGGCACTAGAGTACAATATAACCAAGACCAATACCACTTTGCGTATAAAAGCTCTCAATGATATTGGATATATGAGTAAAGAGGATGCTACAAATATACTAGAAGCCCTAGAGGTGATAAATAGACTAAGGCTACACGCTCAACTAGAGAAAATCCAAAAGGGCAAAAAGATGGATAACTATATCGTGCTTACTTCAATAACCAAACTAGAAAAAGATGTTCTAAAAGAGGCTATCAAAACAGTAGAGAAGTTCAAAAAACAGGTAAGCTACCACTTCCATCTATCAAGTGTAAGTTGAGAAGAGTATAAAATGTTTAAAAAACTACTCAAAAACTACAATAGAAAAAAGCTAACAGATGAGAGGTTTGCATTTTTGTTTGATGAACCCCAAGATAGCGATGAAGAGGAGATAGTAGTCTTTGATTGTGAGACTACAGGACTCAACCCCAAAGTTGATGATATAATCTCCATAGGTGCTGTAAAGATAAAGGGAAATAAGATACTAACCAACCAAGCTATCCATCTATTTATCAAACAAAATAAGCAGATAAACCCAGAGAGTATAGCCATACACAAGATAAGACACTGTGATTTAGATGGTGCTATGAGTATAGATGAGGCTATAGAGAAGTTTCTCTACTATATAGGCAATAGAAAATTAGCAGGATACTATTTGGAGTTTGATGTAGCGATGATAAATAGATACACCAAACCTATGTTTGGAATCACTCTACCCAACAAACAAGAGGAGGTATCTGCTATCTATTATGACAAAAAGATATGCCCCATACCACAACACCACATAGATTTGAGATTTGATACGATAATCTCTGATTTGTCACTACCCAAACTACAAGCCCACGACGCACTAAACGATGCTGTAATGACGGCTATGATTTATATCAAACTACAACAGACAACGAGGCTATACTAATCATATTTATAAAAATTAAGATAATTAGAGTAAAATACTCCTAATTATCTTAAAGGCTCTATATTATGCTACTAACCCGTGCTACTGAATATGCTCTACTCTCATTAGATGTTATTCGTAAATCAGATATACCCATAGGTGCAGAACAGTTATCTCAAGACCTCTCTATACCCAAAAGCTTCCTTGCCAAGATATTGCAAAGTCTAGCCAAAAAAGGGATATTGGAGTCTCGCAAAGGGGCGCATGGAGGGTTTACATTGGCTAGAGATGTCAATAGTATTAGTATCAATGAAGTTATTATCGCATCAGAGGGCAAAGCACCTTTGGTATTTGATTGTAGTAGCTACTCACACACATGTCCCAACGGAGCTATTGGCAGATGTGCTATATCTCCTTTTTTATTCAACTTCCAAACCAAAATAGATGACTTTTTAGAGGGTCTAACACTAGGAGATATACTATAATGAAACAACAAATCTACCACCTATCACACATAGACCTAGATGGCTATGGGTGTCAATACCTATCGACTCAATGCTTTGATAATATAGCCTGTTACAACGCCAACTACGGAGCAGAAGTATCAGCTCGTCTAGGAGAAATCATAACTCAAATAGAGCGATATAAGTTCCTAAATAGCAGTGATAATATAGAGCATATAATACTTATAACAGATTTGAACCTAACAACAAAAGAGGCAAACTGGATAGAGAAAGAGGTAAATAGAGTAGGTGCAAAAATCCAACTACTAGACCACCACGCTACAGGCAAGAGTGCATCTGAGAGATTTGCATGGTACAAGCTAGATACCTCTAGGTGTGCAACTGATATAACATACAACTGGCTTCAAACTCACTATAACTTTGACAAAGAGAACAATCTAGCTACCATAGTAAAAGCTATAAATGCTATAGATATTTGGGTAAATGATGATGAGCTATTTGAGTATGGCAAGGTGATGCTAGGTATGATTTCTGGTGCTAGAGAGATAAATCGCATACTCTTCCCTGCCCAAGATAGAGAGTTTAAACTCTCCCTTATAGATTTTGCCAAATCTCTTGTAGATGTAGATGATGCACCTATTAGATTAGATGATGAACTCCACCAAGCCAAAAAGAGGTTTTTTAGAGTAGATAAAAATGAAACCAAGGATAATCTAGTAGCAAACTATGTCACCAATCTACTCACACAACACAGAGATAGACTGACTATCACATATAGAGGATACAGAGGAATACTAGGCTACAATGTAGGCAATGCCTCTATCATAGGCAACGCATGTATGGTGGCAAATGGTGATTATGACTTCTATATGGATATAAACTTCAGAGGAGGCTTCTCTCTACGAAGTAATGATAAGGTAGATGTCTCACTAATGGCAGGAGAGATAGGCAACGGTGGAGGACACCCCAACGCAAGTGGTGGTAAGGTAGATGGATACAAAGACTCATTTATATATGCAGATGTGCGTAAATTTGTACAATCATATATAGATGAGAAGTCTAAATCATAAAAAAACTTCTCTTGTAGCAAATGATTAAGAGATATAAGTTATAATAATTTCATTATTCAAACAAAAGGAAACTCAATGAAATCAAAGTCGCTACTTATCGCTTTAGCATTATCTCTACCACTATCTATATACGCCTCAGGTGAGCATAAAGATTGTGAAGATTGTAACAACTCTACTACCAAGATAGTATCTACCCAAACAGAGACCAACACTACACAAAGCACCCCAAAGATGGCATCAATAGAAGATGGGTATAAGCTTCTTGAGAGTATGAGAGTCAAAAACAACTATGAGGCTATAATAGAGAGAATTACAAATATGCAAATCAAACAAAACCCAACACTTCAAGAGGTAAGACCAACTATCCAAGCATTTTTCAAGAAATCTATGGGTTGGGATAGTGTAAAAGAGGATATAGCCAATCTATATATCAAACACTACACAGCCAAAGAGATAGATGAGCTAAACGCATTCTACAACTCTCCAACAGGTCAAAAGTCCCTAGATATTATGCCACAACTAGCATCAACAGGAGCTATAATCCAACAAAACAAACTCATGGCAAATATGAAAGACCTCAAAGCCATGGTAGCCCAAGAGCTTAAGAAATTAAACTCAAAAAGACTACACATGTCATCACCGTTTAATATTAAGTAATTTATCTTTTTCTCTTATTTGCATTATACAAGGGTGCGATTTTTCGCACCTTGATTATTTTTTAGGTGCAATAAATTGAGACCCCTCTACTCCCTCTCGTAATCCACCACTTTTGAATACTCCACCACGCTTTTGATAAACTCTACTACTTTGATGTGTTCTGGGTGTATGCTATATGCCTCTAGTCCAACTCTGCTTTCAAATATAGTAATGATACTCAAATCCATTGCTCTTTCTTCTTTGGAAAAATTTAAGCCTACATCTATGCTTTTGAGTGTCGGTACTGCACCCATTAGGTTTTCTAACATCTGTTTGGCTTGTATTATGTTTGCTTGTTTATTCTCTTCTTTAAATTTAAATGTTACGATATGTATTACCATAAAAATACCTCTTTTTATCAATTTTTGTGATTATAGCTAAATTATGGTAGAATTCGCAAAAACATTACCCCTTTAAATTTTAAGATGGAGAGTTATATGAAAGATATGTGTTATTATGAAGTATTACAAGTAGAAAAAAACTGTTCAGGTGCTGAACTAAAAAAAGCTTATAGAAAACTAGCTATGAAGTATCACCCTGATAGAAACCCTGATGATAAAGAGGCAGAGGATAACTTCAAGATAGTCAATGAAGCGTATCAAGTCCTTAGTGATGAGACCAAACGAGCCACCTATGACCGTTATGGTAAAGAGGGGCTAAATGGTGGAGCTGGAGGATTTGGTGGCTTTGGTGGAGGCTCTTCGATGGATGATATTATGGAGATGTTCAACTCAGCATTTGGTGGTGGATTTGGAGGATTTGGACAGACTAGAAGAGACCCTAGCCAAAAGTATGCACTAGATTTTGAGATGGAGGTTTTACTAAAGTTTCAAGAGGCTATATTTGGTATCGAAAAGAGCATAGATATAAAATACAAGACACCATGTGAAGATTGCGATGGTACAGGTGCAAAAAATGGCAAGTTTCAAAAGTGTGACTACTGTAATGGACAAGGTCAAGTGCTTATGAGACAAGGACCTATGCAGTTTGCTCAGACTTGTCCAAAGTGTGAAGGACAAGGAAAAACAGTCAAAGATGAGTGTGGAAGCTGTAGAGGCAAAGGATACCACCAAAAAGATGACACAGTCAAAATCAATATCCCAGCAGGTGTAGATAGTGGCAACCGTCTAAGAGCTCAGGGGTATGGAAATATCGGTAGAAATGGACAAAGAGGAGACTTATACCTCACATTTAGAGTGAAAGAGGATGAACACTTTATCCGTAATGGCAACGATATATATATAGAAGTACCAGTATTTTTTACCCAAGCGATACTCGGAGAGACTATCTCTATCCCAGCCTTGAAAGGTGAACTAGAGCTTGAACTCAAACAAAGTACAAAGGATAAAGAGCAGTTTGTATTTGAGGGTGAGGGTGTAGCAGATGTACATGGAGGACGCAAGGGACGACTAGTAGCACAGATAAGAATGACTCTACCAAAGAAGATAAATGATGAACAAAAAGAGCTACTAGAGAAACTCCAAGAGAGTTACGGAGTAGAGAGCCGTCCACACAAAAGCTCATTTGACTCAGCATTTGATAGAGTAAAGAGCTGGTTTAAATAGAGTTAGTCCATTATAGTGTGTCGTGAAGTGGGCTATTTTTTTCTATTTTTGCACTCATCATAATCACAAATGATACAAGTGTACCCAAAACTATCTGCCAAGCAAATCCTAAATCTGCTCCAAAGATATAAGGTTGTAAAAATAAGACTGTAAGAAAACCACCTATTAGGGCTATTGGTACGGTGGTGCTACTGCCTCTATTTGTAAATATCGCTGAGGCAAATACTCCTATAAGTCCTGTATATGCAAATGCCATTACACCAAGTGCGAAGCTAAGTAGTGGTAGCTCTGTGTATCGTTGCCAATAGTATGAGAGCATCGCCATTAGAGATAAGCTTATAGCAAAGAGGAGTACAGCGTTTCGTCCTGCTTTTATATAATGTTTTTCATCTTTTGTTTCTCTTTTCTCTCTCCACGGACGGTACAAATCCTCTATAGCCACAGATGACATAGCACCCAATACAGAGTTAGAACTAGACAACGCAGCAGCGACTGCTCCAACTGTGACTAATCCTCTCATACCCTCTGGCATCTCGTGGAGAATATAGTACATAAATATCGTAATCTTCTCACCCTCGAAGTTTTGTATTACATTTGTATTTATAGCAGATAGCTCTGGGTGATGATAAAATAGATACAACAAAAGTCCTATAGCCAAAAATAGTATAGCCACAGGGATAGTCATATAGATACTCATCATCATAGATGATTGTGCCTCTTTGACATTTTTACAGCTTAATGCCCTTTGGGTCATATCTTGGTCGAGTCCATACGCTCCGATATTGAGCAGAAGCCATCCACCTAGTAATGCCCATAGAGAAAAGCCTCCACTCATAGAGAAGTCTATTACTTTTAGCTTATTCTCAACCTCTAGCGTGGAGATGATAGTAGATATATCAGAATTAAGTGCAATATATAGATAAATAAGCACAGCAATACCTGCACCTATATAAGTGATAGCTTGGATAATATCAGAGAGTATCACCGATTTAACACCTCCAAAATAGACATAGACCAAAGCACTTACCATCAAAATAGCGATAGATATAGCCACATGAGATGGAGTAATATCCAAAAATAGTATCATAGAGATAGCCAAAGCACCGATATATAGCCTAGCTCCACTTGCAAAAAGTCGTCCTACTAGAAACATCGCTCCTGCTTGTTGTTTAGCACTCTGACCATAACGAACCTCCAACAGCTCATATACAGTCATAGCATTTATAGCATAAAATCTGGGTATTAATACTCGCGATACAAAAATAATAGCCAAAAATGATGAGAGGTAAAATCCTATAAATGTGAGGTCTTTGCTATAAGAGTATTCAGGACCACCTAGAAATGTAGCAGCTGATTGAGATGTGGCTAATATAGAGATTGCCACAGCCAACGAAGGCATAGCGTTACCTCCCACGAAGTAGTCTCTAGTGGTCTCTATCTTGGTTTTGCTAAGGATTACAGAGGTTATAGCAAGTATCAAAAAATAGCCACCAAATACCACCCAATCCAATACTCCAAATGCTGAGTTCACGCTCTCTACCTCTTCGGAGGAGTTTTAAGTCTTAGCTCTTTGACAGCTTTTCGTATATCTCTCATAAACTTAGCTCCGGGGTCTCTTTTGTTTGTTCTATACCCTTTATCTTTTTCTAGCCATAGAGGAGTGCTTTCCATCTGCTTATACTCATGGTGACCTATTAGATACTCAATAGATGGATATTTGGCTTTAAGATATTTTACCAATGCTATATTAGATTTTCTCTGTGCTTTGGTGAGGTCATCTTTTTTGTTCCCTTTGCCTCCCACATTCTC
>Ga0193961_1000989_pt1 | contig 10487 bp, 10 predicted proteins | sample FB_4_MG_FD_140371 | JGI IMG/M metagenome (GOLD analysis project Ga0193961, IMG submission 140371) | Microbial mat bacterial communities from the Broadkill River, Lewes, Delaware, United States - FB_4_MG | ecosystem: Environmental > Aquatic > Freshwater > River > Microbial mats | place: USA...
ACACGGATTACAGATGCATCAAGCATACCGCCTTTTTTAACAGTGTTTGTTTGTACCATAGAGTCGTATTGATCATATATCCATGATTTATCTACAACTTCCATAGATTTAGTTAAAGTCTCAAAAGCTTCTTGGTTTGAAACCTTGTCAAAATCATCAATTGTTACGTTTGCAATCTCATCTAAATAAGCAGGTTTACTCATAGGACGGTTAAGTACAGGAGCTTCCTCGCTTACAGGATCAACAGGAACGTCTGCCACTTTTTCACCATGCCAGAAAAGCTCCATATGACCAGTATCAGTTACTTCACCGATCGTAGCAGCGTCTAGATCCCATTTTTCAAAAATATCTATAACTTTTTGCTCAGAACCTTTTTTAACACATACAAGCATACGCTCTTGTGATTCACTTAGCATAAAATCATAAGGAACCATCCCCTCTTCACGAGCAGGAACTTTGTCAAGATGCATAATCATACCGCTACCTGAACGTCCAGCCATCTCAAAAGATGAAGACGTAAGACCAGCTGCACCCATATCTTGAATACCGATAACGTGATCAGTTTTGAAAAGCTCTAAACAAGCTTCTAATAGAAGTTTTTCAGTGAATGGATCACCAACCTGAACAGTTGGACGAAGTGATTTTGACTCTTCCGTGAATGAATCAGAACTCATTACAGCACCGCCAAGACCATCACGACCTGTTTTAGCACCAACATACATTACAGAGTTTCCAATACCATCAGCACGACCATAAAAGATCTCATCAGACTTTGCGATCCCTAAGTTAAATGCATTTACAAGGATATTTCCATTGTAGCACTCATCAAAACTTACTTCACCACCGATAGTCGGTACACCCATACAGTTTCCATAACCACCGATCCCCTCAGTTACACCACGTACCAAATAACGCTGGTGAGCTGAGATTTTATCATCATTTAAAACATTACCAAAACGAAGTGCATTCAAGCTTGCAACAGGGCGTGCACCCATTGTAAAAACATCACGCATGATCCCACCAACACCAGTAGCAGCACCTTGATAAGGTTCAATAAAACTAGGGTGGTTGTGTGATTCCATTTTAAATACAGCCGCATAACCATCGCCAATATCAATTACACCTGCATTTTCACCAGGGCCTTGAATAACCCATGGAGCTTTAGTAGGGAAACCTTTTAAGTGAACAGTTGATGACTTATATGAACAGTGTTCACTCCACATAGCTGAAAAAATACCAAGTTCTACAAGGTTTGGCTCACGCCCTAAAATCTCTTTTATATGTTTATAATCATCTTGAGTTAGCTTATGGTTAGCTAACTGTGTATCTATATCTGGTAGTTGTTGGCTCACTGTAGGAATCCTAAAATTTGGTTTTACTGAAAAATTTCAGTTTTTAAAGTCGAATTATATCTAAAAGGTGGTAAAAGTTATTTTAAGGGAATCTAATGAAATATGAAGTCGTTTTGATCTCTAATGTTTTTCTTCAAAGAAAATATGTTTTTATAAAAGACTTCGAGTACCTCATACTCTTTAGTTGACTTTGGAAGTTTTACTTTAAATTCATCCCCTTCTTCCTTTCCTAACATAGCTTTTGAAAGTGGTGAATGTATGGAAATTAGTCCGTTTTCAGGTTCAGCTTCTAAAACACCGCAAATTGTGTAAATCTCCTCTTCATCTGAATCAATGTCCAAAAGTTTAACACTTGAACCAAATCTTATCTTTGTATGTTGCGCTAAGGAGGGGTCTATGATTTGAGCTTTTTCTATCATGGAGTTTAGATAAAAAAGTCTCTTATCGATAAAACGAAGTTTCTCTTTAGCAGCGTGATATTCAGCGTTTTCACTTCGATCACCCTGATCTGCTGCTATTTTTTTTTCATGTGCTACTTTAGGTTTATGAACCTCTAACAAAAATTTAAACTCTTTTGTTAGAAGATCATATCCCTCTATACTTATAGGCTCTTTTATTTGTCAAATCCTAAAATATAATATGTTTCTTTATTTTCTAGTTTATTAATTTTTACTTTAAATTTATCGCTAAAATGTTTTATTTTTTCGTGCGCTTCCTCTGCTAATTCATCTGAAATTGCTTCAACTTTTACTTTAAAATAGTCTTCTGAATTGGACATAGCAACGTATGAACCATCAACTTTTAAGTGATCATGAAGATCCATTATGTGCTTTTGTATCTTTTCGTAACCGTGTGTATTTTCTTCTATTCTTCCAAGCTGATCAAGCAAAGCTTCATTTGGCACGTAACCTAACTGCTTTAACATTGCATCTCTTTGTAATTGCATCTTTAACCTTTAAATGTTTTTGAAAATCATAACAATATTTTGTAAATATTCAGTATTAATTTATTTGCATATACTATAATTACGTATAATACATAAAAGATATTCAAAGAGGTTACATGACTGAAGAGATCCTTAAAAAAATAAAACAACTACCACCACTTCCTGAGTCTGCTATGCAAATAGAAGCAGTTTATCAGGATCCTAGTTCTAGTTTTAATGACATGGTCAAAATACTAGAAAAAGATCCTCTTCTCACTGCAGATATTTTAAAAGCTGCGAATTCGCCACTTTATGGTTTTTCAAGAGAAATAAACGCTATTAGTCAAGCAGTTGGACTTTTTGGTATGGGTACTGTTCGTGGATTTGCACTAGCTTCAATCATCAAAAAAAGTTTTGCACTTGACCTTTCTGCTTATGGAATAACAAATGAAATATTTTCCGAACTATCAAAAAGACAACATGCACTTATAACTGCTTGGTGTATGAGAAAAGAAAACAAACTAATGGGAATACTTTCACCAGCTGCATTTTTAGTTGAGATCGGAAAAGTTATAATAGCTCAACAGATCATGTCTGAGGGTAAAGAGGAAGAGTTCAAAGAAGCTCTTAAAGAACTTCAAGATGTTGAAAAAGCTGAAGAGAAAGTTATAGGTGTTACAACTCCTGAAGTTAGTTCTATGATCTTTAAACTATGGAAATTTGAGGATGGACTTGTTGATGTGATCGGAAGCTGTGAAGATCCGCAAAAAGCTGAAGATGAAGATAGAAAAGCAGCACAAATCCTACAAGTAGTACGTACTACTATCGAAATAAATGGTACTGCTACAGAAGCTAGTATAAGCAGAGCAAAAGAGCTAATAGAAAAATACAACCTAGATATGATGAGTTTTGATACAGCTCTTGAAAGCGCAGTGGCATAACAACATTGAAAAACTTACTAATTAGACTAACTCACGGTTTAAGTGAGTTAGATATATCACAAGATGAACTTGAAACTGTTCAAAGCCTTTTTGATAAAAAATACGTTACAAAAAAAGACAAAGTATATAAATTTCATTCAAAATACCGTGCAGGTACACTTGAGTTAGCACAAGGTTCTACTGCATACCTAACCGTGATCGGTGAACAAACTCATGATCTTTTTATTGAAGATATTTTAAATGCTAGAGAGGGTGACTTAGTAATAGCACAAAGACTACTTGGAAAACGTGGTAAACCAAGTGGGAAAATCATAGAGATTTTAGGTCGTGCAGAAAGTTACAGTGTAGGGTATATTTTAGAAAAAGATTCAAAAAAATCTTTAGTGGATCTAAAAACACAACACCCTTCTGGAGTTGAATTAACACAAGAAGAACTTAACAAGTTTGAAGTTGGAGAAGTGTTTAAGATCAATAACCAAGATGGAACTATTATGGAGTCTCTTGGAAATATTAATGATCCTTTAGTAGATGAAAAAATAGTCCTTGCCCAATTCAACAAACATGATGAGTTTGATGAAGAAGTTTTAAAAATAGCTAAATCGTTTGAAGAGGTAGATGCACAATACTATCCAGATAGAAAAGATCTAAGAGATTTGAGCTTTTGTACAATAGATCCTGTAACGGCAAAAGATTTTGATGATGCTATATATTGGGATCATAAAAACACAACTTTGTATGTAGCTATTGCTGATGTTAGTGAGTATGTAAAGCCTTTTGGTGCTCTTGATAATGAAGCAATTTACAGAAGCTTTTCTATCTACCTTCCTCACAGATCAATTCCAATGCTTCCACGTCAACTAAGTGAAACACTATGTTCACTACAGCCACATGTTGACAGACTCTCTTATGTATTTGAGATGCAGTTGGACTTAGACTCTTTAGAAGTTATAAAATCAGATGTATACGAAGCTATCATCCACTCAGACAGACGTTTTAACTATGAAGAGGTAGATGCCTTTTTCGAAGGAAAACTTGAGGCTAAAAATGAAAAAGAAAAAGAAGTTTTTGAATGGCTTTTAAAGCTTCGTGATGTTACAGATGCACTAAAAAAAGAGCGTTTAAAATATGGGTATGATTTTAGATCAACCGAGATAGATATGGAGATCGATGAAAAAGGTGCAATTGTCTCAACAACACATGCCGAAGAAACTCCATCTCATGCACTAATAGAAGACTGTATGCTTTTAGCTAATAAAGCCGCAGCATCTATGTTTGATCGCGGAATATTTCGTATACATGAAAGCCCAAGCCAGTCCAAACTTCAAAAACTATACCAAGAACTAGCAGGTGTTGGGATTTTTGTTGAAGTTAAAGAGGGTACAAAAGAGACGATTGAGGGGATACGGGATCAAGCAGCTATGATGGGACTTGAAGCCGAAGTTGATACACTGATCATAAGATCACAGATGCAAGCAAAATACTCACCGCTAAATGCCGGTCACTTCGGGCTTGGATTTGATGCATATACACACTTTACATCACCAATCAGAAGGTACTCTGACTTAATAGTTCATAGACTTTTAAAAGCAATCAAACGCGGAGATACAGAAGAGGGTTCATATGTTTTAAGAAACATTGAGTCATTAGCTGTAACGATCAGTCAAAAAGAGCGTGAAGCAAGCACTATAGAGATTGACTTTATGGACAGAAAATATGCTCGTTGGGCGAATGAGCGAATAGGTCAAGTTTTCAAAGCTCGTATAAGTGGAACAGATCCTGAACTAAAAGCTGATCTTCATGATGAGATAGTAGGGGCTAAACTGCTTATTACTTCAAGTGAAAATATTCCACTCTTTAGTGATGTAAAAGTTAAAATAGACAAAGTTGACATAGCAAAAGCAAAAATCTATGTAAGCATTGTGAGTGAAGATGTATAAAGCAGAGTTTGACAAGCATATACAAAACAACTCTTTATCAAACAACTTTATCCTCTTTGGTGAAAGTGATTTTTTAATAGATCACTACACCAAAATACTCTCAAATATAGAAGATGCATCTATACTTAAATACTACCATGATGAGTATGAATATAGTTCTGCAAAAGCTCATCTCTCTCAAGCTTCACTTTTTGGAGATAGAAATGTTTTGATCATAAAGAGTGATAAAAAAGTACCTAAAAAAGAGTTAGAAACACTAATAGACTACTGTGAGAAAAACAATGAAAATATTTTTATATATGCCTATACTGGTGATGATCATAAGTCATATACAAAAGCATTTTCAAAAAAAAGCACTATGGCTGTTAGGTTTTTCCATCCAAAACATGGTGAAGCTATAAACATAATAGCCCAAGTGGCAAAATCTAAAAATATAAATATTGATAACTATTCAATCTCTCACCTTTTAAACTTACACAACTCAAATATCTCTTTAGCTATAAATGAATTAGACAAGTTTGAAGTCTTTGAGACTCAGATAACAACAAAAGATATAGACTCACTTGTTTATGGACTTGGAGCTACAAATACTGACGAGTTAATCAAAAAAGTTATAAATAAAAAAGAATTCAAAGATGATCTAAAAAACCTAACAGAACATGGAGAAGATGAGATCTTTATACTTACTCAGATCACATCATATATAAACCAGCTTTATATGTTTAACATCTATATACGTATACATGGTGCTCCAAACGCTATAGAGATCTTAGGGTACCCTGCCCCCGCATTTGTTGTTAAAGAGAAAGCTGAATTATCACTAAGGTTTAAGCCACAAACCTACTACAAGTTACACGAGCTTTTACTAAGCACTGAGTTAAAAATGAAAAGTGCAAAAGGTGTTGATAAAAATGCTATTTTACTTTCTACACTTATAAGACTCCAACATCTAATATAACTACTTAACATTATCTTTAGTTATAATACTCTATTATATTTAGCACTGTGTAGTACTTTATACACGTACTTTTATAAGGGGAAGTTTTGTTAGAACATATAAAAATAAAATGGAAATACATATCAATATTGTTATTTATATTCTTTTTTATGGTTTCTGGACGGCTTTATTATGATAAAAAACAGTATGATCTTATACTTGAAAATAAAATGATTTCACTTGAAAAACAGATAAAACAAAACTTCCATCTATCTAAAAAAACTCTTTCACAAAAATATATAACAATAGCCGAACAGCTTATGCTAGATGATAATTTAGTTAAATTAATACAAAAAAGAGAAAGGGAATTAATATACTCCAATTATAAAAATAGATATAAAAACTTAATGAAAAATGATCCACATTTATATGTAATGCATTTTTTTGACACAAAAAATACTACTATTTTAAGAATGCATAAACCTGAGTCTTATGATGACATTCTAAGTCAAAAAAGACCATTAGTAGCATATGTAAACGATGTACTTAAAATAGTGAATAACTTTGAAGTAGGTAAAAATGGTATAGTATATAGAATAACATTGCCCTTTATAAGTAAAGGAAAACATCTTGGAGTTTTAGAGTTTGGTATAAAACCAGATTATTTTGTAGATTCTATAAGCAAAAACTTTAAAGTTGAATCTCAAATACTTGTAGATAATGATTCTCTAGAGACATTATCAAGAAAAACAGACTTTAAAAAATTTGGTAAGTACTCAATCATATCTCAAAATAAACTTTTTGATAAAATTTCATCTAAAATAGACATGAAAAAAAGTTGCCAAATCATTAGACAAAACGGTGAATCGTATATAGTTATAACAGACCTAAATTTTCAAAACTATAAGAATAAGAATGTAGCCAAGATCATAATAGCAAAAGATATTACAGAGTTTATTAGATCAAACTATGAAGCAAGATTTTTTTCAAATGTAATCTCATTTTTCATATTGTTAATAGCACTTATATTTGTATATATAGTATTTACAAAGTATGCAAATGAGATCAATAAAAGTTATAAAAAATTGTCTAATTTAGAAAAAAAATCGAATTATCTTAAAGATAAATCTCATAAAGATGACCTAACTAACCTACACAATAAAAAGCACTTTAATAAATACCTAAATAAACACTTAAAAAATAATGCAAAAGGTGTAATACTTTTTTTCGATATAGACCATTTTAAAAATTGTAATGATACACATGGTCACCTTGTTGGTGATGAAATTTTAATTAAATTATCAAAAACAATCCAAACAAATTTAAGAGATGAAGATCTATTCGCTAGATGGGGTGGGGAGGAGTTTGTTATACTTCTGGAAAATATAAATATAAATAAAGCACCTAATATAGCAGAAAAAATCAGACAGCTTGTTGAGAATACAGAGTTTACCAAAAACATTAAAATAACTATCTCCATAGGTATTACAGAGATAAAAGCTAATGACACATTGGAGTCTTTAATGCTAAGAGCTGATGAACTACTCTATCGTGCTAAAGAAGAGGGAAGAAACAGATGCATATCTGATATTTATTTTTAACCCCTTGGACCGTAGTTATACTCTTTTAAACTATCATTTTGAATAATCCCCACATTTGACATGCTATTATTTGAACTTTGAAAATCTTGGATTTGATTGTGTTTTTCATCATCTAAAGCCAACATCTGACTTTCTAACGTTTTAAGTTTGTTTTTAAAACTGTCAGAGAGTTTTATGATTTCATCGTAATATTGAGAAACTTGTTTATTTTCATAATTTGAGATACCTTTTCTAATACCAAAAAGACTCTTTAGTTTATTCTCTTTAACGCTGTTAAATATTGAAAAAATATTTACATATAGTTCATAGATCTCCTCAAGTATTTTTTCTATATCCTCAAGCACTAAACGACTGTTGAACTGCGAAAATTGAAGTGCATTTGAATAATACCACTTTCCAACTTCTGATTCATGAAGTACTGGTTCTGGTATAACATTATTTGAATAAACACCTGAAATTAGCAACTTTATATTGTTTATCCATTTTAAATGATCAGTTCTAGCTTTATATAGCATTTGAATATTATCTTGTTTTTTACTCACTGTAATATAACCTTTGATTAACATGTTTGGTTATAAATTATATCAATATATTGTAGTAATTTTTTATGTTTTGTGATACATTTTTAGGCAAAAGTTTATATTATCTAAAAAAAAGAATGATAAGGATGTTAGGCATAACTAGGCAAGGTATACTAAAAGTATGTGAGCCTAGTTGTAACGAAGCGAATTAATTGCTATTTTAGTTTTTGTCTTGATCTACGATTTTGTTAGATGCAATCCAAGGCATCATTTCACGTAGCTTATTACCAGTTACAGTGATAAGTTTAGTTTTGTCATTGTTACGCTCAGCGTTCATACGAGGATAACCTGCTTGACCTTCTAAGATGAAGTCTTTTGCAAATCTACCATCTTGGATCTCAGTCAGTATCTCTTTCATAGCAGCTTTTGACTCAGCATTGATAACACGTTTACCAGAAACATAATCACCATACTCAGCAGTATTAGAGATTGAGTATCTCATATCAGCAATACCACCCTCGAACATAAGATCAACGATTAGTTTAAGTTCGTGCAAACACTCGAAGTATGCTAACTCTGGAGCATAACCAGCTTCAGTTAATGTCTCAAAACCAGCTTGAACTAAAGATGCAGCACCACCACATAATACAGCTTGCTCACCGAATAAGTCAGTTTCAGTCTCATCTTTGAAAGTTGTTTCAATAATTGCAGTACGACCACCACCGATAGCTGATGCGTAAGAAAGAGCTAGCTCTTTAGTAGTACCTGAAGGATTTTGACCAACAGCGATTAAATCTGGAATACCACCACCACGAACAAACTCAGAACGTACAGTATGTCCTGGAGCTTTTGGAGCGATCATAGTAACGTTGATATCAGCTCTTGGAATGATACGACCATAGTGAATGTTAAAACCATGACCAAAAGCGATAGTAGCGCCCTCTTTTAGATTTGGCTCAATTTCGTTTTTGTAGATCTCAGCTTGGTTTTCATCTGGTAAAAGAATCATTACAACATCTGAACATGCAGACGCTTCAGCGATAGTAAGTACTTCAAAGTTTTTAGCTTCAGCTTTAGCCCAAGATGAACCACCTTTTCTTAAACCGATACATACTTCAACACCTGAATCTCTTAAGTTTTCAGCGTGAGCGTGTCCTTGAGAACCAAAACCTATCATTGCAACTTTTTTGCTTCTGATTAGGTCTAAGCTAGTATCTTTGTCATAGTAAACATTTAATGCCATATTTTTTTCCTTGTGTGTATTAAGTAATCTAAAAATATTACTTTAGGCTTAAGCGCCTAGAAATTTTGTGGCATTATACTCAAAATAAGCAAAAAGTTTTATAATACAAGTAAAAATAATCTATATATCTAAGGAATAAAATGAAAAAATTTAATCTTTTTAACGAAATTATTGTAACGAACAAGGCAGATCTTTTAAATGCAGTAAATTCTAACAAACCTTTTTCAATTGATACAAATGGCGAAATCATTTATGATCAAGATGATAAAAGAGCTGTAATATTTAGAGGTACAGTAGACAAAAAACCGCAAAACACACTTAATCCAAACTCTTCAAAACCATTTAGTGAGCTACTTGGAAAAAATTACCAATTAGTAGAAGATGGGGAGAGAGTTTTAATAAAAGCATTTTCAAACTGGCAAAACATAATAGATTTTAATACTCAAAATGCATCTTATGATGACACAACGGCAGATGGTGTTGCTGAGTTTTCAAACAAAGACCTTGAAGAGATCGGATGGCACGCTACAGAGTTTAATATTAAGTATCGTACACTTGTTGAAGTTTTAGAAGAAAAATGTGATGGTATACTTCTTTGTATAGAGCAAAAGGAGCCTTACCAGTTTAGTGGAATGGGCTTTTTAAGTGATGATTCACATGCTAAAGATGTCCTTTTTAAATACTGTCAAGATGAAGCAAAAAAGCTTATGAGTGAAGATGAAGATTTTTCAAAAGAAAATCTAGAAGATGACGAACTAGAAGCTGCTGAGTTTTTTAAACTATAATGGTAGATATAAAGATAGAGCATAAGTTTCGTGGCCGTATAGATCTGCCACGAAACAAGTATGCAAAAGATGTTTTCTTTCGCGTAAAGCAAGCATATGCAAACCATGAAAAGATTAGTGTTAAGCTAGTTTTTTCAGATGCAAAACTAAAACAGCTTAAAACCTACCAAAAAGGTGCTGCTGTGGCTGAGCTTGAAAACTTAGACTTTTACATAAAACTTGGTGAGATTTTAGGGTTTAAAACT
>Ga0193961_1000990_pt1 | contig 10483 bp, 10 predicted proteins | sample FB_4_MG_FD_140371 | JGI IMG/M metagenome (GOLD analysis project Ga0193961, IMG submission 140371) | Microbial mat bacterial communities from the Broadkill River, Lewes, Delaware, United States - FB_4_MG | ecosystem: Environmental > Aquatic > Freshwater > River > Microbial mats | place: USA...
CCTCAGTCTTGGCGCTTTGGCGCGGCTGGAGACCCAGTTGCGCGAGGATACTCTGGTGGCGCTGGTGCAGCGCTTTGAAACGGGGCGCTTTTCGGCAAAGGACATTCTCGCCTTGCTGACCGCAGGGCTAGAGGGGGGCGGCCATGACCTGGAAAACCTGGACCTGGGCAAAGCCGAGATTGCCGGGGGAGCCGTAGAGGCGGCCCGGGTCGCCGCACAGCTTTTGGCGCGCAGTTTTTCCTTGCCGACCGCAACGAGCCAGCCCACCACAAGTGCCTGCGAATGAACGGGCTGGATTGGCCGGGGCTGATGCGGGCTGGCCTGACCAGGCTCCAGATACGCCCTGAGATATTTTGGGACCTTACTCCGATCGAGCTGCATTTGCTACTCGGGGCTGCCCATAGGGCGCCCAGCCTGGATCGCAGCGGGTTAGAGGCCTTGATGCGCCGCTTCCCTGACCAGATGGAGCCTGACCTTGGACTTGGGTGATTGTTCTTGTGGGTCCAGTTTTTCTGGCCCTGACCCACAGGTGGTCAGGCCTTTTCACAAAGGATCGTATCATGGCTGATACACGTGACATTGCCGCTTTGGAACTGCAAAGCGGGGCGCTTGGCGACACGTTGGGCGATGCCGCAGGGATGGCCGCCAGTTTTGAATCAGAACTGCGCCGGGTGCGCGATGCATTTGAGGCTACCGGAAAAGATGTGGAGACTCTGGAAAGAGGGCTGTCGCGCGGTTTGCGGCGCTCCTTTGAACAGGTGGTCTTTGATGGGGATAGTCTCTCTTCAGCGTTGGATGGTTTGGCACGCTCGCTGGTGAAAACCACCCATAACGCTGCAATTCGCCCCATCACCGATCATGTCGGGGGAATGATTTCCAGCGGGGTTGGGGATCTTATCAGCGGGATTCTTCCCTTTGCAGATGGGGCGGCTTTTTCCCAGGGCCGGGTGGTGCCCTTTGCCCGCGGCGGCGTGGTCAGCGCCCCCACCAGTTTTCCCATGCGTGGCGGGATCGGGCTGATGGGGGAGGCCGGCCCTGAGGCCATTCTTCCGCTAAGCCGCAGCTCCGACGGCAGCCTGGGGGTGCGTGCGCCGGGGGGCGGCGGCACCACGGTGGTGATGAATGTCAGCACCCCTGATGTTCAGGGCTTTGAGCGCAGCCGGGGCCAGATTGCCGCCCAGCTGTCGCGGGCATTGAGCCGTGGCAATCGCAATCGTTAGGAGGGCCTGCGCCTATGAGTTTTCATGAAATCAGATTTCCGGCCTCACTCAGCTTTGGATCTGTCGGTGGGCCAGAACGGCGTACGGATGTGGTGACCCTGGCCAATGGCTTTGAGGAGCGCAACACCCCCTGGGCGCATTCGCGCCGCCGTTATGATGCAGGACTTGGACTGCGTTCTTTGGATGATATCGAGGCACTGATTGCTTTCTTTGAGGCCCGCCAGGGGCAGATCTTTGGGTTTCGCTGGAAGGATTGGTCTGACTACAAATCCGCACGCCCCACAGCGGAAGTGGATTTTCGAGATCAAGTCATTGGGCGGGGCGATGGGGTGCAAACCGGGTTCCAGCTGCTGAAAAGCTACCGTTCGGGCGACAACATCTATCCCAGGCCTATCGCCAAGCCCGTCGACGGCACAGTGCGCCTGGGATTGGGGCAGGAAGAGATCAAGGAAGGCATTGATTTCACACTCGATCCGACCACTGGCTTGGTCGTGTTGAGCCACCCTCCTGAAAACGGAATTGAGGTGGTTGCAGGATTTGAATTTGATGTCCCTGTGCGGTTCGACACGGATCGGATCCTGACCAGCGTGGCCTCTTTTCAGGCTGGGGATGTGCCCAATGTACCGGTGGTAGAGGTGCGTGTCTGATGGAGCAAGCAGCTCAGGGACTATGGGCCCATGCACGCACTGGTGTCACCACTCTGGCACGCTGTTGGGGACTAACACGCCGCGACGGAACCCAGCTCGGCTTTACCGATCATGATCTGGATCTGTTCTTTGAGGGCTGGCAATTTGCAGCCGGGTCCGGGCTCAGCGCGCGAAGGTTGTTACAGACAACCGGGCTTTCGGTCGACAACTCCTCGGCCCAGGGAGCGTTGAGTGACGCCGCCTTGAAAGAGGAGGATATTCTGGCCGGGCGTTTTGACGGGGCGGATTTGAGTTGTTGGCTGGTGAACTGGCAGAACCCTGAGGAGCGTTGGCTGCAATTTCGTGGCACTCTTGGCGAGTTGCAGCGGGCAGGTGGTGCCTTTGAGGCCGAACTGCGCGGCCTCACTGAAGCGCTGAACCAGCCCCTGGGACGGATCTATCAGAAACCCTGTACGGCGGTTCTGGGCGATGGCAATTGCCGCTTTGATCTTGCTACTCCGGGCTATGTATTTGAGGGCGTGGTGGAGACAGTGACGGAACAGGGGGCGTATCAGTGGCAGAGTCTGGAAGGGTTTGAACAGGCCTGGTTCACTGCCGGTCGTCTCTCAGTGCTCAGTGGCGCGGCCGCAGGGCTGTGGGGCAGCATCAAGCGCGATCAGGACCTCGGGGGCAGGCGCCTTATCACCCTGTGGAAGCCTCTGCGCGGAGGGCTGGCGGCGGGCGATCTGATCCGCCTAGAGCCGGGTTGTGACAAATCCATGCAGAGCTGTCGCCTGAAGTTCAACAACCTGATCAACTTTCAGGGCTTTCCCGACATCCCAGGAGAAGACTGGGTTATGGCAGTGCCCAAGGCGAGCGGCTCTTTGACAGGGGGAAGCCGCAGATGATGGCTCCAGAGCGCCCTGGCGGCGAGATTTCGGGGAGGGATCCCTGTCACCCAGTCGTCGCAGAGGCCCGACGATGGATCGGAACGCCCTACTTGCATCAGGCCAGTTGCCGAGGCGGGGGCTGTGATTGTTTGGGCTTGATCCGTGGGATCTGGCGCGCGCGGTTCACCCAAGAGCCTGAAATGCCACCAGCCTATTCGATGGATTGGTCTGAACCGCAAAGAGAAGAGAGGCTTTGGCAGGCGGCCCGGGCCCATCTTGTGGCGAAGCCTCTGAACGAGGGGGCTTTGGGGGATGTGCTGTTGTTTCGCATGCGGGCTGGAGCAGTGGCGAAACATCTGGGGGTGCAGTCCCAGCTTAGCCTTGAGAATGGGGCGCGGGGCGCGAGTTTTATTCATGCCTATAGCGGTCACGGCGTGGTGGAAAGCGCTCTGACCGCTCCCTGGCGACGCCGCATTGTGGCGCGGTTTTCCTTTCCTGAGGAGCAGATCTGATGGCAACAATTGTGCTTTCCGCGGCGGGTGCCGCGATTGGCGGTTCGATTGGCGGTACCGTGGCCGGGCTGTCCAGCGTTGCCATAGGGCGTGCCATTGGTGCCACCCTGGGGCGGGCAATTGATGATCGGCTTTTGGGCACGGGATCTGACGCGATAGAGACCGGGCGGGTGGATCGGTTCCGCCTTACAGAGGCCGGGCAGGGCGCGCCGATCCCGCAGATCTATGGTCGAACCCGCATCGGTGGTCAGGTGATTTGGGTCAGTGAATTTGCCGAGAGTGCCACTGTGACTGGGGGCGGAAAAGGGGCCCCAAGCCAGCCCCAGACCACCAGCTACAGCTATACGGTCTCCCTGGCGATTGCTCTGTGTCAGGGAGAGATTGCCTCGGTGCCCCGCATCTGGGCCGATGGGGAAGAGGTCTCGCCGCGAGATCTGAACATGACTCTCTACCGGGGAACCCAAGACCAGCAACCGGATCCTCTTATGGAGGCAGTGGAAGGGGCGGGTGAGGTGCCCGGCTATCGAGGGACAGCCTATGTGGTCTTTGAGAACCTCGCGCTGGAGAGCTTTGGTAACCGGGTTCCGCAGTTCTCCTTTGAGGTGGTGCGTCCAGAGCAGGCCAGCAGCCCGGATTATGACCTGGACCTAGGCCAGTTGGTGAAAGGGGTGGCACTGATGCCGGGCACCGGGGAATATGCTCTGGCGACCACAGCTGTGCACTATGGGGTCGGCCCCGGTCAGTCGGTTGGCGGCAATAGCCATACGGCCTCTGGGTCGAGCGATTTTGAGACTTCGCTCTCGGCACTTTCTGCTGAGTTGCCAAGCTGCGATGCAACCTCTTTGATCGTGTCATGGTTCGGGGATGACCTGCGCTGTGGGCAGTGCCAGATCAAACCCAAGGTGGAGCAAAGGCAGGCTGAGGGTATTCCGATGCCCTGGCGGGTCTGCGGCGAAACCCGGGCGAGTGCCGATCTGGTGCCGGTCGATAGTGAGGGGCGGGCGCTTTATGGCGGCACCCCTGCGGATGCAGCGGTGATCGAGGCGATTGAGGCGTTGCACGGCGCTGGTAAGCGGGTGATGTTCTACCCCTTTATCTTGATGGACCAGGTCGCGGGTAATGATCTGCCTGACCCCTGGAGTGATGCAGAGAGCCAACCGCCGCTGCCCTGGCGTGGGCGCATCACGCTGTCAAAGGCTCCGGGGCAGGCGGCGACACCGGATCAGACCGCGACAGCGGATATTGAACTCGCCGCCTTTATGGGCCACGCCACGGCCGCTGATTTTACCGTAACGCCTGGCCAGGTCTCCTACAGTGGCGGGCCGGACTGGGGGATGCGGCGGTTTATCCTACACAATGCGGCGCTCTGTGCGGCGGCCGGCGGGGTTGCGGCCTTTTGCATTGGCTCCGAGATGCGCGCCCTGACCCAGATCCGCGGGGCCAACGGGTTTCCTGCTGTCACCGCGCTGCGGGATCTCGCAGCCCAGGTGCGTCTGCTGCTGCCGGAGGCAAAGATTAGCTATGCCGCCGACTGGTCCGAATATTGGGGCTATCAAAGCCCCGAGGGAAACCGCTACTTCCATCTGGATCCGCTCTGGGCGGATGCCAATATCGACTTTATTGGCATTGATAACTACATGCCGCTGTCTGACTGGCGCGATGGTGTGGATCATCTGGATCGCGCAGCCGGGGTGCCCAGCATCTATGATTTGGAGTATTTGCGCGCCAATGTGGAAGGCGGCGAGGGCTATGATTGGTATTACCACTCAGCCGAGGCGGCTGCGGCGCAGATACGAACGCCGATCACCGATGGGGCCCACGATGAGCCCTGGATCTGGCGCTACAAAGATCTGAGAAACTGGTGGAGCAACCAGCATTATGAACGCATAGACGGGGTTCGTCAGGCCCAGCCAACGGCCTGGCAGCCGCAAAAGAAGCCAATATGGTTCACCGAATTAGGCTGCGCGGCAGTTGATAAAGGGACAAACCAGCCCAATAAGTTTCTCGACCCCAAGAGTTCAGAATCGCAATTGCCGCGCTACTCCAATGGGCAGCGTGATGATCTGATACAGATGCAATATCTGCGGGCAGTGCTGGGCTATTGGGGCGAGGAGGAAAACAACCCTATGTCCAGCGAATATGACGGGCGGATGCTGGATATGAGCAACGCCTATGTCTGGGCCTGGGATGCGCGCCCCTTTCCTGCCTTTCCAAATCTGGATGCGGTCTGGAGCGATGGCGAGAACTATCTGCGCGGGCACTGGCTCAATGGTCGGGCCGGGCAGCGCAGTCTGGCTTCTGTCGTAGGCGAAATCTGTGCAGAGGCCGGGCAGACCCGGATTGATGTCTCCGGGCTTTATGGGATCGTACATGGGTTTGCCCTCAGCGAGGTGGCGCCTGCCCGCGCTGCACTACAGCCGCTGAGCCTTCGATTCGGCTTTGACACTATTGAGCGCAATGGGGTTCTGACGTTCCGCCTGCGCCAAGGCGACAGCGATCAGACCCTGACAGCGCAAAACCTGGTTGAAGATGAGGAGTTGGAAGGCGCGATTGAGCTGACCCGAGAAGCAGAGGCTGAATTGGCAGGGCGGGTGCGCCTGCGGTTCATCGAATGGGGGGCTGGGTATGAAATTGGAGCTGTGGAAGCGGTCTTACCCGATGAGGATACCCATGCTGTAAACACCAGCGAACTCGCTCTCGTGCTGACCCAAAGCGAAGCACGTCAGATTGTTGAACGCTGGTTGGCGGAGACACGGGTCTCCCGCGATACCGCCAGATTTGTTCTGCCGCCATCGCAGCTGCACCTTGGGGTGGGGGACGTTATCACGCTGCCTGCTGACCTCTCTTCTGGATCATCTGCTGAGTCCGGGGCGGGCGCCTTGGAAGGTCCCGCAGGCCTGCAGCGTTACCGGTTGGACCGAATGGAGCTTGGGTCGGCGCAGATCGTCGATGCCGTGCGTATCGACCCAGAGGTCTACCTGCCTGCACAGTCTCCTGAAATTCTTCCCAAGGCACAGGCCTTTGCGCCAGCTTTGCCCGTGTTGCCGCTGTTTATGGATTTACCCCTGCTGACCGGTACGGAGGTGCCACATGCGCCGCATCTGGCGGTGACGGCCTCCCCTTGGCCCGGAACCGTGGCGCTCTATGCCTCGGCCAGCGATTCCGATTATCGTCTTGCGCAAATCATTGCCGCGCGCAGCACAGTTGGCGTAACCGAAACCGCGCTGGCCTCCGCCGCTGCGGGGCGCTGGGATCTGGGCGCTGACCTGCAGGTAAAACTGATCTCTGGCGCCTTGCAAAGCCGCGATGCGCTGGCGGTGCTGAATGGGGCCAATGCCGTTGCCATCGGCGATGGCAGCCGCGACAATTGGGAGATCTTCCAATTCCGTGAGGCTGAATTGATTGCGGAAAACACCTATATGCTGCGCCACCGTCTGCGCGGTCAGTTGGGCAGCGATGGTTTGATACCTGCTCTGTGGCCGGAGGGATCCTATGTGGTGCTGCTGGATGGAAGTCTTTCCCAGGTGGACCTGACTTTGGCGCAGCGCCGAATTGCCCGCCATTACCGGATTGGACCGGCACGGCGCGGCTATGAGGATCCGAGTTATGTTCATTGGGTGGAGGCCTTTGATGGCAATGGATTGCGTCCCTATGCGCCGGTGCATCTGCGGCTGGATGGGAGGCTGGGCGATGATATCTCAATGAGCTGGATCCGCCGCAGTCGGGTAGAGGGTGACAGTTGGGATCTGGCCGAAATCCCATTGGGGGAGACGCAAGAGGCCTACCGGATCCGAATCTTACGCGGCACCACGCTTTTGCGGGAGCGACAGGTCACTGCCCCGAGTTGGATCTATAGCACCAGCGACCAAACCGCAGATGCGGTGCTCAGCGGAGACATTGTGGAAGTGGCCCAGTTATCGGATCGCTATGGGGCCGGCTTTGCGGCGCAAAAGCCAATTGTCTGAGAAAAGGGCTCAGGCTCAGCCGCCTCAGTTCCTTGGAAAACCCCCACTGTGCCAGCCAGTTCTGCCCCAGGATGTCAGCAGTGTGGCCCGCGCATTGTTGGCGGTACCGGCCCAGGAGCGATCAAATTTGTGTCAGACACTGTTTGATCGCGCTGATATGGCGGCGGTGCATGTTGCGCGGACAGGCGCGCTGCATCCCCTCTGGGGCAATGGCTCTTTGGATGCGGCGGCACGGCACAGTATGGGACGCTTGTATCAAGAGCCACTTTGGAGTGATGTTCGCTATATCAATTGCTTACGGATCGTTCTTGCGGCCCTGGATCGGCGTCTCACCCGCCCAAAGGGGGCGGTAGGCGCGGATGTAAGGTGACGGAAACCGGGGCAGGGATCTCCCTGGAGGCAGGTCGCGGGCGAGATTTCACCCATTCCATTTGGAAATCCTCTTCATCACGGGTTTGCGCTTGGGTTTTTCTTCCCTAAATGCGAACCTAGGCGGAAGAAGAGGACGCAATGCCATGATCAAAACGCGGACAGCTGTAACCCCCCTGGACCCGGTCTGGGAACAAATCTCTACTGAGGCGCAGGAAGCCGTTGCAAAACAGCCGCTTATGGGCGGGTTGATTCATGCCTGCATCCTACATCACCCGACGCTGGAAAAGGCGCTGTCCTACCGGATCGCAGCCAAACTCTGTTCCAATGAAATGTCGATGGTGATCCTGCGCGAAATTGTTGATACCGCTTTTGCCTCGGATCCCTCCCTGATTGCGGCGGCGCGGGCCGATTTGATGGCGGTCTATGATCGCGATCCAGCCTGCCACCGCCTGTTGCAACCTATCCTTTACTTCAAGGGGTATCAGGCCGTGCAGGCCTATCGTATTGCGCATTGGCTGTGGCGGCAGGGAGATCAGGATCTGGCGTTCTTTTTCCAAATGCGAATTTCGGAGATCTTTGGTGTTGATATTCACCCAGGTGCCCGCATTGGCCGGGGCATTATGATCGACCACGCCCATTCCATCGTCATCGGCGAAACCGCCGTGGTGGGGGACAATGTCTCGATGCTGCATTCGGTGACCCTCGGGGGAACCGGCAAAGAAGAAGAGGATCGCCATCCCAAGATCGAAGATGGGGTACTGATTGGCGCTGGTGCCAAGGTGTTGGGCAATATTCGTGTGGGCCATTGCAGTCGCATCGCAGCCGGATCGGTTGTGCTGTCCGAAGTTCCCCCCTGCAAAACTGTTGCAGGTGTCCCCGCAAAGATTGTTGGTGAGGCAGGTTGCGATCAGCCTTCGATCAGCATGGATCAGGTGCTGACGGAACATAGCACCCCCAAATAAATCGACGGCGGCCCAGAGGTGGCCACAACTACAAAGCCCGCCTGCAGGAAACTATGCAGGCGGGCTTTTGCGTTTTCGGGGGGATGGCCCGCGCAGGGTCAGGCGAGCATCACCATGGGGTTTTCCAGGTTCTCGACAATGGCCTGCAGCAGTTGTGCCCCCAATGCACCATCGATGACCCGGTGATCCACGGACATGGTGACAGACATTACCGTCGCCACTTTCAGCTCGCCATCCGCGCCAACAACTGGTTTTTTAGCCCCTGCACCCACGGCCAGAATACCGGCATGGGGAGGGTTCACGATGGCATCAAAATTGTCGATGCCAAACATACCGAGGTTGGAGATGGCAAAGCTGCCGCCCTGATATTCATGGGGGGCCAGCTTGCGATCCCGCGCGCGAGAGGCCAGATCCTTCATCTCGCCGGACAGCGCCGAGAGGGACTTCAACTCGCTGTCCTGCAGGACCGGGGTGAATAAGCCACCCTCAATCGCGACGGCCACGGCCACATCTGAGGCTTTCATCTTCAACACGCGGTCCCCAGCCCAGACAGCATTGGCATCTGGTACAGCCTGCAGCGCCAGGGCCACGGCTTTGATGATGAAATCATTGACCGAGAGTTTGACGCCACGCCCTTCGAGTTGCTTGTTCAGCTGCGAGCGGAACTTCAGCAGTGCATCCAGCTGGATGTCGCGGCGCAGGTAGAAATGCGGCACTGTCTGCTTGGCCTCGGTCAAGCGGGCGGCGATGGTCTTGCGCATGCCGTCCAGAGTGACCTCCTCGTAGGCGCGCCCTTCATACATGCGGGCCACCTGATCGGAAGAGGGGCCTGCCGGGGCAGGGGCCGCCGCTGCTGGGGCTGAAGCCGCGGCAGGCGCTGCTGCGGCTTTGGGTGCGGCAGTTGCGCTCTCGACATCTGCTTTGACAATCCGCCCGCGTGGGCCCGAGCCGGTAATGCCGCCCAGGTCCAGGCCTTTGTCGGCCGCGATACGCCGCGCCAGAGGTGAAGCAAAAATGCGGGATCCATCCGCCGCGGCGGGAGAGGCTGGGGCTGGGGTGGCGGCAGGTGCAGCCGTCTCGGCGGCAAGAGGCGCCACCTCGGCAGCTGCGGCTGCAGGGGCAGCCGGCGCCGCGCTGGCACCGATGTCATCGACACTCTCACCGTCTTCGAGCAGGACTGCGATGGCAGTATTGACTTTGACCCCTTCGCTGCCCTCAGCGATCAGGATTTTGCCAACAACACCTTCGTCCACGGCTTCGAATTCCATGGTGGCCTTATCGGTTTCGATTTCAGCGATCAGATCACCGGATTGGATGGTATCGCCTTCCTTGACCAACCATTTGGCCAGGGTGCCTTCTTCCATTGTCGGGGAGAGGGCGGGCATGAGGATTTCGATGGGCATCTTTTAGCTTCCCTTAATCATGCCATGTCCGAAGACATGTGTTCGATTTCGAATGCTTTGTGCGCCACAAAGGAAAGCTCGTGCTCCCGTAGCGACAAAAGGAATAGTTTATGATCTTTCACCCTGTCGTCGAATGGTGCAGGCACTCTATCGCGCACGGCACGGATCGTCGGCGCAGTTGCGGACGACCAAAAGAAGCCGTTCGGCATAACCGCGCCATGGTCTTCTGTGTCAACGCTTTCGCGGGTGATCTGGCCGCCATCTGATCCAAAGACGTCTTCCGACATCGTCAGGCCAATGACATTGGTGAAATGGAGCGTGAGGCCATCGCCCGCTCCCGCGCTACGCAGTCGCACGTTCAGAGTTCCGTTCTGGAAGGAATATCCCTCGAGCAAAACGAAACTCCCGTGCTTTGGCGAAAGCGTGAGCTGGGTTCCGATGGCCTCAAACATGTCTTACCGGTAAGTCACTTGCTTCACAGCGGCGACCACTTCATCGGTGGTGATCAGAGCGTGGCGTTCCAGGTTGGCGGC
>Ga0193961_1000991_pt1 | contig 10478 bp, 15 predicted proteins | sample FB_4_MG_FD_140371 | JGI IMG/M metagenome (GOLD analysis project Ga0193961, IMG submission 140371) | Microbial mat bacterial communities from the Broadkill River, Lewes, Delaware, United States - FB_4_MG | ecosystem: Environmental > Aquatic > Freshwater > River > Microbial mats | place: USA...
TATACTATCGTAAACCCAGTTATTTTTAACCAATGCTGCGTGCGCTATTGCTTGCCCTCTGTCGATGTACCAAACATCACCACCAATGACCTTCTGAAGAGTAAAGGCAAAATCTTCACAGTCGCCAAAAAAAGGACGGTCGATATAGTTATAAACTCGATACTCGTTAGCAATATCTTTCTCATATTGAAAGTTCCACAACGCAAGCCTGTGCGCCTCTGCATCTGGATTAGAGACACAGGACGCACACAAGGCAAGGCTAAATATCAGTATCAGGCGCATTGAGCTTTAAGCACTCTTTAGCTTCTGTTAGTGATAGTGCAAGCAAGCGATGCTTACAAGTCGTCATGTAGCGAATAAGCCAGCCTGTCACCCCCTTATAAGTCACTAGCTGGCCTTTGTGATTATGTCTTAACTCGCACTCATTGCCATCCTCACAAGATACTATCGAGTGTGTTTTGGGTTCTTCGTATTCTTCTATCATGCTACGTTTAGAACCTCTTTTAGAGTTATCTGGTTAATTGCAGCCACTGAGCCTACTGGCGTGTTGTACCTGTAAAAAACTTGCGTATTTACAGATGCTGTGGAAATAAAGTCACCACCTGCAAACCCATCAGAAAAATCATTCCTATGGAAAGGTTGTGTAAATGGTATACCGCCATTAGAGGCCCACCCAGTCTGAGCGCTTGAATTACCTTGAATATTTAACCCACAGCGATAATTTAAACCACTAATAACAGCGCCAGAATTCCAGAATCTATAAGGGTCAGATTCTATGTCTGGAGATAAGACATCAATACTAGATGAAGTAGCCAACTCCTGACCCAACCACTCACCTGTAGCTTGCTGCTGAAACAATCCCCAGTCGCTAGCGTTACCGTTTATTACTGTGCCGTATCCGTCTGCTTGGCGGATTGAAATTGCCCGAACAGTACCAACAAATGTAGAGCCAGCCGAAAGGCCGTAGGTACTTGTACTTGCTGTAATATCAGATACATGCGAGTAATTGCCAACACTTGATATACTGGGACCGTCTGCCGTACTACCTTGAATACTTACCTTTATGTCGCCGGAAGTCCTGCTAACAATCTCAAAGCGAGTTAATACGTTGTCACCAGCATTGAACTGCGCGTTTGTAAAGCGCAGCAGAGTGCCTACTGATTGACTGCCATCGCATGTGTATGAGCCATCACCGTTATCTGTCCAGCCATCCCCAAGCTCTGAAGGAGGGTTTATTGCTTGATCCCCCCCCAACACAGTAGCCCGATTCCGCAATATGTCCGAGTTATCATCTAGCGGATAGCCGCGTATTAGTGTGCCGTTGTCGTAGATTTTTAGGTTGGCTAGGATGCCTGATACATTTTGAAATGAATTCCCAGCATAAATAGAATCATATCTTATCGAATCTAAAGAACCAGTTACCAATATTGATTCCCCGCCATTAACAATAAGCGAGTATTGACTGCCAACTCTTGATATTGAAAGCGTATTTATAGTATTTAACTGTATTCCTGTCCCTGAAAACCTAACAGAAAAACCGCTGCCGACTATTACAATATCCTTCCCTGTTGAACCCTCGTAACGAATGTAATTCGTCACCAATCCAACTTCCCCCATGATTCTCATGTCAGAATCCAGCGCAGGAAGGAAATCAAACTCAATTACAAAATCCCCAGCAAGCGTAACTTCTGGGATAGTCGCGTAGTCTGTCGTGCCTTCGTTGCGGCGGAAGTAGCGCTCGAATAACTCAGGTACAAAAGGGTTTTTACGCCTCTTTCTGTCCTGTTGCTTCTTGTGCATCTGATACGCTAGACTTTTTGGATCGGCGAGCTTTGGGCTGTTTAGTGTTATTGGCATTCTTAGCAGCCTCTTTGTGTTTATTTAGAATTCGTTGCAATGTTTCAAACGATACAGGCTGGCCAATTGGCAGTCCGTCTTGGTTTAGTTTTTCTGACATGGTAAATCCTTATGTTTAGCCCCTTTGATATTATCTCAGGGGCTTTGAGCTGTCTTAGTTTGTTACTAAGAATGCCAGAGGTACGTTCTTGCGAGGTACAACTCGATCCCAAGAAGTAGCCAGACGAAGCTCAGCAAGCGTGAAAGAGTCGCCAGCAGGAGTACCAGTAGACTGGAATCCAGCAGGGTGGATGATGTTGGTTTTACGAGTCCATAAAGTCTCGATGCCGCCGCCATTACCTTGAGCCTCTTCACGATCAAGAGCGACTGGAACTTTAGGCGTACCCTCACCCCAACCGAACGCACCTTCGCCAAATAATACCGTAGTATATTTGAAGCCGTCAGTTGCACCAGGAGTAACCGTCATACCATCATCAACAATAACGCGCTTACCCATAAAGGTTGGGATAGTCATACGGCCCTGTGAGTCTGGAATGAAGTCAATATCATCACCATCAACCATCTGCTTATAAACAGCAGAATGAACAGCAATTGCACCGGTATTCTCGAACGCATCACCAAGAGTAAATGCGGCAGATGTAAAGTTGCCACGACTGAACTTAGTCGCCGCTGTTTGGCCAGCAATAGTATCTGATGCAACATCGTGAACCATGTCGCCAGAATCGTTAGCCACGTTATCAGCTAGAACACCGTCAGCAGAAGCGATTAAACGACGCTGCCATTGGCGAGTCCAGTAAGTATCAACGCGGTTGCGAATGTGCTGCATAGCCTCTGGGCCCATCGCCAGCTCGCTTGCAAGGTCGGAAGCCGAAAGACCTTTGTTCAAGAATGCTTTGCGAGTGATCTGCTCACCCTGCGTAATCTTATCAGCCACACCGATAGACGCTGGATTGTCGTTAGACAGATTAGCCTCATCAGTCGGGTCGATGTCATTCCAGAATGGAAGCTCGGCAGTTTTACCCGCTGCACTTGCTAGCGCATCAAATAAAGGCGTGCGAGTTACAATCCCAGACTGAACAAACGCCGTCATCTCTGGATCGTTTACAGGAGGGAGGTCTTGAAAGATTGTGACATCAATAATGTCAGCTAATTGTACTGTGCTCATTTATGAGACTCCTTAATTAAAATTTTCGTTGCAGATGTTCTGCTGTCGATTTGATCTGCTCATACTTTGCAGGGTCTGAATCTTTAATAGCCTTCAATTCACCTGCGCTATACTCGCTGAACTTTTTAGTAACGGCCCCGCCGCTGTTGTTTCCGGAAGCCCCGCTTCCAGTATTACCGCTACCATCAACCAAAAATCCAAAGGAGTTGGTTAAATGTTCTTGCACCTTTGCCGCATCAACTTCGACGCCGCCAATCTCATAAACAACCTTGCCATCGACATAGGTTGCGTGTTTTGCCGCCTGCTCTGCAAGTAAGCCAGCCTTTGTGGTATCTCGCGTTAGTGATCCGCTAAGCTCAACCGTGGCAAGTGCTAAAGCGTCTTTGCGCTCTTTCTCTTCTTTGGCTGTAATCTGTTCGCGCAGACTTTTTACCGTATCTTGTTCGCGCTCATAAAGCGTCTTAAACTCTTCTTTCTGCTTTAGTCCTTCGACCTCTGCATTTTTTTGAGCCTCTTCAAGCTCTGCCGCTCGCAATGAGACTTGCTTCTTTTCAGTTAGCAATTCTTCATTTTTCTTCTTAAGCCCTTCAGTCTCAGCAGCCAACCTTTCAGCGACTAAAGCTTCAAGCTCTTCTTGTGTGTACGTTTTATCAGTCATTAGAACCCAGTTCTTTGATAGTGAGGCCCAGCCCCGTTAAGACCATTATACATAAAAACGGGCATAGTCAATAGTTTTGGTGAATAGTAGGTATTCATGAGATGAATTAGAGTTATCTGTGGTGGTGATTTATGGTTATTAGACCAATAGAAGGAATATAAAATGTTAACACGCGAGCAAATGATAAGGGCGTCCGAACTTCACAAGAATTACGCCGCTGGCAAAATCAGCTTTGAAGAATATAACGCAGCTATGAAGGCTCTAGAGAATGAGTGATTATCCCGCAAAGATTAACCACGAGCTAGATAAACTAGGCAACCCCATATTTATCATTAGAAAAGAGCCAATAGAAAACGGTGCTATTTTGTATGATAAAAACGGACTAGCAGCAGCAATCAAAAAGAAAGGCCGAATACTGGCTATACTGGATGGTGAAGAATGAATAATAAAGACAAGCAAAAGGCGCTACTAGAGCTTGGTAGTAAAACGCTAGACTCAATATCAAAAGCTCATAAAGACTTAGAAGGTATTGCCCTTGGCGCAGTTCTTTGCAGTATTAGAGTGAGCTACGAGATGCAGGCTAGGGCGATAATAAGTCACTCAGGCGCGCCAGCTATCAAACATGGAACCACCCTCTCAATTAGCACGGAAGCCCCAGAAAATTTCGATGCAGCTGGATTTGAGGCTCTTGAATTTACCGAGGCGAGCGAAGTAATTAGAGCCAAAAGAGAAGCGACCAACATAATCAAGGATAGTAATACATGAACACTTTTACTTTTACGGATGCTGAGATAGATATTATTAAGTCAGCACTAAATCAATACACTCACAACCTGTCGTCATTTAATAAACTTCTAGCCGACTCAGGTGTAAGCTATCAACAGGTAAATAAAAATATGGTACTGGCGAATCAGGCGCTAAGCAAAATAGATCGACCTAAAGAAAAGTAACTGGCTCCAATGCCGCAAGCTCTGCAAGGGAGTAGGTCTTTTTAATATTGACTCGCTCCCTTACTTCTTTTGGCTGCTGCTTCAGCCAGCCTCTATAACTTAGATTAGCCGATACTTGGCCAGATTCGCTGGCCCTGGTGCCTTCCAATCCTGGTATCGAATACTTAGGCTCAACCAACATAACCCTAAGTGACCGGCAAGCCCAATGGAGCGGCGGAAACGGCCCAGCATCAACAGGCCAGATAGTCTTATCAGCACTTATGCAAATATCGCTTGTATGGCTATCTAAGGTCGCTATTATCTGTTCGCCTCGCAATACATCGCTATTAGCTCTAGCGGTCTGGTTGTGCGCCTGATTGGACGTGGCGCTGATCGTAGTCGAGACCAGCGATCTAGCCTGAGCCTTTGTCCGCTTATTTACTTGCCTAGTTACTTTGCGGGTTATCTCGTCAGTAGTTTCACCAGCAATAATGCCTTGATTAATGAGTCCTCGAATCTCTTGTGACTTCTTGGCGCTAAACTGATTAATAGCTTGGTTAATCGTCATGCGTTCAACTGCACCACTCTGCTGAGTCAGCACCATGTCAGTATTATTTAACGCGGCATTAAGTTGCTCAATAGCTGGAATATCAACCTCGACTTTTACAGCGCCTTGCAGCATTCGAGAATTAAAGCCCGCCTCATACTCTGAAAACTCTTCAATGTAGCCACCTAGATCAAGCTCGAACTGTTGAAAGCTGCCCGCCAGAATATCATCAACATCAGCCAATAAAGCCTGAGCCCGCATAAGCTGAAAATCAGTCAAATCCTCCCGACTCAATCGAGCAACCAACTGATCACGCATATCATTCAAGATTGGCTCTAGGTCGTTATACCGCCCGTGTCCGTATCGCTCAACAAATATAGCGTGCCTAGTGGTTGCGTCGATTAGATAGCCTGTCGTGCTCATAGAGGCGTATTGCTCGTGTTTTCATTATCAATGTCAGCGTCGGTTCTAGATGGCTCAATAACACCATTCTTACGCAATATCCCGCGCAAATCTGATTGTGCAATGTGGCCAGAATCATACAGCACATTAATAGCCATAAACTCTTGAGCTGTCATGCTTGAGTCGAAGAAGTCTCGATTCATTCTATATACTGGAACCTCAACACCTAAAGCCAAGCCCATTACAGCAAGCACTTTATTGATTGTGTCTTCTGTATTTGTAACGATAGTCGATAGGGTTGACGTCTCGGAGCTGGCAGATATTCTAGCCGCCTCTGCTGTTTCGTTGATTGCACCACTGGTAATTAGTCGAGCGCCGATGGAAACCATTTGTTCCTCTTTGCGCCTCATAGCCTCGTCAACAGCTTGCGCAGGATCAAGCTGTAATAGCTCAGCACTGTCGCCCTGCTCTAATTTTAGGCCACTGTCAGCACCAACAACAACTCCGCTCGGGTTTACTTCCTTCCACTCTGCACCATCCATACTGGAGGATACGACAATCAAACCGCCCGAGTGAATAAACAGGTTTTTCTCATAGTCTGCTGAGTTTCGATAATGCCCGATATTAATTTCAGCGATGGGCTCTAGTGGTATCTCATCGACACAGGATTTATTATCCTCTGAGCCAGTGAAATAGAACGGAATAAAGTTAAGTCTTTGACCTTGCAGTCTTGGCTCCATTGACTCGCCTATTTGCTCCCCGACTTCATCCCATAGGCGCACGACATACAATCCATCAATCAACTGTAGTGAACGGTACCTAATAACCTGCTCTTTCTTGAACTCATCACCATCAACTGATTCTTGCGTGACTTCCCTCAAAACAATCATTGATAGCTGAGTCTTGCCATTAACTTTGGATTCTTCCCAATTGATAATCGACTCGGCATTGTAGGCGGCAACGTATGGATGAGAACCTAGTCGCTGTTCTTCTTCCATGCTAATACCAGCAGGAAGGCTAGGAAAGTCAACCAGCAAGCCATGACGGCCTGTTGTTTGAACCTCGCTAACAATTCGCTTTGATACCTGATCCACTGACATTCCAGCGCCATCAAAATCATCACTAACAAACTCTAGCTGGCTAGGAAGGTCTTCACTAAATGATGGCTCAACACGGAAAGCAGCGCCAACCAACGCCGACCGAGTGCGACCAGTTACACCAAGATACAATGCGCGCTTTTTGTATGCGTTGTATTTATCCTGATCCTTATCTAATGCCATTGGCAGATAAGTTACACCGGCATCTTTGATTCCACTAGCACTGCAAGCAAGCCTTGTCTTTGTCCAGTTATCGACCTTGGCCGCATATTCTGGGTGAATGAATTTTACATTAGCCATTTATCTAGCCTATATTGGTTTTTCGTAATGTTAGCACGTTAAGCCCCGAATCGTACATTGATAGGAACGTGAGTCCTTTTCTTTCTGGCCACTCGATAGCGAAGCGCATCATAATCATGATCTTCCTGCTCTGTATCAATGTCGTCTGGCTTCTTACTATCCCTTGATAATATTGGAAATCTAGAGATAATGCCGCGAACATTACTGAAGAAGTAAAGAGCTGGTCTTTCTGGCATCCCTGATTGGCTATCAGCACCCTCTAAGGCGGCCTCAAGGTACTCGCACAACAAAGCAGCCCCATTAATGCGAGAGCCGGGCGACTTGTCAGATTCAATCCATTTAACGCCCTGCTTTGCCATCTTATCAGCTATGGATATTTGCTCATCATCTTTGTTATTAATGGCATTATCTGCGGGCCCAGGCCTAACCTTTCCTTTAACGATACCTGGCAATAGATTAATTTCCCCTCTAGCATTCCTTATTTCGTGATCTTTATTTGTGAAAGCTTTATCAATATCAGCAACCAATTTAGCCACGTTTGTGGCACTCATCTTTAAGCCTGTATTATGTTCATCAGGCTCGCATCCGTAAAATTCCCCTATGCAAAATATAGTTCCAGCGGGATAGCATTTAACCCCATTAGGAGTTTTAACCTCTGTTCCGTCAGACTCAGCAAACCATAAGTTACTAAACGGCTTTGATTCGCCCCAGTCATGAGAGCGATCAACATGCCAATTAGATGGTATCTCAAAAGGCTGAACAACATGAACATGCTCGCGCCACAAGTGATCAAAGCGACCGCCAGAAGTAATAGACCAATCACCATTAACCCACGCCGCTTTTTTATTAGGGTCTTTAATTGCCATTAAGAAGGCGATATATTGAGGGTCTAGAAACTTATTCTCACGCCATGAGCCGTGGATAGCAACGCGAGTCAATACAACCTCCTCCTCTTCGTCAGTCTGAGGGTTTATGACAGTGGTTGAATTTCTTACTACTTGACCACGCGGAGCCGGATCAATAAAGCGCTTCTTAACCCATGAATGACCAACCCCAAAGGGGTTTGTTGTGCTGAAGCACTCTAGCGGAATCGGCGGCAATAGCGAGCCGTCAGGCTTTGGGTAGTCAACAGGTCGGAATGATGACCGCATACAAGAAAACATAGCTTCATAAAACTCAGAATCTCCTCGCTTTGTAAGCTCATTATGCCCAACAAAAGGGAACTCCTGACCGTGGTAATTCCAATAGCCGTCAGCCTTCTGCTCATACCTAAACAATAACTCTTCACCAGTCGGCCAAATCCACTTGAGCTCACTTGCAGAGCTAAGGAATCTTGCTCCGTCATTAAACCTACCGAATAGCTTTTTAGACTGGGCTATTATGTCACCTAGGTTTTTATACTCGATGTCAAAAATAACGCCCTTCCAAAATGATCCATAACCAACACCAACCAGCCTACGAAATCGCATTAACTGAGCCGCTGTCTTTCCTGGGCCGCGCGTACCTTCATAAAGTATTTCATTACAAGGGCATGATAATGACAATGACTGCGAACCACTTTGAGGTGCTATAGCTATTTTATAATCAGTCACGACTTAGTATTGTATCCTGATTCTTTTTGGCCGACTCTTCCCAGCTTTCAACACTATCAGCAGTTGGAACAGGCATTACAGATTGAATCACAGTAGCATCAACCTCAACCTTTTCCTTGAATGCCATCACATTAACATGCTTGCCAAGCAACTCAAGGTTCTTAACCTTATCAGGCCACTTGATCTTCTTAAGCATTCCAGACATCTGGCGCTCATCGCCTGAACCCTCCCATATTTCAGCCATATCAATAGCTGATAAATATGTCCGCCAAACCTTTGGCCATTCACTAGGCGGCTTTATAGAGTGATCATTATTAAGAATGTCTAAGAAGTCCATTTGATCAATTTCAACTAACCGCCTAAGGACATAGGCAGCATCTATCTGCACCTCAGCAGCCGCAGCAGCCTTAACACTGTTAATAAAGTCCGTCACATTGGGATAATTAAGGATTTCGCTTGCTGAGCTTTCAGGGGTCTTAGAGGGCTTTTTACCCATCTTCTCACACGCTGAAATATAGGCTTGCTTCTTGTTTGAGTATCCATTGGCAATATAAGCCAAAGCGGTTTCGCGCCTAAGCTCTTGCGTGATAGCGCCGAGAAGCTCTTTTTGCTCCTTCGTAAACTTAGCAGTCATAGAACCCCGTTCATAAGTGCAACCCTGTCACACTGACTATTAATTTAACCCCATTCTATCATATTTATTCAGAACGTAAAAAACCCCAATTAAGGGGTTTACTTCACTGCCTTATTGAAACTGCAATTCAGCCGGTACATAACGCCATCCGATCCCATTCCAGCAAAGCCAAGACCTTTAATACAATCGTCAGTTATCATCTGGATATAGCCTTTAAATCCATTCGCCTGCTTCATACTCTTAGCTGACTGCTCCATTAAGCGCTCATTCTGATCTATAAGCTTTGCAATAAACTCGTTTGATTCTCCTAGCGCATTGGCCAGTTTGATCTCATTCTCTATATCAGCACTAACATAGCCTGACATTAGCAGTAGTATTAGTAAGTATTTCATTCGCCTTGCTCCTTTTCTAGCTCAATAGCTCGTTCAATGGACTGGATAGCCTCTTGCATATCTTGAATCGCATCTTTAGCGCCTCGTTTGCCTGGTGCCAGCATCTTCTTTAATGCGTGCTGCATTGCAGGATTCACTACTTCAAACGCACTTAATACATCATACACATCAACCGACACACCCTTTTTAATCTCTCGATGGTATTTTAATTTGTTACGCCGCACTTCAATAGCGGCAACTTTAGCCTGCTCCTCTTTTTCTGCCTTCTCTAGCTCCAGCCTTCTGGATTCTTGCTGTCTTGAAATATCCGCATAATGCTCGCCGTCATTCCCATTCTGAACAATAGGCTCCATTCTCTCCGCTCCTTTCTTCCATTCGTCTGGGCGCATTTCGATGATAGTGCAATTACCATACTTAAAAGATAGAAGTTCGTGACCGTCTGGAAACACTTCAAGAAGCGAACCGTGCTTTATTTTTTCACCATTTTCGCTCAAGAAATAGCTGCTATCGCTAAAAATAATAGCACCAGTTAAAGTGCGCAATACCCTATCAGCCCAATCTGGCGCATTTTCCCAATCTACCTTACTCATTACTTAACCCTCTCTTGGTATTCAATTACTTTAGCCTTTGCGTCTTCTAGTGTGCTGTGTGTTGTTATTGGCTGGCAGTGGTAGCCTCTCAGCTTGTTATTTTCGGCATCGTGATACCTGACAGACGACATAGCTGATAAACCAAGAGAAAAAGCTGCAATAAAGACAATAAGCACCTCCCATATATCAAGCTTCATCTACTCGCCCTCCGGTGCTTTGAAGCCTGAGTCGAACATCTTTTCTATAGCACTCATTACCATAGTGAGATTTCTATGAGAGTAATCATCAGCCTCTATGATGCCTTTCGCCTTCTCA
>Ga0193961_1000995_pt1 | contig 10460 bp, 8 predicted proteins | sample FB_4_MG_FD_140371 | JGI IMG/M metagenome (GOLD analysis project Ga0193961, IMG submission 140371) | Microbial mat bacterial communities from the Broadkill River, Lewes, Delaware, United States - FB_4_MG | ecosystem: Environmental > Aquatic > Freshwater > River > Microbial mats | place: USA...
CCCCGATCCGCGCCAGCCTTTAGCCCGCGCGCGCGAGGCGACGCTGCCATTACCTGACATGGCCCCTATGCTCATTGGCTGGCTGGGCGATTGGGGCGGGGCCTTTCCGATGGAGCCAGGTATTCTGGACACCTGCAAAGAGGCCCTCACGCATCTGTCCGCTCAGGGACATTCGGTTGAGGCTGTGTCTCCCCCGTTCTCGGCCGAGGAAATCTGGACATCGTGGATCACCCTGCGCTCTTTTGCGGTGGCTGCGGGGCTTCGCGCACTAGATGACCAACGCGCGCACCTGAAAGAGACCGCCATATGGGAATTGGATCGGGGGCTCTCCTTCAGCGCTCAAGAGATTCAGCAGGCCTCTGATCTGCGCTCAAATTGGCAACGCCGGGCCGCAGAATTGTTCCAGAACTATGACGCGCTTGTGCTGCCCACGGCGCAGTGCTGGCCTTTTTCGTTGGATCTGGAATACCCGCGTGAGATCAATGGCCTTGAGATGGATAGTTACCACCGCTGGATGCAGGTTGTAACGCCGGTCAGCCTGCTTGGGCTGCCCTGTCTGGCGGTCCCGGCCGGGTTTGGCGCTGCTGGTTTGCCAATGGGGCTACAGATCTTTGCCGCACAGGGGCAGGATCGTAGCCTGCTGGCTTTGGGGCAGGGATATCACCTGCAAAGTAAGCTTCCGCAGAGCGCCCCGCCGACCTTGGCGGGATCCGGGGAGGGAACCTAAAGAAACGCGTAAGATTTTTCTGGGGAGGAGAATTTAGTGAGTACAAAACCATTTGGAGTGCCAGAGCTACAGCCAATGCGGGGGAAGATCCTGACCCAGGCGCTGAAATGTGGCTGGCAGGACTTTTGCAAAAAGCCGCTCTATGGGCTGTTCTTTGCCGGGTTCTATGTTTTGGCAGGCTGGGTCATGACTTGGATCACCCTGACAACTGGCACCACATTCTGGATGGTGCTGGCTGCCATCGGGTTTCCATTGATCGGCCCCTTCGCCGCGGTTGGACTATATGAGGTCTCTCATCGTCTGGAGCAGGATGAACCGATGAGCGCCGGGGATATTCTTGGCGTCATCCTGCACCAAAGTCGCCGTCAGTTGCCTTCGATCTGCGCCATTATCATTGTCGTGTTTTTGTTTTGGTTTTTTCTGGGGCATATGATCTTTGCGCTGTTTCTGGGGCTGTCAACGATGACCAATATCTCCAGCTCGGTAGAGGTTTTTCTGACTCTGAATGGCATGTTGATGCTGGCCGTTGGCAGTCTTGTTGGGGCGCTGTTTGCGCTACTGCTTTATATGATCACGGTGATCTCATTGCCCCTATTGCTCGACCGGGAGGTGGATTTTGTCACCGCGATGATTGCCAGCTTTACCTATGTACAGAGAAACTTCCTTTTGATGATGCTTTGGGCTGTCGGCGTTGCCGCCCTGACCTTTGCAGCATTGATGCCTGGCTTTGTCGGGTTGTTTGTCGTTCTTCCATTGTTGGGGCATGCCACCTGGCACATTTATCGCCAGATTGCCCATTGAGCCAAATCGCCCAGCCAGTCAGGGCGTTGCGAATGTTTCTGGCGGGACGCTCGCTCTGGGTCGCCTCAGCGGAAGGGTTCCTCCGGTCGCAGCAGGTGGCGGTGATAGGGCAGCAGGTCCTGAGTGGTGGAGAACCCGGAGCTGCGGGCGGCCATTAGAGCACGCCCCATATCCTGTCCAAGGTATTCGTAGACCATGCGGGTCACGCGTTCGCCGCTGCCATCGCGTACCGTGCGCGCGACATATCCAAGCCAGAAATTGTTCTCCAACGATCCGATCCGCGCCAGATAGTTGAAGGAGTAGGTCATGGCGTTGCGTCGTGAGATGATAAAGGCGACCCCGTCCTCATGGGAGGTAACAACGCCGCGAAATTCACGCATCTTGGCGTCTTCCGACAGGCCTTGATAGCGCATTGCGTCGCGGGCCTCGTAGCCTCTGATGTAGGTGGCGGTTGTGCCAGAGCGGAAGACGTAAACAAGCCCGATGACAAATTTGTTGCTATCGACAAAACTGCGCCGTGTGAAACGATAGAATCCCGTTGGAAACGTGGTTTCGTCAAGGTTGCGAATACCGTGGCCTAGAAAGTCCGCGAGAAACGGGCCATTCAGAATTTGTCCCTGGCGCCCAATTGTCCCAACTGGTTCTAGCAGTATACGGGCATCTACCTCAAAGAAGGTACAGATCCGGTCAAGAATGTCGGGTCGCGGGAAGCTCTCGCCAGACATGTAACGGTTGAACTGGGTTCGATTGATCCCAAGGCGCCGAGACAATTCTGAAATCGAAGGGTAGTTCTGGGCCAAGTGACGCAAATTGGTTCCAAACATATTGCGCAATTGTGCCGGCGAGCGGTTGGTTTCAGCGGCTGTCTGGCCGGAAACGTCCAGTGAGTCTGCCATGGTGGCCTGGGTATCCTGTTGTAGTGACGTAATATGTCACGCGTATCGCCGAATGGACGCTATTTCGCATCATGCTGTTTCTAATTTGTATCACAGTTTTACCGGGGCAGACACAAAATGCAATGGATCGACGCATTTTTGACGATGTTGCAACAGGGCTATTTGAACCAAAATTGATCCGTCCAAGTTGCGAGGCCCGTTATGATTGGAATTGTTCTCTGGAGTGAGGCCACAGCCGGAAAAGCAGTTATATGGTGCGAAGATCAGGGGGATTTGGCTTTCTATTCCCATGATGACGCCAGTGACGCCTTCAATGTCCACACTGGTGACTGGGTCGCGTTCGACCTAGAGTTGAAAGCTGATTTGCGTTTGGCGCATAACATTCAGGTTCTTCAGGAGCCGGGTTGCCCTCATTTGGCGCAGGATCTCGTGACCGCAAGCGAGAAGGATGATGTGGCCAGTCCACTCGCTCTTGTTGGGACATCCGCGCGGGGGGATTGTGAAGATAGGCTTCAGGCGCCGCATGCGGGAGCGAGACCAGCGAGACCAGAGACGGGTCAGGCTAATCCAGCAGTTCCACTAAGAGCGGATAGCGCTGCTTTAGAAAAAGTGAGTGAGGGCCTGTCGGTTATGGAAGGCCTGGGATCTTCACCAGCAGAGGGAGCAACTGCGAACGTTATCGCCTTTCCGGTAGATAAGTCCGGGCGCCTGCGTCGCGCGTGAAGGTGTGTTCCACACAGCCAGGGCCAACAAACACGAAAGCCTGTACAAAATATGCGGTCTTTGGGACGTGGCGCATGGCGTAGGTTTCGGCCTCTTAGATCCCTAGCTGTGAGTTATCCCATTTGCGAAAAAGGCCAGTCTGACGACCGGCCTTTGTTGTATGCAGTGCTTCGCGATTAGATTTAGGTGCCGCGCAACAGGGCTGCGACACCTGTACGGGCGACTTCGGCGAGACCAAGCGGTCTCATCAAATCGGCAAAGGCGTCGATCTTGTCAGGCGCGCCGGTTATCTCGAAAATAAAGCTGTTCAAAGTGCTATCTACAACATTTGCGCGGAAGATGTCGGCCAGGCGCAGGGCTTCGACCCGTTTGTCTCCATCTCCAACAACCTTGAAAATGGCCAATTCACGCTCAACAGAGGCACCCTCGACGGTGAGATCATGTACCTCATAGACCGAAACGATGCGGCCAAGCTGCGCCTTGATCTGTTCGATGACCTGTGGGGTGCCGGTGGTTACCACAGTAATGCGCGACAGGTGCCCGGTGTGATCGACCTCGGCCACGGTCAGGCTTTCAATGTTATATCCGCGCCCGGCAAACAAGCCGATGACACGGGCCAGAACGCCGGGTTCGTTTTCGACTAGTACGGCAAGGGTGTGGCGTTCCTGTACGTCGGAAAAATTCGGACGCAGGTTATAGGCGGAATGGCGGGTGGAGCCTTTTTTGATATGTAGGGCAGACATTTATGTCCCTTTCTGAATTCGGGCCAAATTTGGGGCAGGGCGGTTCGCCCTGCAAAATCTCTGTGTGAAGGCGATTAGACCAAGACCGCGCCGCCGGATTGGATGACACCCTGGGTGTCAGCCTCGCCCATCAGCATTTCATTGTGCGCCTTGCCTGACGGAATCATTGGGAAGCAGTTCTCATGCTTTTCAACCAGACAATCAAAGATCACAGGGCCGTCATAGTTGATCATTTCCATGATCGCATCGTCCAGGTCCGCAGGATCTGAGCACAGGATACCCTTGGCGCCAAAGGCCTCGGCTAGTTTCACAAAATCAGGCAGCGATTCTGACCAAGAGTGGCTGTAGCGCTCACCGTGCAGCAGCTCCTGCCACTGGCGTACCATGCCCAGGCGTTCATTGTTGAGGATGAACTGCTTGACCGGCAGGCGATACTGCGCCGCAGTGCCCATTTCTTGCATGTTCATCAGCCAGGAGGCCTCGCCGGCGACATTGATAACCAGGCTGTCTGGATGTGCCATCTGCACCCCGATGGAAGCAGGGAAGCCATAGCCCATGGTGCCGAGCCCACCGGAAGTCATCCAGCGGTTGGGATCCTCAAAGCCAAGATACTGCGCTGCCCACATCTGATGCTGACCCACCTCGGTGGTCACATAACGATCGCGATCCTTGGTCAGGGCCTCGAGCCGTTCCAGGGCATACTGTGGCTTGATAGTCTTTTGCGAGCTGGTGTAGGCAAGGCAATTGACCTTGCGCCATTCTGAAATTTGCTTCTGCCATTTGGCAATCGCTTCGCGGTTTACCTTGCGGCCACGGGCCTTCCAGACCTTGAGCAGATCCTCAAGCACATGGCCCACGTCGCCCACGATCGGGATATCAATGCGGATCACCTTGTTGATCGAGGAGGGATCTATATCGATATGGGCTTTCTTTGAGTTCGGGCTGAAGGCATCAATGCGACCGGTGATGCGATCATCAAAGCGGGCGCCAATGTTGATCATCAGATCACAGTCGTGCATTGCCAGATTGGCCTCATACAGACCATGCATCCCCAGCATCCCCAGCCAGTTTTCGCCTGAGGCTGGATAGGCCCCCAGTCCCATCAGGGTAGAGGTGATCGGAATGCCAGTGGCATCCACCAATTCGCGGAGCAGCTGGCAGGCGGCGGGCCCGGAGTTGATCACGCCACCGCCGGTGTAGAAAACGGGGCGTTCTGCAGTCTCGATGGCGGCAACGAGCTCGGTGATCTCTTCCATATCGCCTTTGACGATTGGCTGATAACGCGAGGCATTTGGCTTGGCCGATTCATAGGTGCCAGTGGCAAATTGAACATCTTTGGGGATGTCGATCAGTACCGGACCAGGGCGGCCAGAGGTGGCAACATGGAAACCTTCGTGAAGGGTCGCGGCCAGCTTGTCCGTGTCTTTGACCAACCAGTTATGTTTGGTGCAGGGGCGAGTGATCCCCACTGTATCCGCTTCCTGAAAGGCATCAGAGCCAATCATAAAGGTCGGAACCTGGCCAGTGAGAACCACCAGCGGAATGGAATCCAGCAGCGCATCCGTCAGGCCGGTCACTGCATTGGTCGCACCGGGGCCAGAGGTCACCAGCACAACGCCGGGCTTGCCTGTGGACCTTGCATAGCCTTCAGCGGCATGGACCGCGCCCTGTTCGTGACGCACCAGAATATGGCGAATGTCATTTTGCAGGAAAATTTCATCATAGATGGGAAGTACGGCGCCACCTGGGTATCCAAATACGGTGTCGACGCCCTGTTCTTTCAGGGCTTCAACGATCATTTTTGCGCCGGTCATTTCACGTGTCATCTGCTTTTTGCTCCAATTGGCGGCATCGTCCATTACGCATAAAAAAAGCCTCCGCTTATTCAGGGGAGGCGCATGGGTTTGAGTGTGGTCTACCGTTACCGGCCCATGCGCTTGGTTCCTACAATTACGACTAGGCTGGTCATCACCAGGCTCTCCTCTACTGCGTTGCAGCGAACACTATGTCTGTGAGGCCGGAGCGTCAACAGCCAAAGGGGCTGAAAATGCACCAATTTGGGACATTTTCTTGCGCTTGGGTGCTTGCGGCGGACATATTTGGAAAAATGGGTCGCGATTTCTGGCTCAAAATGACCCTCTCCGCCCAAAAACGGGGTAGGTGCTGTTGATCTCCAGGCCACCAAATCTGTCTAGCACCAGTCAGAACTCATGCCCGGTACCTTGCAGGACGCCATGCTCAAGCGCATAGCGGGTCAGACCGGCAGTTGAGGAAATCCCCAGCTTGCGTTTGATGTTCTTGCGATGGGTTTCCACTGTTCGCACAGAAATATCCAGACTATGGGCAACGTCTTTGTTGGATTTGCCCTGGGCCAGTTCCAACAGGATGGTCTGTTCACGCCCGGTAAGGGCCTCGCGTGCTGCTCCGCTCTTGGGTTTTAGCGCGATTTCGGCCCCTGTACATAGATAGCGCTCACCTGCCATTACCGTGTCGATCGCCTGCTTGATCTCTTCTGTGGGCACGTCTTTTAGGATATACCCCATCGCCCCGTGGCTCAGGGCCGTCGAGATATACTCTGGGCTGTCATGCATGGTCAGGATAACGATACGGGTCTCTGGCAGGCGCTCCAGGATCATTTCTGTTGCACTTAGTCCGCCCAGCCTTGGCATGTTCAGATCCATGAGGATTACATCGGGGGAGAGCGCCTGGGCCTGATCCACCGCCTCGGCCCCATCGTTGAGACAGGCAAGCACCTGGATGTCATCGTAGCTTTCCAGGATGGATTGAATGCCTTCGGCGACCATCGGGTGATCATCGACGATCAAAACGCGCACTGTAGTGTTCATGTCTTCCCCCTCACTCCCAAGCCGCGCATCGACCCTAGGCTGCGCCAATGGCGCCCGCCTTAAACCGATCTGCTGCGCTGATCCTCGCCAAGGGACTCTCCCGGGGCCAATAGATGGCTAAGGGGGAGAATGGCTTCGATGACAGTGCCGCTTTGGGTGCCACGAGATGACAGAATGCGTAAGGTGCCGTCAAGCTGCTCGATACGCTCTTGCATGTTGCGTAGCCCAATACCGGGCCCAACTCTGTCCTTTTCAGAGGGCAAACCGTTACCATTGTCAGAGATGCGCAGCGTCGCGCCCTTGGCATGGCCGCGTAGATCCATGGTCATGACGGTTGCATTCGCATGGCGCTCGATGTTCATCAGTGCTTCCTGAGCGATGCGGTAAAGAGCGATCTTGGCTTCTGGATCAAGACGGTTGCGAAACACTACTGTGCTGAATTCAGACTTGATGCCAGTGCGGGTGGCAAAATCATCGGTCAAGGCTTTCAGCGCAGGCCCAAGGCCGAGATCATCCAAAACGCCAGGGCGCAGGTCGCGGCTGATGCGACGGACCTCGGTAATGGCGCTGGCCAGGTTTTCGATGCCCCTGTCGAGAGGGGGCAGGGCCCGGTCCAGCTCCCCGCGTTTGAGCCGTCTGCTGGCATTATCCAACGCATAGCGCACCCCGACCAGGATCTGGCTGATCCCATCGTGCAATTCCCGTGCGACTCTGCCGCGTTCTTCTTCCTGGGTGTCAAAGACCCGTTGGGTCAGCTCTTTTAGCTTTGCGTCGGCGAGACGGCGTTCACGGATGTTGAGCACCATACCGGAGGCAAAGACCACGATGAGCGAAGCCAGAGCAATGACGCCAATATAGAGAAAGGTGCGCTGGACACGGGCCTCAACTTCAGCACGGGCCGCAGCAACCGAGGACAGCACATCGTCAATAAAGACGCCTGTGCCCACGGCCCATTGCCAGTCCTGCAATCCGACAACGTAGGCTACCATTTGCGCCTCTTCACCCGTGGAGGGCTTTTGCCACATAAAGGTGTGCCAACCCGCTCCCTGCCGGGCCAAGCGGATAAATTCATCCACCACCGGCGTGCCCTGGCTGTCTGTCAGGCCTGACCAGTTGCGGGTGATAAAATCAGTTTGGCGTGGGCTAACGAGATTGGTGCCATCATAGTCGTAGACAAAGAAGAACCCATCAGTGCCATAAATCATTGATGAGAGGATCTGTGCCACCTGTTCCTTTGCGTCTTGGTCATCTGGTGCAGCACGACCGTATATAAAGGAGAACCCGTTACGGGCCTGAGTCACATAGTTGCGCAGCTCTGCCTTTTTTGCTTCCAGCAGCTGATGCTGAAGCGCTTGAATCTCGCGTTCCGCCGAGCTGCGCGACTCAAAAGCGACCAGGAGCGCAATCGCCGCGACTGCAACAACAAGCGGCAGTGTCGCCAGAATCGAGAGCTTCTGTGCGTAGTTCGGACGAAAAAAGGAGCGAAAATCTGACATGTGCCGAATCGTTACGCAATCTTGTAGCCGAATCAAAGGCCTGTAGTGGGGATTCGGCTGGCGAAAGGCAGGGATCGGGGACAAAACGTGAAAAATCTGACCCCAGGACATGTGATTCTGCGGTTTTTCTTGGGGCCTACGCAGTACTAGGTATTCACAAGTCCTACCGCACCGCTAGGCTAGCGCCACTCAAAGAGATCCGCCCGGCTACGGCTGGGCATAGGGACTACTAACGGGAGGAGCACTATTATGGATCGTCGTTCTTTTTTGAAAACATCTGCGCTGGGCGGGACCGCCGCAGCTGCAACCACTTTGGCCGCACCGGCATACGCACAGGGTAAACGCACCCTGACCATGGTTACCACTTGGGGCCGCGGTCTGGCTGGCGTTTTTGACGCCGCTCAGCGTGTTGCCGACAGCGTAACCGCAATGTCTGACGGTCAGCTGACCATCGACATCAAAGCCGCCGGTGAGCTGGTTGGCGCATTCGAAGTGTTTGACGCGGTATCTTCCGGTCAGGCTGATATGTACCACGGCGCCGACTACTACTTTGTGGGTCAGCACCCAGGCTATGCCTTCTTCACGGCTGTACCTTTCGGCATGACCGCGACTGAGATGTCCAACTGGTACTACCAGGATGGCGGCATGGAGCTGCACGACGAGCTGGGTCAGATCTTTGGTCTGAAATCCTTCCTCGGCGGCAACACAGGCGCCCAGGCTGGCGGCTGGTACTCGAAAGAGATCAACAGCCCCGAAGACTTCAACGGTCTGAAGTTCCGTATGCCTGGTCTCGGCGGCAAGGCTCTGGGTAAACTGGGCGCCTCCGTTCAGAACATCCCTGGCTCCGAAGTGTATCAGGCGCTGTCTTCCGGTGCCATCGACGGGACCGAGTGGATTGGCCCATGGGCAGACGAAAAAGCTGGTTTCCAGGAAATCACCAAGACCTACTACACCGCTGGTTTCCACGAGCCAGGCGCGGCTCTGTCGGTTGCAACCAACCGTGACGTCTTTGACAGCCTGACACCAGGTCAGCAGAAGATGATCGAAATCGCTTCCGGCGAGTGCCACCAGTGGAACCTGTCTCAGTTCCTGGCCAACAACGGTGCAGCTCTGCAGCGTCTGCAGGCTGGCGGCGTTAAAGTGATGGAATTCCCTGACGCGGTTTGGGATGCATTTGGCGCGGCTTCGAAAGAAGTCATGGACGAAAACATGGGCGACGAGCTGTTCAAGAAGATTTACGACAGTGCCCAGTCTTCCATGAAAGCGTCCTCGCTCTGGCAGAACCTGTCCTCGGGTGTCTACACCGCACAGCGCGACCGCGTTCTGGGGTAACCGGACCCAAGGTATCTTTTGGATCCCCCGCCCGGTGCGGGGGGTCCCTTTTTCATTTTTGCCGCAGGCCAGAAGGCAGTGGTCGCCCACGTGATATGCGTTGCGGGCGGGGCCGCGCTTTTACCCCGCCGCATGCAATCATCCGAGGGAACAATGCAGGACGATACAGGCATTTCCTTTTTCGGCGCCCTGTTCAACGGTCTGATCTGGCTGGTTCAGAACATCGCTGGCGCCTTTTACAATTTCGGCTACGCCGTAACCCATCCACAGCTTTGGCTTGATTGGTCTGACAAGACCTCGATCATGCGCTTTGTTTACTACGGCGGCTCGGTCGAATTCTTCTTTGTCGTGTTTACGCTGTTCCTGATCCTGACCGGGATTGGTCTTTATCGCCGTCAGTTTATGTGGGGCATGGTGCGCGGCCTTGAAGGCTTTGCCAATGGCATCGGGCGCTTCTTTGCCTGGGCGGGTTTGATCATGGTGATCCAGCAGATCATCATTGTCTTTATGCAACGGATCTTTGCACGGCCAGACATGAGCTTTGGCCTTGGCATCGCCCTGGAAAAGGACATCAGCTGGTTCGCCGAAGAGTTGAAGCTCTACAATGCTTTGGTTGTGTGCATGTGCGTGACCTACACCTTTGTGCAGGGCGGCCATGTGCGGGTGGACCTGATCTATTCCGGCATCAGTTTCCGTGCCAAACGCGTCGTAGACATGGTGGGATCACTGATTTTCATGATGCCTGCAGCCGTGCTGACCTGGATGTATGGTTGGTTCTTCCTGTGGCGCCACCTGATCGTGCCAAAGCCTTCGGCTTCGGACCAGCTGGACCGGCTGATTATGAAAGCCCGCGCCCTGCGCTGGAACGTTGAAACCATAGGGTTCAGTCCAAACGG
>Ga0193961_1000996_pt1 | contig 10453 bp, 12 predicted proteins | sample FB_4_MG_FD_140371 | JGI IMG/M metagenome (GOLD analysis project Ga0193961, IMG submission 140371) | Microbial mat bacterial communities from the Broadkill River, Lewes, Delaware, United States - FB_4_MG | ecosystem: Environmental > Aquatic > Freshwater > River > Microbial mats | place: USA...
ATGTAAGCTTCTTGTATGACTTGAAATCTTCTTGTATAAAGCTTTACTGTCTCACTATCTTGAGTTGAAACTCTATCTGGGTGGTATTTTCTAAGCATCTTTTTATAGTTGTTTTTTATCTCTTTACTTGTACTGCTATTTGTGATACTTAAGATTTTATATGATTTTTTGAGTTTTTCTCTATATGCCATCTCTTCTGAAAAAGCTTCTTGGGTGTTTAATCTATTGAAGTTTAGTCCGTGAGTAGAGAAAACTACAGATATATTAGATATTCTTTTGCGAGAGAGAATGCTTTTTAGAAGAATAAGGTCACTCTTTTTATGTAGAGTCAGTGTGAATACTCTTTTGTCTACACTGCTAATCATAGAGTCCTTAAAGACCATTTTAAAGTGTTTAATTACTTGAAAATAGTATTGAGAACAATTTACACGGAGTTTATTTGATCCAGTATGATTAATAGTAATTTTTAGTGATTTTGCTACAGCTTTTTTATCTATTCTGATAATATGAATTGGAAGATGCATACTGGCTGTGATTTTTTTGAAATCTATAGAAGCGTTAAGATTCTCTTTTTTTAAATATATTTTGTATGCCCACTTAAGTAGGTATCTTTTTTTAGCAAGTTCATCTTTATTATCAAGTATAACAGTAAGATTTGAGAATGATTTAATATTCTTAAAACTGCTTTGGATAAAGTATTCTAAAGCTTTTAGATTAATGCAGTCATCTTTAAGTTTAAAAACAATTGCTCTTTTTTCTATATCTATAATCATAAAAAAGCTCCTACATAATAAACTATATTTATATAGTAGCAAAATACATACCATAAAAAGATTTTTTTGATAGAGTTTTTCTTGCATTTTGCAATATTTTTACTTTTTAAACTACAACAGTGTATAATTAACCAAAATACAGAAGATAAAGAGTTGTTTTGCAAAATATAAATATTAAGAGAGTTGGGGTGGTTTTAAGACCGTCTACGCCTGAGTTAAAAAGTAGTTTTTTTCAACTAAAAGAGATCTTTCAAAAGTATGATATAGAAGTTCTTATAGAGAGTATCAGTGCTGGAATGATAGATGTAATGGGAATGGAGTTTGACTTACTTTGTAAGCAGTGTGATGTTCTTGTTACCCTTGGTGGTGATGGTACTTTGATATCTACTGTTAGAAGGTCTTTTGATTTTGACATTCCAGTTCTTGGAGTATATGCAGGAAATCTTGGATTTTTAGCAGACGTTGGAATGGAAGAACTTGAAGAGTTTGTTGGTAAATTAGCCGGTGGAAAGTGCAGGGTAGATGAAAGGGCAGTACTTGAAGCTACTTTTGTCAGAGATTCTGAGGAGATAAAAATGTATGCTTTTAATGATATAGTACTTACTAGACCATCTATATCAAATATGATACATATAGAGACCCTTGTTGATAAAAAAGCTTTTAATACCTACTACGGAGATGGGGTTATCGTATCTACACCGACAGGCTCAACTGCTTACAACCTATCAGCGGGTGGACCAGTTTTATTTCCTCTTACTGAAGTTTTCGCATTGACACCGATTTGTCCACACTCATTAACTCAAAGACCTGTTGTACTCCCTGGTAAATACTCCATAGAGATGAAAACACCAAACAACAGAGCACTTATGATAGTAGATGGACAAGATATGCATGAGTTTAAACAGGGCGAGAGTGTTCATATACGTCTTGCCCAGAAAAAGGCTAAGTTAATTCACAGAGAAGAGTTTAACTACTTTGATGTATTAAAAGAGAAACTTGGCTGGGGAGAGTAGGTAGTTTTATGATAGAGAGATTTTATTTAAAAGATTATCTTAGTTTTAAAGAAGTTGAATTAAATCTTACTTCTGGTCTTGTAGTTTTTACAGGTCCTAGTGGTAGTGGTAAATCTATACTGATGAGTTCAATTTTATCATCACTTGGTGTTGAGAGTTGTGGAGCATCTCTTTGTGAGTCTATGGTTACATGGGAGATTGACTCTGAGGGAACGGGTATTGCTAATGATGAAGTAAATGTATTTAAACATATTAAAAAAGAGAAGTCTCGTTACTTTGTAAATAATCAGAGCTTATCTAAAAAAGCCATAAATGAACTATCTTCAAGCTATTTAAGACACCTGAGCTTAAAAGATTACAGCGACTTTGAAAACTCAAACTTAATATCTATTTTAGATATGAGAATTCAAAGTAAAAACAGTAAAAAATCAGAGAATATTACAGATATCCTTTTAGACTATAAAGAGTCGTTTTTAGAGTATAAAAGAGTAAAATCAGAATTATTAAAAATAGAGAATGAAGAGAAAAAAATTTTAGAACTCAAAGAATTTACTGCTTATGAGATTGAAAAAATAGAGTCTGTTAATCCAAAAATATCAGAAGATGAAGAGCTTTTAGAGATAAAAAAAGAGTTATCCAAAAAAGAGAAAGTGTTGGAGAAGATTTCATCAATTAATGAGATCTTTAATTATGAAAACAGTGTCTTAGATATACTTGATTCTATAGATGTTGATAGCTCTTTTTTTAATGATTCTATGAATGAACTTAGAATTATTTTAGATGGTGCTACAGAAAAATTCAATGCACTTGAAGAGGTGGATGTTGAAGAGGTTTTAAATCGCATAGAAGAACTTGGAAATATTAAAAGAAGATATGGAAGTATTGAAGAAGCTCTAGAATATAAAGAGCAGAAGAAACAAGAGTTACTAAAATATGAAAATATTGAGACAACAAAAGATAACTTGGTAAAAAGCTCAATAGAGTTAAATAAGAGAGTTAATAACTTAGCAGATAAATTAACTACATTAAGAAAATCAGAACTTCAATCTTTTAAAGATGACCTTAATATGGTTTTAAAAGAGTTATATCTAAGAGAAGCTGACATGTCAATAGTTGAAGATGAATACTCTTTGCTAGGTAAAGACAAAATTGTATTAAATTTAAACTCTACAGAGTTAAATAAAGTAAGTACGGGAGAATTTAATAGGCTAAGATTGGCAATCTTAACACTAAAATCAGAGTTTATGAATAAAAACGGTGGTGTTTTAATGCTTGATGAGATAGATGCTAATCTTAGTGGAGAGGAGTCTATGAGTGTTGCAAAAGTTCTTAGAAAACTCTCACATCATTTTCAGATATTTGTAATATCCCATCAGCCTCAACTTACTTCTATGGGAGATCAACACTTTTTAGTATATAAAGATGGTGACAATTCATTTACTAAAGAGCTTGACTTTAATGACAGGATAGATGAGATAGCAAGAATAATCAGTGGAGAGAATGTCTCTAAAGAGGCTAAGAAATTTGCAAAAGAGCTTTTGGAGGCTAGTAAGTGTGCTTCGTAATTTCTATAGTATTACTTATTCTTAGTTATAATTTTTTTAACTCTGGCAATATACTTTTAGCCTTAGGAACATTTGTAGGTGCACTGTTTTTTATACTTCTAATGATAAAAAATATACTACATGTTAAAAAGATGAGAAAATAAATTTTAAAGAGAGATAGCAGTTGATGGTAGTAGATACACATATACATTTAGATGATAGCAGGTATGATGAAGATTTAGATGAAGTTTTAAATAGAGCAAGAGAGAGTGGAGTCGAGAGGTTTATAATTCCAGGGGCTGACCCAAAAACAATTGAAAAAGCTGTAAATATATCGGAAAAAAACAGTGATGTCTACTTTTCTGTTGGTGTTCATCCTTACGATATGGATATTTATGAAGAACTGGATTTTGAAAAATATGTAACACATCCTAAGTGCGTAGCAATAGGGGAGTGCGGACTTGATTACTTTAGGCTTGAGGGTAGTGATGAAGAAAAAGAGCTAGAAAAAGAGAGACAAAAAAAGATCTTCATAGCTCAGATAGAGTTTGCAAAAAAGCATAAAAAACCTCTTATAGTGCATATTAGAGATGCTTCTAGTGATTCAAAAGATATATTGCTTAAATATAATGCTGGAGATGTTGGAGGAGTTCTGCACTGTTTTAATGCTGATGAGCAACTATTAAGTCTAGCAAATAGTGGATTTTATTTTGGAATAGGCGGTGTGTTGACATTTAAAAATGCAAAAAAATTGGTTAATGTTTTACAAAAGATTCCACAAGAGAGACTTCTTATAGAGACTGATGGACCATATTTGACACCGACTCCACATCGTGGACAAAGAAATGAACCATTATACACACTCCACATAGCTGATAAAATGTCTGAACTTTTAAATATTGATGTAGATAATATAAAAAATATCACCTCTAAAAACGCCCTAAAACTCTTTAATATTTCTTAATATTAATAAATGCTTTACTTTATTTTCTTGTTTTTATATATAAATTAACATTCTTTTAGATAAAATAAAGCTTTTAAATTTATATATAAAGTTTTTAATGTTGAGATATTTTTTAATTTTACTTTTTCCGGTCTTGCTCGCTGCAAATTTAACATACGTTTCTAACCACAACAAAGAGTTATCTTTGTTAGAGTCATTCGATATTGAGTCTAAGTTTTTATATGACCCTATTATGAATAAGATGAGACTTCAAAAGAAAGAGATTTACAGAGATAAACACTTCTTTAAAGCTATGAATAATGCTTATCTGTTTATACCTGCGATTAAAAATATTTTAGCTGATTACAATGTTCCAGCAGAGTTTCTTTACCTGGCTATGGCTGAATCAAACTTTTCAACTAGGGCATATTCAAGAAAAAGAGCTTCAGGACTGTGGCAGTTTATGCCATCTACTGGTAAACTTTACGGCTTGAAAATAGACAACTATGTTGATGAGAGACGTGATCTTATTAAGTCAACAAAAGCAGCTGCAAAGTATCTATCTAATCTACATAAAAGATTTGGAAAGTGGTATTTGGCGGCTATTGCTTATAACTGCGGTGGTGGTAGATTAAGCAAGGCTATAAAGAGAGCAAAAACTGATGATTTGGCAGTTTTATTAGACCCAAAGAAAAAATATATTCCAAAAGAGAGCAGATTTTATATTAGAAAGATTATTGCACTTGCACTTATTGGTAATGATGAACAGTTTATGTTAAAGAGTGAGTATGAGCACCTCTTAAACAGAGCAAATGCCTACTCTATCTCTACTATAAAGCTAGCAAGTGGAGAATCATTAAAAAGAGTGGCTAAATTAGTCGGGATTCCACTTAAGGAGTTGCAAAACTTAAATAGACATCTAAAATATGACTTTGTTCCTCCTTATGCTAAGTATTATGACGTTTACATCCCATATATTAAACTAGCAGAGTTTAAGCAGAAGTACAATGAAGAGCCGATTAAAAACATATATAAAGTACATATTGTAAAGAGTGGCGATAATTTATCGTACATAGGTAAAAAGTACGGAGTTCCTTATAAAATTATTATGGACTTTAACAAACTTAGAAACTCTAGACTTAAGTTGAAGCAAAAATTAATTATTCCTATCCAGAGCAAGAGTAAGGTTAAAAAATTAAATAGCAGATATTATCACCTAGTAAAAAAAGGCGATACTTTAGAGTCTATCTCTAAAGCCTATAAAGTTAGTGTTCATAATATCAAACTTCAAAATAGACTCAAAAGCAGTCTGATTAAAGTCGGTGAGAGGTTAAAGGTGTATGAATAGGGTTTGTTTTTTAGCTTTTATAACATCTGTATTAGTCCTTACAGGCTGTAGTACTAGGGGTGTAAAATCATATAACAAGCATAGTTTTTCTCAAACTAAAACATACTCGGACAATAGACATAGTCATAGTCCTCAGATGGATCAAAAAACTTACTCTCATCCAACAATGAGACCTTATGTTATTAGAGGTATAAAGTATTATCCTACTGTTGTTAGTGTTGGGGATGAGTTTAGTGGAAATGCTAGCTGGTATGGTCCTGATTTTCATGGAAAACTTACTTCAAACGGCGAGACATACAACATGTATGATATGACTGCCGCTCATAAAACTCTGCCGATGAATACAATAGTAAAAGTTAAAAATAAGAGTAACGGTTTGAGTACTGTAGTTCGTATTAATGACAGAGGTCCGTTTATTGCTACAAGAATCATAGATTTGTCAAAGTCTGCTGCAAAAAAGATAGATATGATAGGCACAGGTACAGCACCTGTTGAGTTAGAAGTACTTGGCTTTGAAGTAAAGGGTGGAAGAACTATCCCTACAAGAAAAGAGTTAAAAAGAAATCCGCAGAAAAAATCAGTAGGCTCTTTTGCACTTCAAATAGCATCTTTTTCAAATATTGACGGTGCTATACAGACTCAAGAAAATTACGATAATACTGATGGTTATAAAACAATTATCAAAGATATTGATAATGAAGATGGCAGAGTCTTTAAAGTCCTTTTAAAAGGCTTTAAAAGTGAAAAAGAAGCAAGAGATTATAAGTCAGATAGTGACTTTAAAAATGCATTTATTGTAAGAGAGGATACAGATGATTAGTAAAACAAGAACAACGAAAGAGACAGATATTACAATCTCACTAGAGTTATATGGAACTGGTAAGAGTAATATCAATACTGGTGTAGGTTTCTTAGACCACATGTGTGAGAGTTTTTCTAAGCACTCTTTGATAGATTTAGATATTACATGTAAAGGCGATACTCACATAGATGACCATCACAGTGTTGAAGATGTTGGAATCGTTTTAGGTTCTTTACTCGCTGAAGCTATATACCCTGTAAAAGGTGTTGAGAGGTTTGGTAGTGCTAATGTTGTGATGGATGAAGCGTGCGTGAGTTGTGACTTAGATTTAAGCAATAGACCATTTTTAGTATATGAGATAGATATAGATGGTAAAATCGGCTCATTTGATACGGAGCTGGTTGAAGAGTTTTTCAGAGCTTTTGTACTAAACTCTAACATTAGTGCTCATATTGTGGCTAAGAGAGGAAAAAACAAGCACCACATCGTTGAAGCAGCTTTTAAATCTCTTGCAGTAGCACTTCGTCGTGCCACAACAAAAAATGATAGAGTTGGTATTCCAAGTACTAAAGACGTTTTATGATTAAACTGATTGTTTTAGATGTAGATGGCTGTTTAACTGATGGCAAAATTATATACTCTAGTGACTCTAGTGAGACAAAAGCCTTTAATGTAAAAGATGGTCTTGCAATTAGCAGTTGGATTAAACTTGGAAATGAAGTAGCTATCATTACTGGTCGTAACTCTGAGATTGTTGCTAGAAGAGCCAAAGAGCTTGGTATTAAACATCTTTTTCAAGGTATAAAAGATAAAGACAGAGTTTTAAAAGAGCTTTTGGACTCATTGGCTATAGACTTTTCTGAAGTAGGTGCTATTGGCGATGATTTAAATGACTTTAACATGTTAACTCTTGCCAGAAGAAGTTTTACACCAAATGACGGTGTAAAAGAGATTAAAGCGATAGTTGGAACTGTTTTGTCTAAAGATGGTGGCAATGGTGCTGTTCGTGAAATGATAGATATTTTAGTAGATGAGAATTCTCAAAGAGAAGAGTTTATGAATATCTGGTTGAAAAAATAGTTAAAAGGCTACATTATTAATATAAATATTTTTTTTGTTCTGGTATCTCTTGGACTTGTAGTAGTTTTTTTTCTTTTTAAACCTTTGGATGTAAAACAGCAAAAGTTTACTGATATTCCTATGTTTGAACTAAACTCTTTTACTCTTTTAGAACTTGACAACAAAGGTTTAACAACGCTAATGAACGGTAGTGTAGCCACTCGTTATAGTGACCGTTATAAAGTTCAAAATATTGATTATACAGATAACTCTAAGAAGTATATAGCTAATATGAGAGCCGATACAGGAGTCTATAAAAATGATGTTGTTGATTTAAAAGATAATGTGTTTTACAGCAGAGAAGATGGTTTATCATTTATGTCCCAGTCGATAGTCTATAACAAAAAAACGAACATTGCACATACAGATAAAAATTTCGTAACGTTTAAGGGAGATGAGAGTATCTCAGGTTCATCATTTGTGTATAATAATATTTCAAAAGTATTTAAATCAACAGACGTTACCGTAAAATATAATATGACAGAGGAAAGATAGATAGTGAAATCAATACTGTTTCTAATATTCATTATTTTTAGTTTATCAGCAGAAGAGCTGAAAATAAAAGCAGATACTTTTAGTGCTGATGAGAAAAAAGGTATCTCCATTTTTAGTGGTAATGTTGCTATTACAAAGTCTAGTGACAATTTGAGTGCCTCAAAAGTAGTAGTACATGTAGATAAAAAAAATCAGCCTACAAAGTTTGTTGCTAAGGGAAATGTAGTTTTTAGTATAAAGACTCAAGAGGGAGCTTTATACAAAGGAAAAGCTGGAAAAGTGAAGTATTTTCCTGAGAAAAAAGAGTACCATTTTTATAAAAATGTTACTCTAGAGCAGGTAAATGAGAAGAAAAAAATTATGGGTGATGAAGTAGTGTTGAAAACTATTGAGGGGAAAGCTTATGCAAAAGGTGCAAAGAGCGAACCAGTTATCATGATTTTTGAAATACCTGAAAAAGAGGAATAAGAATGATAGAAATAGTTGATGCAAAATTCATGACATCTGCTCCAAACATAAATCTGGCACCACTATCTGAAGAACAAGATGAAGTTGTCTTTATGGCTAGGTCTAATGTCGGTAAAAGCTCACTTCTTAATGCCTTGACCAATCATAAAGGATTAGCTAAAGTCTCTTCTACACCAGGTAAAACAAGGCTGATAAACTATTTTGATGTTACTTTTATAGATAGAGATAGTTCTCTTAAAAGCAGTGCAAAGTTTGTTGATTTACCAGGTTTTGGATATGCAAAGGTCTCAAAATCTATAAAAAATGATTGGGAAAAGAATCTTACAGACTACATATCACAAAGAGAGCAGATTAAGATATTTATTCATCTTGTTGATTGCAGACATCCAGATTTGGACATAGATAAATCTGTTAGTGATTTTTTACTTACGAACTGTAGAGAAAACCAATATATAGTTCAGATTTTCACTAAGATAGATAAGCTAAACCAAAAAGAGCAGAGTGCACTTAGAAAGCGTTTTCCTGAAGCTTTAATGGTCTCTAGTTCAAAAAAAAGAGGCACTCACAAGGTTGTAAAACTTATTCACGATATTCTATATAAGGATATGGATGAAGATTGATTATAAAAAGGCAAAACTTGGCGACATACTAAAAATGCAGGAGCTTGTCTTCCCAGAAGTTGAGTCTGGTGTCATTCTTATGAGAAGTGAAGATGAGATTGCCACTAACATAAGATCATATACATTGGCTTATAGTGAAAATGAGTTAGTCGGTTTTTGTGCTCTGCATGTTCATACCTCTTCATTAGCGGAGATTCGCTCATTAATAGTTAAAGAAGGATTTAGAGATTTTGGAATTGGTAAAACGCTCATTAACAGATGTGTAGATGAAGCGATTAGTTTAGGAGTTCAAAAAGTTCTTTGTCTTACTTATAAGCAGACACTTTTTGAGAGACTTGGTTTTGTAGAAATTCCAAAAGAGTCTTTGCCAGAGCATAAAATCTGGGCTGACTGTATCAAGTGTAAACATTTTCCGATATGCAACGAAGTATCCCTAATCAAAAACCTCTAACCCCCTTTATATATATTGTACTCTTCATAGTATATGAGAGTTTAAGCAGTATATATATGTTTTTACCACCGCTGTTGGCTGTTTTATTTGCACTCTTTGCAAATGCACTCAAAAGAGAAGATACCATAGCAATCATTCTAATCTCTTTTTGTCTTGTAGTATTTGAGTCTGAAAAGGGTTATATACTCTTTAGCTCCATTATATACTTTTTACTGATTTATAAATTTGTTATGCCAAAACTAGTTCAAAATTTCAGTTGTGCCGCATGTATCAGGCTAATGTACGTAGTTTTAGCCTATATAGGTTTTTTTATTTTTTCTATAGTTATATCGGAGATATTTATGTTTCCACTGCCAAGTATTAGCTACTATGTAATTTACTATATTTTTATTGAGTTTTTCATAGTGAGTGTTTTATGAAAATAAAGTTTATACTCGGCATTTTCATATTTACATGGTTACTGCTGATTGTAAGAGTTTTTTTTCTTGCAGTAGAGTCAAACAGTTACTATGAAAAACTCTCATATAACAACACCATAAAAGTTGAAAATATTGCACCAATAAGAGGTGAGATAGTAGACCTGAATAACAGACCAATAGCTATCAATAAACTTGGATTTAAAATACAGCTAAAGCCGCACATGAGGTCTAAAAAAAATATAAAAGCTTTTAATGAAGAGATAGCGACTTTGGTAAAACTTCTTCCTAGTTTAGATGCCAAAAAAATGATTAAAAACTATAAAAAGAGAAGTTCAAACTACTATCATAACTACATAGATATTGTTGAGTTTATCTCATACAAAGAGATAATGCCCGTTTACTCCTTGCTAAACTTAAGAGAGAACATAAAGGTCATCCCCTCACCAAAGAGGTACTAC
>Ga0193961_1000999_pt1 | contig 10422 bp, 10 predicted proteins | sample FB_4_MG_FD_140371 | JGI IMG/M metagenome (GOLD analysis project Ga0193961, IMG submission 140371) | Microbial mat bacterial communities from the Broadkill River, Lewes, Delaware, United States - FB_4_MG | ecosystem: Environmental > Aquatic > Freshwater > River > Microbial mats | place: USA...
ACACCTTCGTTTGCCATAGTTTGTCTATCAATTACTACATCATCACCAATTTTTCTATTTCTTTGGTTATCTATATAAGTTTTACCTGTTTTTACAGTTTTTACTTTTTTAAGATATTTTGGAGCAATTTCTACTTGCTCACCATCACTTAAAATATATGTATTTCGCTCTAGTACACCACAATCAATACCAGTTTGAATATGTCTTACAACATGATTATATTCACCATGTATTGGTAAAAAGAATTTTGGTTTTGTAAGTCTTAACATCAGTTTTTGTTCTTCTTGTGCCGCATGTCCTGAAACATGGATATCTGCATAGTTTTGATAAGCTACTGCTGCACCTGCTTTTTGAATTTGGTTGATGATTTCAGAAACACTTCCTTCATTTCCAGGGATTGCTTTTGCTGATAATACAATAGTATCTGTTGGTTTTATTTTGATATGTCTGTGTTCATGGATTGAGATTCTAAATAATGCAGACATAGGTTCACCTTGTGATCCTGTTGTAACTATTAATACTTCTTTATCTAAAAATTTATTTACTTCATGTGCATCAATAAATCTATCTTTTGGAAATTTTAAATAACCAAGTGTCATAGCAATATCAAGATTTTTTTCCATACTTCTACCAATAACACAAACTTTTCTACCATGATCAAGACCACATTGAATAGCTTGTGCAACTCTATGAAGATTTGAAGAAAAAGTTGACATGATAATTCTACCTGTAGCTTTTGTAAAAATTCTTTCAAAAGTAGGGCCTACTGTTTTTTCAGTTTTTGTAAATCCTTGTGAATGAGAATTTGTACTATCACTCAATAATGCAAGTACACCTTTCTCTCCATAATATGCAAGTCTATGTAAATCTGCTGGGTAACCATCTACAGGTGTATGATCTATTTTAAAGTCACCAGTATGAATAATAGTTCCAGCTTCAGTTGTAATTGCCAATGATGAACTATCTATAATTGAGTGAGTCATATGCATCCATTCAACTTCAAACTCACCGATTTTGATAGGTTTTCTTTTTTGAACAGCTCTGAAGTAACTTCTATGATGTTTCATTTTATGCTCATCAAATTTTGCACCAATAGATTCTAATGGAAGTGGTGTACCATAAATTGGAACTTGTAATTCTTTAAAAATATATGGCATAGCACCGATATGATCTTCATGTGAGTGAGTAATAACAATTGCTGTGATTTTACTTCTAATTTGTCTAACATATGTAAAATCAGGTATCAATATATCAACACCATGCATAGAATCATCAGGGAAACTCATACCAACATCAACAATGATTGCAGATGTATCAGTTTCTATAACCATCATATTTCCACCAATTTCACCTAGACCACCTAGTGGAGTAACTTTGATATTTGCTTCACTTTTTAGATTTAGTTTATTGTGTGGATTTAGTCTTTCTTTTTGTATTCTTTCGTTAGTTTCAAATGCTTTTTTTAAGTCATTTGTCCAACCATTCCCACTCACTGGTGGTTTTCTTTTTGCAGGAACTGTTTTGCCTTTGGCATTAGTTTTTTTATTTGTTGAATTTTCTGCTGGCTTATTTGTAGCTTTTTTATTTTCTGCTTGCGGATTAGCAGGTTGTACTGTTTTGCTCTCTTCCATTATTTGTTACCTTTGTATAAATATGGCTATACAAAGATGCATCAACTTCATGAGGTCTTGCGGTTTCGATTATATCAAGTTCTTTAAATATATCTATTAAAAGATTCTTATTATAAAATGCCGATAAATTTTTAATCAACTTCTTTCTAGGCTGCACAAAGCAACCTCTTAAAAATTTTTTGAAACCATCACTCACTGATTTATCTAAATCTTTTTTTATATAGATAACAGCAGAGTCCACTTTTGGTGGGGGATCAAAACTTTCTGGAGGTACAACAATTAATGTTTTTGCCTCTTTTGAAATTAATTGCGTTATAACACCAAGGGCAGAGTATTCTTTGTCTCCACATGATGCTGTAAATTTATCCGCAACTTCTTTTTGAATCATAACAATAATATGCTCACAATTATCATCATTAAATGAATTCAATATAATATTTGTCGCTATATAATATGGTAAATTTGCTATCAAGTCATATTTACTATTATAAAGCGATTTGTTATCATTCCAAGAATTTAAAACATCACCTAAAATGATATTTAAGTTATTGGATTCTAACTCTGTTTGAAACTCTTCTTGCAATATAGAGTATAAATCTCTATCTACCTCGTAGGCTGTAACATCTTTGCACTTGACAAGTTTTTTTGTCAAATCACCTAAGCCAGGCCCAATCTCCACTAGGTGGTTATCGTTCTTGGGCATCGATTGGATGATCTTAATTAGTACTTGGTCGTCTTTTAGGAAATTTTGTCCAAATTTCTTTTTTGCTTTTATATTTCTCATAATTTGAAAGAGTGTATCGAAAACAAACTTATATATAGATAATGTTAACCATTATAATTTATACAACAATTGTTCTACGTGGAACAATTGTTGTATTAGACAAATATTTAAAGTGATAACTAGATGTTTATCATTCATTAGATATAATAATATATAATTAGAAATAAATTTTTATGAGGAAATTGAATGAGTTATTTTGCAAAGAGAATTATACCTTGTCTTGACGTTGATAATGGAAGAGTAGTAAAAGGTGTTAATTTTGTTGGATTAAGAGATGCAGGTGATCCTGTAGAAGTTGCAAAAAGATATAATATTGAAGGTGCCGATGAGATTACATTTTTAGATATTGGAGCAAGTCATGAAGGACGAGATACAATAGTTGATGTAGTAAAAAAAGTTGCACAAGAAGTTTTTATACCGCTGACTGTTGGCGGTGGTATTAGAAAACTGGAAGATATTTATAATTTATTGAACGTTGGTTGTGATAAAGTAAGTATAAATTCTAGCGCAGTAGTACGACCAGAATTTATAGATGAAGCGGCAAAAAGATTTGGTTCTCAATGTATAGTTGTAGCTATTGATGTAAAAAAAGTTCCTGATGGTTCATATCATGTTTTTGTTAAAGGTGGTAGAGAAGATACAGGTCTTGATGCTGTTCAATGGGCAAAAGAAGTTTACAATAGAGGAGCAGGGGAGATACTTTTAACATCAATGGATACAGATGGTGCTAAAACTGGATTTGAACTTGATATAACAAAACAAATAAGTTCTTGTATTGATATACCTGTAATTGCATCGGGTGGAGCTGGAACTATGGATCATATGAAAGAGGCCTTTACAATAGGTGGTGCGGAAGCTGCACTTGCTGCTTCAATTTTTCATTTTAAAGAGATAGATATTATGGATTTAAAAAGATACTTAGCTGCTAATAATATACCAGTAAGAATATAGGAATTTTAAGATGATTAAAAATACAGCTTTTGTGGCATTATGTGCGGTGTCACTTTTTGGATATGATTTAGAATTTAAAAGAGATTTTACAAAAGATATATCACAAGATGAAATTTTTGCAAGAATAAATGTTGATGCTATTGGGGTAGAACAAAAAGATGCAATAAAAGAGATATCAACTATCATAAAATTTGTTGATGATTCTACTTATATGAAAAATGATAATTTTACACAAAGCTCTTATCCTATATATAAGTATTCAAATTTTTCAAAAGAAAGATATATAGATGGATATAAATCAAACCTAAGTTTTACTATAAAAAATAAAAATTCTTCTATGTTAGAGTTATATTTACGAAAATTGCTTGAGCTTAAAACTGAGAAATTAAATATCACATATTCTGGGCTTGGTTATAGAGTTAGTAAAACATTAAAAACAATATCTGAAGATAATCTCAGACTTGAAGCAATAAAATGGTCAAGCAACTATGCTAAAGAGTTATCAAGCAAATTAAATATAAATTGTAAACAATTAAATATTAACTTTAATAGAAATACTTTTAATCAACCATATCCTCAATATGCTAGAATGGAAAGTAATATGATGGTGAAATCAAAACAAAATGATGGAGGGATAAAATTCTCTGTGCCATCTCAACAGTTACAAATATTAAAAATTGATGCACTATTTAGATATAGTTGTGACGATAAATAAATATAAAGAAGGTAAAGACTATGATAGTATGTGCTGGTAGAAATGAAACTTTTCCATTTGCTACAACAATAGGTGTAGGTCTGGTTGAGAGTGCAATGAGTTTAACTCAACTGTGTTTATTCAATAAACCTGATTATCTTATATTTATAGGAAGTGCAGGTTGTTATGAAAATAGTGGATATGAAATATTTGATATAGTAGAAAGTTCAATTGGATCAAATATTGAATTATCGTTTTTAAATAATGATTCTTATACTCCACTTGACAATGTAGTGAAATGTGAAAAAAATTTAAGAAATGATACTATTGTAAACTCCTCAAATTATATTACAACAAATTCAAAATTATCAAAAGAATTTAAACAATATGGTGTAGGAATTGAAAATATGGAATTTTTTTCTGTACTTAGAATTGCTCAAGAATTTGATATAGATGTTAAAGGTATATTTGTAATTACCAATAATACAGACAAAAATGCACATCAAGATTTTATATCAAATCATAAAGAAGCTATGGATAAACTCGTAAAATATCTTAATGACAAGAACATCATAGTATCAAGTAAAAATAAATAATATTAGATAAAGTTCCACGTGGAACATTTGTAAATGATAAAATAGAAAGGCAAGAATGCAAACAATATATGACTATACTTTAACAGAGTTACAAGAGAAAATAAAACCAAGTTTTAGAGCAAAGCAGATTTATAATTGGATATATAAAAAATATGTAACAACATATGATGAGATGAAAAATATTCCAAAAGATTTAAAAGCAACACTTATTTCAGAATATCCTATAGATATATGTAAAATAGTTAGAGTTGAAGAGAGTTCTGATGGTACAAAAAAGTATCTTTTTCAATATAGTGATGGTAAAACAGCAGAAGCAGTTTTGCTACTTATGAAAGAGAAACAAAAAGATGAAAATGGAAATATTACAAAAAGTGAAAAGTATACTTTTTGTGTATCTTCACAAGTAGGGTGTAAAGTAGGGTGTAGTTTTTGTCTAACAGCAAAAGGTGGATTTGTACGAGATCTTACAGCTGGAGAGATAGTAACACAGATAAGTTATCTTAAAAAAGACAATAACATTGCTGAAAATAAAGCAGTAAATATTGTATATATGGGGATGGGTGAACCTCTTGATAATTTTGCAAACTTAACTAAGGCTATTCGAATCATATCTGATTTAGATGGTTTAGCGATAAGTACACGAAGACAAACTATATCAACTAGTGGAATAAGTACAAAAATTGAGAAACTAGGAGAGCTAGACCTTGGTGTTCAACTTGCAATCTCTTTACATGCTGTTGATGATGGACTAAGAAGTGAACTTATTCCTATGAATAAAGCATATAATATTCAGTCAATAATAGATGCAGTTAGAAAGTTTCCAATAGATACAAGAAAGAAAGTAATGTTTGAGTATCTTGTAATCAAAGACAAAAATGATGATATAAAATCAGCAGATAAACTTGTAAAACTTCTTAATGGAATAGATGCAAAAGTAAATCTAATATTTTTTAATCCATTTGAGGGGACAACTTATGAAAGACCATCAAAAAATACTATGGTAAAATTCCAAGAATATCTTTTAAGTAAAAAGCTTATGTGTACAATAAGAGAATCAAAAGGTATAGATATAAGTGCCGCTTGTGGACAACTAAAAGAAAAAAATGAGAATCAGTAGCAATGGGAACACTTGATATTATAATGGTTTTATTTATTACAGTTGTTTTGATTGGTGGAATGGCTGGATTATTTATATATAACAAAAAGGAAGATTAGTATTGAATTTTAAAGCACTATATACAAATAAAAAAGTTGTAGTATTTGTACAGTTTTTAACTATTCTATTGATATCTTTTTCTCCTGTAGATTTAGTATTGAAAGTTATGTTAGTGTTTGGATATATCATGTTATTTCGTCAAGAAAGATGGCACAAACATCTTTTTATAATGTTATTGATGATTGCTATTATGTTTACTGCAAGTGGTGGATTTAGTAGTATTATGGTAAAATAAATACTATATAAGAGCTAAAGTAAGGTAATAAATGAGTATAAATGATATAGCAAAAGAAGTATTTGAAATAGAAGCAAAAGAGATATTAAATTTATCAAATCAACTAACAGATGATTTTGAAAATGCAATAAATGCTGTTTTGAATACAAAAGGAAAATTTATTATTTCTGGGATGGGAAAATCAGGAATAATAGGAAAAAAAATAGCAGCTACACTTGCAAGTACAGGAACACCAAGTTTCTTTTTACATCCAGGTGAAGCGTATCATGGTGATTTAGGTATGATTGAAAAAGATGATATTGTATTACTTATATCTAATTCTGGAGAAACAGACGAAGTATTAAAACTAATACCATTTTTAAAATCTCAAAAGAATATCACTATTTCTATGAGTGGAAATCCAGAATCAACATTGGGTAAGAATACAAATTTTCATCTAAATATAGCTATAGAGAAAGAAGCTTGTCCTTTACAACTAGCACCTATGAGTTCTACTACTGCAACATTAGTTATGGGTGATGCAATTGCAGTTGCTCTGATGAAGTTAAAAGAGTTTAAAGATGAACACTTTGCAAAGTTTCACCCAGGGGGTAGTCTTGGTCGAAGACTATTGACAAATGTATCCAATGTTATGAAAAAAGAGAATTTACCAACTTGTAATAAGAATAGCAATGTAAAAGATATAATTCATACAATTACTAACGGTATGTGTGGTTTGGCTGTTGTGATTGAAAATAAGAAGATATTAGGGATAATAACTGATGGTGATATAAGAAGATTTATGGAAGAGAAAGAGGAAAATTTCTTTAGTCTGACAGCTCTTGATCTTATGAGTAAAAATCCAAAACTTATAAATAGCAATGCAAAATTAATTGAAGCAAGTGATATTATGAGTAGCAATAAAATAAATTCATTACTTGTTGTAGATGAATTAGAAGTGTTAGCTGGTATAGTACAAATGTACGACTTAGGAATCTAAGAAAATAAAAGACTATAGGATAAAATAAAAATGATTTTAATGATTGATAACTATGATAGTTTTACATACAATATTGTTCAATATTGTTTAGAATTAGGTGCAGATTTAAAAATAATAAGAAATGATGAATTAAGTGTTGAGCAGATTAAAGAACTAAATCCTCAAAAAATTATACTATCTCCTGGACCTGCAACACCAGATGATGCAGGGGTATGTTTAGAAGTAATTAAAAAATTTGCTGATACTACACCAATACTAGGTATTTGTTTGGGACATCAATCTATTGCTCAGGTTTTTGGTGCAGAGGTTATTAAAGCACCTAATATGATGCATGGTAAAACATCTAGAGTAAAAATACTTTGTGAAGATAAACTTTTTGAAGGATTGCCTCAGGAGTTAACTCAGACAAGATATCACTCTCTTACAGTAAATAAAGAAAATTTACCATCAAATATAGTTGTTACATCAAAGAGTTTAGATGATGATGAGATTATGTCTTTAAAAGTAAAAGATAAAGATATATATGGAGTTCAATTTCACCCAGAATCAGTAATGAGTGAATATGGACATGAGATGCTAGACAACTTTTTAAAACTTTAATCCAAAGAATATAAATGAATTTAAGTAAATATACTACTAGTTTTATTGGTTTACTTTTATTTCATTTAGTAGTCTTACTTGTATTGATATCTGATTATAGTATATCTTACGAAGAGGCTGATTTTTATTATAACTCAAATAATCTATTATCGATCATTGTAAACTTTTCTACAAGTATATTTGGTCAAAATGATTTTGCACTGAGATTGCCATTTATTCTTTTTTATATTGGTAGTTCAATTTTATTGTATCTTTTAACTGATGATTACTTTAAATCAAAATGGGATAGATTGATAGCTGTATCAATCTTTATGATTTTACCTGGTGTAAATAGTGCTGCATTACTTGTAAATGAATCGATTATAGTCATCTTCTGTACGCTTCTTTATCTATATTTATATAAAGTAAAACAAAAAGAATACTATGTATTGTTGTTGTTATTTCTATTTATTGATAACTCTTTTGCTATTTTATTTCTTGCATTATTCTTTTATTCATTAAAGAAAAAAGACAATACTTTACTCATAGTATCTTTGGCATTATTTGGTGTATCTATGTCAATATATGGTTTTGATATAAGTGGTAGACCAAGAGGGTATTTATTGGATACTTTTGGGATGTATGCTTCTATTTTTTCTCCATTTGTATTTTTATACTTTTTTTATTCTTTATATCGTGTTGGGATTAAACATGATAAAGATATGTATTGGTACATTGCTATGACATCACTTGGACTTTCCTTATTATTTTCGATGAGACAGCATGTAAAAATAGAAGATTTTGCACCTTTTGTAGTAATTGCAATACCTATAACTGTTAAGCTATTTATGCACAGTTTACGTGTAAGACTAAAAGAGTTTAGAAAAATTCACTACACTATAGCAGTAGTTGGACTAGGTTTTTTATTTATAAATTTTGTTGTATTTACTTGTAACAAATATTTATACTATTTAGTACAAAATCCAAAAAGTCATTTTGCTTACAAATACCATATGGTAAAAGATTTAGCAGTAAAATTAAAAGAGTTGAATATTAAATCTGTTTCAACTTATGATAAAAAACTAGCATTAAGATTAAAGTTCTATGGAATAGAACATGGAATAAACTATTTTATAAGCTTAGAAAAGTTAGATGTAGTTGATCAAAAGATAGCTATTGATTATTTTGATAAAAAAGTTGTAACATATTATTTGATTAATTTAAATAATAGTAGATAAAAAGAGTGGTGAATTATGTTAGAGCAATATAAAGAAGCAATAGAAAAGAGTAATATTATTTCAAAAACAAATACAGAGGGTATTATAACTTTTGTAAATGATGAATTTTGTAAAATATCTGGTTATTCAGAAGAGGAACTAATAGGAAAAAATCATAATATTGTAAGAGACCCATCTGTACCCTCTTCAAAGTTTACTCTTCTTTGGGATACTATAAAAGCAAAAAAAACATATAAAGCTACAGTGAAAAATATAGCAAAAGATGGTTCAACATTTTATGTAAATACAACAGTTATACCAATACTTAATAGACAAGGTGAAATTGAAGAATATATTGCAATAAGATATGATATAACAAAAGAAGTTTTTTTAAAAAAAGAGTTGGAACAAAAAGATCATGAGCTTGAAGAGTTAAATAAAACACTGGAAAAAAGAGTTCATGAACAAACTAAAGAGTTACAAGAGTTAAATCAAACACTTGAGCAAAAAGTTAAAGAAGAAATTGCAAAAAACGAGCAAAAACAAAAAGTAATGTTTTGGCAATCTAGACTTGCTAGTTTGGGACAAATGTTAGCAAACATAGCACATCAATGGAGACAACCACTAACAGAATTAAATCTTACAATTTTTAATATGAAAAAATCTGGACTTGATGGAAACAATAAAGAGGTAGAGAATTTTTATAGTGAAAGTAAAGAGATAATTAGAAATATGTCTAACACTATTGATGATTTTACAAACTTTTTTAAACCAAATAAAGAGAAAAAATTCTTCTCATTAAAAAATAGTATAAATGAAGCGATTTTAATATCAGAAAGAATTATCAAGGATGAACATATTTTTATCAAAGTTAATTTTGAAGATACAATGATTTTAGGTATCACAAATGAATTAACTCAAATTGTTATAAATCTAATACAAAATTCAAAAGATGCATTTATATATAATGGTATAATTCAAAAAGAGATTAAAATTACAACAAAAAAAGTCAATAATTTTGTCATAATAACTGTTATGGATAATGCAGGTGGTATAGATAATGAAAATATTGAAAAGATATTTGAACCATACTTTACTACAAAACATTCAACTAGTGGAACTGGACTTGGATTGTTTATGTCAAAAATGATTTGTGAGCAAGGATTCAATGGAACAATGGAAGTAAAAAATAATGATTATGGTGTAACTTTTACAGTTAAAATACCATTAGAAAATTAAATAGGAGAGATATTATGAATAAACACTTAAAAGAGTTAAATGTGTTATTGGTTGAAGATGAAAAAAAATTAGCTCAACTTTTAAAAAGTGCAATAGGGGAAAATTTTAATAGCTTTTCTATTGCAAATAATGGAAAAGAGGGGATTCAACGTTTTTTAAAATTGTCACCTGATTTAGTTATAACTGATATTATGATGCCAGATTTAACTGGACTAGAGATGGCCGAAGAGTTAAAGAAAATAAATCCAGAGATACCAATCATAATTTTAAGTGCTTTTAGTGAAAAAGAGAAACTACTTGG
>Ga0193961_1001000_pt1 | contig 10419 bp, 13 predicted proteins | sample FB_4_MG_FD_140371 | JGI IMG/M metagenome (GOLD analysis project Ga0193961, IMG submission 140371) | Microbial mat bacterial communities from the Broadkill River, Lewes, Delaware, United States - FB_4_MG | ecosystem: Environmental > Aquatic > Freshwater > River > Microbial mats | place: USA...
CAACTATTCAAACTGGTACAAATGCTAATATAAAATTTAATTCTCAAGATATAACTCGTAAAAGCAACAATATAACAGACTTGGTTAATGGTTTGGATATTACTTTAAAAGAGGTAGGTACATCTACTGTTAGTATTACTCAAGACCGTGAAAATATTATGGAAAAAATTGATGCTTTTATTGAGAAATATAACGCTGCAATAACAGAACTAAGTAAGATGACAAAAGCTAGTATTGATAGCTCTACAAGAGGAATTTTTTCGAGTGAGAGTACTATTAAAAGTATGAAAAATTCAATATCTGACATGTTGGCAACAATCGGTGGAGGAGTAGCTTACATGTCAGACTATGGATTTGATGTAGATAAAGATGGTAAGTTGAGTATAGATAGAGATATTATCAATGATAAACTAGATGAAAATCCTGAAAATGTAGAGGCATTTTTAGCTGGTGGTATATTTACTAAAGATGATTTAAGCACAGTAGAGTTAGATGGTGCATTTAGTGAATTAGCTGCAAAAGTTGAACAATATACAAAATATAATGCTACTCTTGATCAGTTAAAGAACTCTATAACTCAGACATTAGATACTCTACAAGATAGAATGCAGAGTGTTACAGAGCGTTTAGATAGTAAATATGGAATACTGCAAAAACAGTTTGCCGCTTTTGATTTGATAATCACTAAGTTTAATACGGCTTCGTCTATGTTTACTCAGATGAGTTATGCATCTAACAGTTCAAATTAAAAAATTTGAACTTTTTTGACTAAAGAAAAATAATTTTGAGTCGATGTATTTAACATGAAAAAAATTAACAATGATGATAAAAAAGGATCTAAAATGTATGGTAACTTAGCTCATAATATCTATGCACAAAACAATGTAGGAGTTGAGTCTCCTGCTAAATTGATAGAGATGCTTTACGAGGGGGTTCTTCGTTTTAATGCACAGGCAAAAAAATCTATTAAAGATGGTGATATAGAGAAAAAAGTATATTGGGTTAACCGTTCAATTGCTATTGTTACAGAGCTTATAGCTATTTTAGATCGTTCTCAAGGGCAGGTTTCTGAATATTTAGAGGGACTTTACAACTATGAGATTCAACTTTTATCATCAGCATCAATTAGAAATGATACAGCTAAACTTGATGAGGTTAGCAATGTATTTAAAGGTCTTTTAGACGCTTGGAGAGATACAACTAATGTGGCTCAATAGTCTAAAAATTGCCATTGTTGAAAAAAATGTTGAGGCTATGGATAAACTTCTGGATGAAATCCCTGAGTTTAGTGACCAGCAGGAACTGCAAGAAGCTATCTATCTCTCAAGAGAAGCTCTTGAACTTCTATATACACTCAAAGATGAGGCAGCCCTCAATATGAGTAAAATAAAGAAAAATATATCTTTTTTAAAATCTACGGAAGTTAGTACTTCTAAAAGACTAGATATTAAATCATAACTTTTTTTTTGAGATACCAAATCTTAAACTTCTAATAGTGTATTCACTGACAACCGCACCTTTTCTCATAGTTATTATATGTTCTAACGCATCGGCAATATCTTGAGTTAATAACTTCTCGTCCTCTTTTTGACTTGTAGTAAATCTTAACTCATCATAAAAAGTGCTTTGTGTCATGTCTGGATTTATATTTGTCACACTCAGACCACTCTTTCTAGTCTCCTCAAATAGTGAGTCTCCAAAAGCTTTAAGAGCAGCTTTTGTCGCTGAATAAACACCTGCAAATTTGCTAGCCCTTAGTGCTTCTATTGAGTTTATATTTATTAGATAACCATTACTTTTTTTCAAATCTCTAAGCAGAGTGTTTGTAAGTAGAAGAGGAGCTGTTAGGTTTAAAAAAACCATATCTGTTATAGTTTTTGAACTTAGTTCTTCATGTGGTTCAAACTTACCAAAACCTGCACAGTTTATTAACATGTGAACACTCTTATCTTTTAATTCTTCACATGTTAAAAGTGTAGAATTCATATCTGATAAATCAGCTTTCAAAGCTTTAAAGTTTTCATGATTAAAACTATTGGTATCGATATTTCTGCTAATGCCAATAACACTATAGTTTAGACTTAAAAGTCTTCTGCATAGTTCCTTGCCGATTCCACTACTTGCCCCTGTTACAACTGCTGTCTTCACTCTCTAACCTCTTTAAATATAATCTTGTTTATATCATCAATAACATTAAAGATAAGTGACTTTGTAAATTCTTTGGTAACTTTTGATGGTTCAAAATGATCAGATACTACTTTTAATATATATATTTTGTTTACATGTGAACTTACAAGTGCACTATAAAAGCCGAAAGATTCCATATCAACAATTCTATACATGTTAAATGAGATTTCCTCATCTACACAGGTCAAGTTATTGATATTTGATTTATTTATTAAAATTTTTTCATCTTTATAACTTATCGTATCAATTATTATTAGTTCACCTATATTAAACTCTTTATTTGCTCCACAAATTCCAATATTTAAAAAAATATCATCTCTGCTTGTATTGAAATTGTCTAAGATAACTTGAGTTGCATTTTTTGAATTTATAATTCCTATTCCACTTACAATGATAGTTAAAGAGCTATTTGAAAATATAGTAAAATTATTAAGTTTAGTTTTTCTTAGTTTATATTTGTCTACAAAAGCTTGAGCCTCTGACTTTAAAGCAGTTACTATATATAACATGTGAAGTTTACCTTGGCATTTTATAGGATTAAAATCAAAAAATTATGATATTATACACATAATTAATTTCTATATTACACAAAGGTAATTTTGTAATGTCAATTTCAAATCCGAACTACTCCAATATTGACCATGCCGAGATGGCAAAAGCTATAGGTTTAAAAGAAAAGTTCATTCCAATGCTAATAGGTAGTTTTTTAGAAGAGTCTAATCCAATTATAGAAAAGCTAGAAGATGCAATAAAAAGTAAAGATTTTACTCAGATAAGAAGTCATGCTCATTCAATAAAGGGAAGTGCTGGTAATTTAAAATTTAATGAAATCTATGAAATGGCAAGAGAGATGGAACTATCTGCTACAGATGGAGATGATAATTTTGACTATACGTCTTACTTAGAAGCAATAAAAACAGCAATTTCTACAATACCTAATTAAAAATTTTGCAATTTAAAGATTTTTAGATATAATTCCGTCGCTTCTCTTTAGACCTGTGCAATAGTATTTTGAGATACTGTGTCAGGGTAGGAATACAGCAGCACACCTTAACCTATTATGTGCCGCAGGTATCTGGAGAGAAGTCTTTGACTTCAAAATTACACTTCAAAACTACACTATTTCATTAAAACTACATTTTGTAACAAAAAAGTAATCATTTTTCACTATAATAATAAAATTAAAAAGTATAAAGGTTTAAAGTATGCAAAATAGAGTCGGAGTTAGAAGTGCATTCTCTCTTATAGAATTAATGATAGTTATCGTTATATTAGGTCTTTTAGCAGCTATGGTTATGCCTAGTCTTACTGGTAAGGGCGAAGAAGCGAAAAGAAATTTAGTATGTGTTCAGATGAAAAGTATTTATAACGGTGCTTTAGATATGTTTAAAATCAATAACAGTGTATATCCATCAACAGAAGAGGGTTTAGAAGCATTAGTTGAAAATCCTGATGAGGAGAAGTATCAAAACTACTCGACAAGCGGTTATTTTAAAGATGCAAAGTTGCCAAAAGACTCTTGGGGTAATAAATTTATATATATAAATGATGAGGGTTCAATTGAACTTATCTCTTTAGGTGCCGACAAAAAAGAGGGTGGAAAAGACGAGAGTGCTGATATAAAAATGAGCGAGTGTAAATAGAACTTGCAAACTAAAAGAGCATTCTCTTTAATCGAACTGCTTATAGTTATACTGATAATAGGCGTAGTATATACATTAGCTATCAGTAACTTTCAAAAGCTCGAAGAGGGTGCTACAAATGTAAGTTTGTTAACATTAAAAAAGTTTTTGCATGAGATTCCGCATGAGAAAAGTGTAAAACTTTTATGTATAGATGAGTGTTCAGACTGTATGTTGTTTATTGATGGTAAAAAATCGACTGAACACGATACTCTTTTTGATGATTTTTTAGATGATAGTGTAAAAGTTTATAGTTATGACTTTTCTTTAGGATATGTAGAGTACCAAAATGAAGTCTATTTTAATAGTGAAGATATAGAAGAGGATGTTTGTTTCTCTTACTCTGTTGATAAAAAAGGTATTGGTGAACAGATGTTAGTAGAGTATGATAAGTTTGTATATGATTTTTCGCCGTATATAGACGGTGTTACAAAGTATGACTCTATAGAAGACGCTAAGGAATATAGAGAAAATATTCATAAGGACATACTTAGATGATTTTCAAATTTAAAGGTATTGACTCTGAGGGTAAAAAAGTAAACGACAAGATAGAAGCTACATCTTTAGATGAGGCAAAGTCTAAGTTAAAAGCTAAAAAAATCATCTATCAATCAATCTCAGAAAACACTCCCTCTATGTTCTCTGAGCTTAATCTAACAAGCAAGTATGTGATTCCGCCAAAAGAGTTAGCTGGTCTTTCGCGTGAGCTCTCTATGTATATACGCTCGGGTATAAGTATAGTTGCAGCACTTAAAATAGTTCGAACCCACTATCAAAACAATAAAAAAATGAATCTTTTTTTAACTACGGTAAGTACACACCTAGATGAGGGAAACAACTTCTACTCCGCACTTGATTCTCAAAGTATAGTCGTGTTACCTGAATTTTTTAAGCAGTCTATTAAAGTGAGTGAGAGTGGAGGGATACTTGATGAAGTACTTATGGAACTCTCTAGATTTTTAAAAGAACAAGATAGAATAAATAAAGAGATTAGAGGTGCATTTGCATATCCCTCTTTTATGATAATTGTCTCTTTATTAATGATATCTTTTATGCTTGCGTTTGTGGTTCCTCAGATTACTGGTATATTTGAGAGTATGGGACAAGAACTCCCAACACCGACAAAGGTCGTTATTGCGATGGGTGATTTTTTTAATGACAACTTTACTACGATTTTAGGTCTGATAGTTGTCTCTGTCATAATTTTTATGATATTGATGAAAAAAAGTTATGTATTTGCATACAGTGTTCATAAAACAATATTAAAACTTCCTCTTTTTGGGGAGATTGCACTTAAGAGTGAACTGGCAAGATTCTCTTATATAGCATCACTCTTGGTACGCTCAGGTGTAACATTTGTTGAGACAATCAACCTAAGTGCGAATATATTAAATAATCTTGTTTTAAAAGAACTTTTTAGCAGTGCATCAAAAAAAGTTGTAGAGGGTAAACTACTCTCACACGCACTTAACGACTCTTCTACAAAAATAGATAATGCATTTATTCAATCTATTGCACTAGGAGAAGAGACTTCACAAGTTGAGAATGTACTAACAAATATATCAGAACTATATTTTGAAGAAAATAGAGATAAAATTAGTATGCTTTTAACACTTCTTGAACCTGCCCTAATGTTATTTGTAGGTGGAAGTATAGGTTTTATAGTAGCAGCTATGCTTCTTCCAATCTTCTCTATGAGTGTTGGTTAAAAGTTTATGAGAGTGTTAAAAAAAAGAGGTATTGCACTGCTTATAACAGTTCTTTTTATGTTAGCTATTATATTTAGTCTAGGCATATCTTTAAAGCAGGTAAATGAAGTGACAGCAGAGGTTGAAAATGAAAACTTTATGCTTCAAACAAGTGTGATATTAGACGATGTCTTAACACTTTTAAGAACATCTGAAGAGTTGGATTTTATTACAAAAGATAAGTCTGGAGATGCTTTTTTTATATTTTTAAGTGAGGCATCTTTTATACCGTTTGAGAGCTCTGGAATAAAAGTACTGCTTGAGTTAAAGAGTGCTAGGGCAAAATTTAATATAAATGCTATTAATTCTGAAAAAAGGATAGATGCACTAAAACAGTACTTTAATAACTATATGGTAAATCCGAGTTATGTTGACATGTTAGTTGATAATATGAGTGGCATTAAGCAAGATATGTCCTATCATAGTGAGATATTTTATGAAAAACCTTATCTCTTTAGGGACTATATCGTCTCTCGTAAACATCTTGATGAGATAAGTGATTTTTATGACAAGACTTATCGTGATAATCACTTGCATAAAAAAGCGACAAAAGATAGTAATTATGACGAATATTTTTTAAATATTGATGATTTGTTTTATTTTAGTAGCAATAGGTCTACAAGTGTGGATTTAAATTATGCAACAGTATCAACGTGGGAGATGATGTTGGGTTGTAGCAGACAAAGAGCTATTGAACTTAATGCTGGTGGCGGTAGTTACGATTCATTAGAAACACTTATGCTTGATGATGAAGAAAGAATAGAACTTGCAAAATTTCAAACTAGTTTTTTTGAACCATATTTAGATGTCTCAGTTGAAGTTTTACAAAATAATAATAGTGCTATAATTCGATTCGAATATGATATGAAAAGTAAAAAGGGCTCTAACTTTGTTTATGAAATTTAAAAATAGATTTAAGAATAAATTTAAAACAATATTCTTAGACCCAAATACATCATATTATAATGTTGATGAGAAGGTTAACATTATTCTCTCTCCATCACTTTATTGGGTTAAAAAACTGTCTCTGCCCGTTAAGTATGTCAGGGATGCAAAAAAGCTACTGCCATCAATATTTGAAGACTCTCTTCCAGATGGAAACTATAGCTATTTTGCTTATAAAAGTGGTGATGAGTTTTATGGTTTTGCTTATGAAGACAAGCTTATACTTGAAACTTTAGCAGATAAGGGCATCTCAACTCAAAATATTGCCAGTATACATTTTGCTCAAAGTGAACTAGATAAAATTGATAGTGCTTTAAAAGTGAATGACGAGCAGAGTGTTTATGTTAAAGATGGGATTGTCCTCTTAGTTCCATGTTGTTGGATTGAGGAGAGTGGCAATTTAAACCTTTGGGATGTCAAGCTTTCAAAACATAAAATCTCACTTGCTCAATATGGACACATAGTTAACAACTCTAGCCTCTATAAGATAGGCGGGGTTTTACTAGCTCTGATTATTATTGTGTTTGTAGAGTACTTTATAACAGCACAAAAAACATCAAATGTTGTAGATATGAAAGATGAGCTTTTTGCAAAACACTCCCTTAAGTCAACAATGATGCAAAATAGAGCATTGCTGAAAAAATATGACAAGTTGCATAAAAGACAGACAAAAATAAGAGAGAGTGTCTCTCATATACTAGCTTTAAGACTATCTAAAAATGAAAAGTTAACACTTTTGAGTCTTAAAAATAAGACTATTGTCGCGGAGTATAGCGATATGAATAAAGGCATGGAAGCTTACATAAAAAAAACATTAAAATCAAAAAATTTAAAATTTAAAACAAAGTTTGATTCTAAGAAAAAAACACTACATGTGGAGATTAATATATGAATCGTGTAAATCCACTCTACGTAGGAGTTTTTTTAGTCTTTGTGTTAATTATGCTCTCTTATAAACTAAGCAATGTTAAAAATGAGCTTCAAGATGCTAAAGATGCATATAAAGAGACTTCAAAACTAGCAACAGATTTAACTTCCTTAAAGGATGTATATAACAATAAAAAATCTTTGCAGAAATCTCTTCAAAGAGTATTGAGCAATCCTATATTAAAACCTGCTTTGATTCAACAAGATGTCAAAAAAAATAGTACAACTATTATATCTTTAGCTATGGATATAAAAGCGTTAAACTTCTTAATGGGTAAGATTTTAAATGGAACTTATAATATTAGTAGCTTTAAGGTTAAAAAACTAAGTGACACAAAGGTGAGTCTTGATATGGAGATAAAATGGTAAGAAGACTCGGCAAATTTTTCGCTTATACAGCTTTCTTTTTATTATCATTAATGTATTTCACACCCAAGGCATCAGTGTACTATTTCTTAGAAAAAGAAGCTAAAAAATTTGATGTAGTAATATCAAAAGAGGAAGTCATAGATAGTGGCTTTAGCCTTGGTATTAAAGATGCCGAAGTCTCTGTCAAAGCTATAGAGAGTGCTAACATATCTATGACTGACATTAATATATTTGGAGTGTATAATTCAATTAATTTAGAGGAGATAATTTTATCAAACACAGCAAAGAGTTTTATCCCTTTACATGTTAAAAGTGCTAGTGTAAAATACACTATCTTTGATCCTATACATGTTAATGCTAAAGCAGATGGTGAGTTTGGTGAACTAGACGCTACTTTTAATGTTTTAGAGAGAACTTTACATGTAAGACTTTTGCCATCGACTAAGATGACAAAGTCTTATAGAAGTACATTAAGAAACTTTAAAAAAGATGAAAATGGGGAGTATGTTTATGATAAAAATTTCTAACTCCATTTTAGTGTCTATCTTTACTAAATTATTGATTCTATTGCTTATCGCTAAGATGATATCACTCGCAGTATGGTGGTATCTTCCAAGTGAGGGTATAGAGTTAAATATAAAAAAGTCATATCAGCCAAAATACCAAAGAGTGAATTTTCACACTATGATTAAAGCCGAAGTAATCGTTAAACCAGTAGAGAAGAAGAAACCTACCACAAGTATTACAAATATGGTCTTAAAGGGTCTTTACGGAACTACAGAGAGTGCTTTTGTGATTGTGGCGATGAAGTCTGCTCCAGCAAATACATCTATAATATCTATAGATGAAGAGTATAAAGGGTTTATTTTAAAATCAATTACACCCGATAGTGCAATATTTCAAAAATCTGGAAAAAATTATATATTAGAGTTGGAAAAAGTAAAAAAAGATGGTGCTATTACCAGAGTTAAAAAAACAAAAAAAGCAACCATAAACTCTTCAGAGCCACAAAGAGATGTCTCTCGTCAGGATATAGCTTACTATGCTAAAAATCCAAAACAGATTTGGAGAGATATCTCTATAAAAGAGGTAAGAAAGAGTGGAAAAATAACAGGTTTTAGAGTTAATAAGATAGAGCCAAACTCTAGATTTGCAGCTTTGGGCTTACAAAAAGGGGATGTTATTATAAAGGCAAATAATGTTGAGCTTAAATCATACAGAGATGCTCTAAATATTTATAATAATATCGATAAAGTTGATACTGTAGAGATTGTAGTAATAAGAGATAATCAAGAGAAGGAACTGATATATGAAATTAATTAAGAGTCTATTTTTAATAGTTATTTTAGTAGTGAGTTTAAATGCACGAGAGCAGGTAAATGTAAATTTTGCAGGCTTGGAGATAAAAGATTTTATCAAACTGATATCTAAGATTACAAATAAAAATATTTTAATTAACGCTAAGATAAACGGAACAATAGATTTAGTAAGTAATACACCTATATATGATGATGAATTAATTGATTTATTGATTTCAGTATTGAGTTCTAAAGGTTTTACTCTTGTAGAACAAGGCTCACTATATCACATAATAAGATCTACTGAGGCTGCTAAACACAACCTAAAGATAGTTAAACAAGGAGCAAAACCAAAAGGTTCACTGATGGTTACTCACACGATACATGTTGAGAATGAAAATGTTGATGTAGTAGCTGCAAAGATTCGTTACTTGATCTCTAAAACAGCAAAACTTATGACTATGAAAGAGAGTAATATAATTCTTATTACAGATTATCCTAAAAATATAGAAACGATTAAAAAGATAATAGATGATATTACTTCAAATAATCAAAATATAGTAAAAATAATTCCTGTAGAGTATGTAGAGGCTAAAAAATTACAGAACCGTTTGACGGATATATCTAAATCTCTTTTTAACCCAAAAATAGTAAGTGAAGAGGTTAAAATTATTTTAGATGATAATAGTAACGGTTTAATTGTAATTGGAAAAAAGAATAATGTTCAAAAGATAGAAGAGCTTGCTAAAAGATTAGATACAGAGTCTAATGCAAGTAATACTGTTCATATTTTCCATCTTAAAAACTCAGATGCAAAGGCAGTGCTTGGAAGTCTGAACGCTATCATCTCTAAACAGACTTTTAAAGACCCATCACAAAAACCAAATGTATCTTCAAGTGAAGAGATTAACGCCATTATAGCCATAGGGGAACCTAGTGTAATTAAAGGAATCAAACACATTATTGATGAGCTTGATAAAGAGAAGTATCAGGTTTATGTTCAAGCAAGTATTATTGAGATAAATAAAAATAATACTGAAGATCTTGGTATTAAGTACGGTTTTGGCGGTGGTGCTGGTATAGAGACAACAGATGGTCTATATGCAATGAGTGCAAATATAGGAAGTTTAGGCACTACAGCACTAAATTTAGGTATTGCAGCTGATAAAACTTACGCACTACTTGCTACACTTAACTTTTTACAGACCCATGGTGCTTCAAGGTCTGTTTCCAACCCATCTATCTTATGTGTTAACAATCAGG
>Ga0193961_1001001_pt1 | contig 10408 bp, 6 predicted proteins | sample FB_4_MG_FD_140371 | JGI IMG/M metagenome (GOLD analysis project Ga0193961, IMG submission 140371) | Microbial mat bacterial communities from the Broadkill River, Lewes, Delaware, United States - FB_4_MG | ecosystem: Environmental > Aquatic > Freshwater > River > Microbial mats | place: USA...
ACAGGCCAGGAAAGCGAGCTGGATGAGCTGTCGTCCGAGGTGCAGGCGCTGGCCAATGCGCTGGGTCTGGAGGAACGCGACAACAGTCGTCTCAACGCCCGGCTTGGCGCGCTCAGCTCGACCCTTTCTACCACTCAGGACGATTTGGCCCAGGCACAGAACGCGCTGGACCAGCAACGCGCGGTGATTGCCGGGCTTACGGCAGAGCGCGACCAGCAGCAGACAGAACTCGCCCAGGCGCAAAGCAAGATCACCGCCTTTGAGGCGCAGGTTGCGGCATTTGTCGCCGGGCGCGATGCGGCGCAGGCGCAGATTGCCGAGCTAACCAAGAATCGTGACGCTTTGGAAGCGGAACGCACGACGCTGTTGAGCGAGGCAGAAGCGATGAACCTGGCGCTGGCCCAGGCCCGCCAGGAAATTGATGTCGGCGCTGAAAATGCCCGCCTCGCGGCTGCCAAACGCGAGGCATTGGAAGCATTGATCGCCGATCTCGAGGCGGAGGGAGATCTGCGGGCAGGTGAGTTGGCTGAGTTGAATGCCCAGTTGAGCGCAGAAGAAGAGGCTCGTCTGGTCGAGGCAGCCGCCGCCGAAGCCCTACGGGCGCGACTGGAAACTGCAGATGCCGAGCTCACTGCGATGACCCTTTCGTTGGAACGTCAGCGGCAAGAGGCGGAGGACACTTTGACGCTTTTGGCGGCCGCCCAGCAAGCCAAGGAAAGGCTTAACGAAGATCTGGAGCAGGCCCTGGCAACGCTGGAGGCCGCCAAGGCGCAGACCCTCCAACGCGATGAGCTGGCCGAGCGTTTGACACGGGTGCTGGCGCAGATGCAGGTCTCGCAATCCGCCGCCGAGGGGCGCGTGGCAGCCTTGGAGATTGAGCTCAACCGCCTGCGTGCAGATAGCACCTCTACGCAGGAAACTCTGAACAATGAGCTAGAAGGGGCCCGCCGACTGGCTGCCGAAAACAAGGCGGCGTTAGAGGCGGAGCTGGCGCGGCAACGGGCTGCCAATGTGGAGACCGAAACACAATATCAGAGCGAGCTGGCAACCCTTCAAGCGCAGCACGCCGAAGCTGTTTTGACTCTGGAGCAGCAACTGGCAGCGCAACGCGCCGAGGCGGATGAGGCCCAGCGTCAGGTGGAAACCCAGCTCGCCCGGCTGCAGGCGGATGCGGCCTCGGTAATGTCGGGGCTCGAAGCGGAGTTATTGCAGGCGCAAAACGAGCTGGCGGCGGCGCGCAGTGCGGCCAGTTCTACCGCCGAGGAACGCGCCTCAGTCGAATTGCGCCTGCTGGAAGCGCTGGATGCATTGGAGAATGCGCAGGCGGCCGCCAGCGATCAGGCGGTTTTGCAGCAGCGGCTTTTGGCGGCTTTGAATGCCCAGCAAGACGCAGAGGCTGGCGCCGAAAAGGATCGCAGCCTAGCGCAGGAACGGGCCGCGCTTTTGGCGCAGGCACAGGCCGCTTTGTCGGATCAGAAAACTGTCTCTGCTGAGGCACAGCGAGAGACCGCATTGCTGAACCAACAGGTGGCGGCGTTGCGAGAGCAATTGGGCGGGTTGCAGGCAATTCTTGATGATTACCAAGCACGAGATGTGGCCCAGCAGGTACAGCTGCAAAACCTCGGCCAGGATTTGAACTCGGCGCTGGCGCGGGCTGCCTCGGAAGAGCGCCGCCGCCGTTTGCTTGAAGAAAGTGAACGTAAACGGCTGGAGGCTGAGGCGGCTGCACTGGCCAGCAAGGCCGAGAGCCTGGAGACCAAAGCGCAGGATCTGGAGCGTTACCGCTCTGAATTCTTTGGCCGTCTGCGGAATGTTCTGGGCAGCCAGGAAGGGGTCCGGATTGAGGGGGATCGCTTCGTCTTTGCCTCTGAGGTGCTGTTCGCCTCAGGCAGCGCAGATCTGTCGCGTGCAGGTGAAGGGGAGGTGGCCAAGGTGGCGCAGATTCTGCAATCCGTGGCGGCTGAAATCCCACCAGAGCTGAACTGGATCATCCGGGTGGATGGGCACACAGACAATACTGCCATGGCTGGCAGCGAAAAATACAGTGATAACTGGGAGCTAAGCCAGGGTAGGGCGCTGTCAGTCGTGCGCTTTATGATCGAAAGCCTCGGCATTGCACCGGATCGTCTCGCTGCCAATGGCTTTGGCGAGTTCCAGCCGGTGAATACGGATGACACGCCAGAGGCGCGTGCTCAGAACCGCCGTATCGAGTTGAAATTCACTGAACGCTGACCCGAAAAGGCAGGATGCATGGGGACTGGCTGATCTCCTCAGGCAGACGAGATCCTGAGCCAGCCTTCAGACCGGGTCAACAATCTGCCATGGGCAGGCCCTTAGGTTGATGGGGTTACCGAAGGTCGACCACCTGTTCAATGCTGTCGATTTCTTCGTCGTCACGCAGCAAAACGGCCAAGGCAGTATAGCGCCCATAGTCCCAGGACTTGTTGCGTAACCGTTTGCCAGAGGCCCGAAAAAACTGTGCCTGGTCGCGCTCTAGGGTGATCTCGTGAACGGAGAACACCCCAGTGGGACCAGAGATGGACAGGCGCACCCGGTCGCCTTTCTGGCCGCCAAATGCATAGGCCCAAAATACCAGTGCGGGTGATTTTGTCGTGAGTCGAGCACCTGAAGCAGCACCTGACTTGATCGCCTGAAACTCTGGCACTTCTGTAGAGAAACCAGCCCCTAAGAAGCCGCCTGGCTGATAAGGTGGCGGATCGGCCCAGAGGCTTGCTGTGTTGTGGTTTTCTGTCTCTTGCGCGCGGTTGCAGGCGAGGCGTCCATCGGGGGCAAAGGGGTCCACGACATTGCCGTTTTGGCGCAGGGATAAATGCAGATGCGGAAATTGGGTCTTTCCAGAGAGACCGACCTCGCCCAAGGGGGTGCCAGCCTGAACCTGTTGTCCGTTCTGCACCCTGACAGACCCCTGTCTCAGGTGGCAATACTGTGTCTCCCAGCCATCTGCATGACGTATAACAACGCCATTGCCACATTCACGCCCCTTCAGTACCTCGGCGTTTTCCTCGGTGGCGTAGGCATCGGGCATGGTGTCGCGCAGCCCTCGTACTACGCCAGGCGCAGCGGCACGGACGGTGACGCCAGCCGCCATATCACGCAGATAGGGCAGGGCGATATCGGTGCCCTTATGGCCTGAGTAACTTAGTCCCTGGCATTGATAATCCTGGGCGCCGGGGCCAGGAATATGGTCGACATACTGTTGGATATGGCAGGTTTCGCCAAGGCGGCAATCCACAGGCCACTGCAAGGTGAAATCGCTCGCCACGGCAGGGGCCGCGACGAGCGAGAGGAGGAGTGCTCCAATTGGCAGACGCATAATCAGCTTCAGTCGGCTGTCAACAATGGCGGTTTATCGCCAGAGATCCGCGGTTTGGTAGGGCCCTCGATGCGCAGATCCAGTTTGCCATCTTTGATGCCAACCTTGACCAACCCACCTTTGGCCAGCTTGCCAAAGAGCAGTTCTTCGGCCAGCGGCTTTTTGATGTGCTCCTGAATGACCCGCCCCAGTGGGCGCGCGCCCATGCGATCATCATAGCCCTTGTCAGCAAGCCATTCGGCTGCCTTACGGGTGAGCTCGATGGAGACGTTGCGGTCCATCAGCTGGGCTTCCAGTTGCAAGACGAACTTCTCGACCACCTGCAGGATCACCTCTTTAGGCAGAGGCGCAAAGGCAATCACCGCGTCCAGACGGTTGCGGAATTCGGGCGTAAATGTGCGCTCGATCGCGGCGGTGTCTTCGCCTTCGCGGCGGTCGCGGCCAAACCCGATGGCGGCCTTTGCCATATCCGAGGCCCCGGCGTTGGAGGTCATGATCAAAACCACGTTGCGGAAGTTTACCGCGCGGCCGTTGTGATCGGTGAGCTGACCATTATCCATCACCTGAAGCAGGATGTTGAAGACATCCGGATGTGCCTTTTCGATCTCATCGAGAAGCAGCACGCAGTGTGGATGTTGATCAACTCCATCAGTGAGCAGCCCGCCCTGATCAAAACCGACATAGCCGGGAGGCGCGCCAATCAGACGGGACACCGCGTGTTTCTCCATGTACTCTGACATGTCAAAGCGTAGAAGCTCCACACCCAATGTATCCGCAAGTTGCTTGGCGACTTCGGTCTTACCGACGCCCGTTGGGCCCGCAAAGAGGTAGTTGCCAATGGGCTTTTCTGGTTCACGCAGACCGGCCCGGGCCAGTTTGATGGCGCTGGACAGCGCATCAATAGCATCGTCCTGACCAAAGACCACCCGCTTGAGGCTCTTCTCCAGATCTTTCAACACCTCTGCATCGTCTTTGGTAACGCTCTTGGGCGGAATGCGGGCGATCTTGGCCACAACGGCCTCGATTTCCTTTACACCGATGGTTTTGCGGCGTTTGCTTTCCGGCACCAGATGCTGTGCAGCCCCTGCTTCATCAATCACGTCGATGGCCTTATCGGGCAGTTTACGGTCATTGATATAGCGCGCGGCCAGTTCAACTGCGGATTTGATCGCATCAGCAGTGAACTTGATGCTGTGGTGTTCCTCAAAATAGGGTTTCAGCCCTTTAAGGATCTCAACCGCATCCTGAACGGAGGGTTCATTGACGTCGATCTTTTGGAACCGACGCGCTAGGGCGCGGTCTTTTTCAAAATGTTGGCGGAATTCTTTGTAAGTGGTCGAGCCCATGGTGCGTAGCTTGCCGCCCTGCAGTGCAGGTTTCAGCAGGTTGGAGGCATCCATGGCACCGCCAGAGGTCGCGCCTGCGCCGATGACCGTGTGGATCTCATCAATGAAGAGTACGCCATCGGGATGATCTTCCAGCTCGGTCACCACAGCCTTGAGACGTTCCTCAAAGTCGCCGCGATAGCGGGTGCCGGCCAAGAGCGCGCCCATATCGAGAGAGAAGATGGTGGTATTGGCCAAAACCTCGGGCACTTCCCCCTGAACGATCTTGCGCGCCAGACCTTCGGCAATGGCGGTTTTGCCCACCCCAGGATCCCCCACCAAGAGCGGGTTGTTCTTGCGGCGACGGCACAGCACCTGGATGCAGCGTTCGACCTCATGACCGCGACCAATCAGCGGATCAATGTCACCTTCACGCGATTTGGCGTTGAGATCGACACAGTACTTATCCAGCGCGCTTTCTTTTTTGTCGCCTTCACCGGGCGGGGCAGAGCCCATGGCTTCCTCTTCGCCCTCGGGGGCGCCGGTCACCGGACGGGATTCCCCAAATGCTGGATCCTTGGCCACGCCATGGGCGATGAAGTTCACCGCATCATAGCGTGTCATATCCTGATCCTGCAGGAAGTATGCCGCGTCGCTCTCGCGTTCTGCAAAGATTGCGACCAGGACGTTGGCGCCGGTGACTTCTGTGCGGCCAGAGCTTTGTACGTGAATTGCTGCGCGCTGAATGACCCTTTGGAAGGCCGCTGTCGGAACCGCTTCGGATCCATCGACATCAGTCACCAGATTGGCGAGATCTTCGTCGACAAATTCGATCAGCGAGGCACGTAACTGACCCAGATCAACGCCGCAGGCGCGCATGACACGGGCGGCTTCTGGTTCTTCAATCAAAGCCAACAGCAGGTGTTCCAGCGTGGCAAACTCATGGCGCCGCTCATTCGCCAGCGCCAGCGCGGCGTGAATGGCTTGTTCTAGTGTGCTCGAGAATGAAGGCACGGGCGTGCTCCTCTGTTCTTGGGTTGACTGGGGTATTGGCTTTCTGCCTCTTCCCCATGCATCAACCATGTCCTCATAGTATTAGAGTTTGGTTGATAGAGCGCCAGCTTCAAGGACTTTCTTTCAAATTTAGGTCACATTTCTTGTGAAAGCGGTGCAATTGCATGCGTTCTTGGCAGGGCGACCTTCGGCTCGAGGGGATTAAAAATTATCTTTACGTTGCCGGATTTCTGCAAAAACCTCTGCGTTTTCAGCACTTTCCATTCCCAATGTTGATTTCATCTCATCCAAATGAGGCCGCAGGAACGGATTTGTGTCCAATTCCAACTGTAAACGTGACGGAACTGTGGCCTCGCCTTTGGCGCGTTTTGCATCAATTTCATCAACGCGAAGCTGCAGCTTCGCATTGTCAGGCTCGATTGTTAGGGCAAATCGGGCATTGGACTGGGTGTATTCATGCCCAGAATAGACCATGGTTTCCGGTGGCAGCGCCATCAGGCGGTTAAGGCTCTGCCACATCATGTCTGGTGTGCCTTCAAATAGGCGGCCACAGCCAAGCGCCATAAGGCTGTCCGCGGTAAAGACGGCCTGGCTCTCGGGCAGGAAAAAGGCGATGTGCCCTATCGTGTGGCCAGAGACATCCAGCACCTGAACCTCCTCGCCAAACAATTCAAAGTGCACACCATAATCCAGCGCATGGTCCAGAGGTGGCAGGCGGTGGGCGTCGGGTTTTGCGCCATAGACCTTGGCACCATAGTCGCGGCGCAGCGCGTCAACGCCGTCGATATGGTCATAGTGGTGGTGGGTCAGCAGGATCGCATCCAAACCCCAGCCGCGGGCGCTCAGTGCTGATTTCACCGCAGTGGCCTCCGGCGCATCCACCAAAGCGGTCTGACCGCTCTTGGCATCGTGCAGCAGATAGGCATAGTTGTCCGAGAGACAGGGCAGGGTAATGATTTCCAGGGGCATGGTCTTTCGCCTCTCCATTGTTACACTGCGCATAGATTGGCCCAAGCAGCAGGGACCCGCAATGCATCTTGATGTTCAGGATCTTAGGAATTTCTACTATCGCAGTACCCTGGGCCGTGCGGCGCAGGCCTCGGTTCGGAACCGATTGCTGGAGTTCTGGCCAGAGGCCGCAGGGCAGACTGTGGCGGGATTTGGCTTTGCCGCTCCCCTGATGCGCCCCTATTTGGCTGAGGCGCGTCGGGTCATAGCCCTGATGCCCGGGCCTCAGGGGGTGATGCAGTGGCCTGCGGGGATGCCCAATGTGTCGGTCCTGTGCGAAGAGACCAGCTGGCCCATTGAAACGGGGCGGGTGGATCGACTGGTGGTGATGCATGGGCTGGAGACCTCGGAGCGGCCGACCCAGGTGCTGGAGGAATGCCGCCGGGTGCTTGGACCGGGGGGGAGGGCCATTTTTGTGGTGCCAAATAGGGCCGGGTTCTGGGCCCGGTCTGATCAGACACCCTTTGGTTATGGGCGCCCCTATACGCTCATTCAACTTGAAAACCAGCTCCGCCTGCATGAGTTCACCATCGAACGTCATGCGGCTGCCCTTTATCGGCTGCCCAGCCAAAGGCGGTTCTGGCTTAAATCGGGTGCACTGTTTGAACGGATAGGGCGCCAGTTGCCCGCCATGCTTGCGGGGGGAGTCTTTATGGTGGAAGTCAGCAAGCAGACGCATCCGCAGCACGGACATATGACCAAGGTCAAGCGGGCCAATCCGATCCGGGTTCTCGAAGGGCTGTCAAACCCTCTGCCAGAACCGGCTTGAAGCCCTTACAGGCGCTGCAACTGGCAGGCAGTTTGCTCTGATCTCGTTCTGCGGAGAGAAGGGGCAGACCGGGCAGCGTCCCCCTTGATGGTGACGGATCGGGACTGGTGAGAGACAAATGAAGATGATTCTGTTTTCACTTTTTGACAACGAGGCCTTGAACTTTGGCTGCCTCTGTCAGGGCAATTGGGGGCAATCTTGTCGTTTTTGGTCTGTCAGGAATCGTAATTTACTGCCGTAACGTAGATAAAAATGCTTTTGTTTAGGGGGGCAAAGAGCCGCACTTTTGCTAACCTATTGAAAACATTGAAGTCAGGGTTTTCCGTCGTGGGACTATAGACAGTTGATAGGATGCTAACGCTCTGTTACATCCACGCTGATTTTAACGTCCTGCCACTTTGGTAGGGCTTGCTCACGCCCCCGGACGCCGTCTGCACCGCAGATATGCCAACCGGGGCCAAATGTCGGAAGGGTGGACGTGTCCGAACCAGCTTCGATTTCAGCAGGCATTGCTGCGCGCTATGCCACTGCGGTCTTTGAGATCGCCGAAGAAAGCAAGGCGCTCGATAGCCTTGAAACCAGCATCAATGATCTGGCAGCTGCCCTGGCTGACAGTGACGATCTGCAAAACCTGATCAGCTCGCCGCTGATTTCACGGGATGAGCAGGGTGCAGCCATTGCAGCAATTGCTGCCAAGATGGGTCTTGCCCCCGTGCTGGCCAATACACTGTCTTTGATGGCGCAAAAGCGCCGTCTGTTTGTGGTTCCTGCACTGATCACCGCTCTGCGGGATCGCCTGTCAGAAGCCCGTGGTGAAGTGACCGCCGAGGTGATCTCGGCCAAGGCGCTGACCAAGACCCAAAGCGAAAAGCTGGCCAAGACTTTGGCAGAGCGCGTGGGCAAAAAGATTACCATCAATGCAACCGTCGATGAAAGCATCATTGGCGGTCTCGTCGTTAAAGTGGGCTCGAAGATGATCGATAGCTCGATCCGCTCCAAGCTCAACTCCCTACAGAATGCAATGAAAGAGGTCGGATAAATGGGTATCCAAGCAGCAGAGATTTCTGCGATCCTAAAAGACCAGATCAATAATTTTGGTCAGGAAGCCGAGGTGGCTGAAATTGGTCGCGTGCTGAGCGTTGGCGATGGTATCGCCCGCGTTTATGGTCTCGACAATGTTCAGGCTGGTGAAATGGTCGAATTCCCTGGCGGAATTATGGGCATGGCGCTGAACCTCGAAGCCGATAACGTTGGTATCGTTATCTTCGGCTCCGACCGCGACATTAAAGAAGGTGACACTGTAAAGCGCACCAACTCGATCGTGGACGTCCCCGTAGGCCCCGAACTGCTGGGTCGCGTTGTGGACGGTCTGGGTAACCCCCTGGACGGCAAAGGCCCAATCAACGCTGCAAAGCGTGGCGTGGCCGACGTTAAAGCACCAGGCATTATCCCCCGTAAATCGGTTCACGAGCCGATGGCGACAGGCCTGAAATCTGTTGACGCGATGATCCCTGTTGGCCGTGGCCAGCGTGAGCTGATCATTGGTGACCGTCAGACTGGTAAAACAGCCATCGCGCTGGACACCATGCTGAACCAGAAATCCTACAACGATGCAGCAGGCGACGACGAGTCGAAGAAACTGTACTGCGTCTATGTTGCGATCGGTCAGAAGCGTTCGACTGTTGCACAGCTGGTTAAAAAGCTGGAAGAGGCCGGTGCGTTGGAATACTCGATCGTGGTTGCTGCAACCGCCTCCGATCCTGCGCCTCTGCAGTTCCTGGCACCCTATGCCGCAACCGCGATGGCAGAATACTTCCGCGACAGCGGCAAGCACGGTCTGATCATCTATGATGACCTTTCCAAGCAGGCTGTTGCTTATCGTCAGATGTCCCTGCTGCTGCGTCGTCCGCCCGGACGTGAAGCCTATCCTGGTGACGTTTTCTATCTGCACTCCCGCCTGCTGGAGCGTTCGGCGAAACTGAACGAAGACTTTGGCGCTGGCTCGCTGACGGCTCTGCCCGTTATTGAGACCCAGGGTGGTGACGTTTCTGCCTTTATTCCAACCAACGTGATCTCGATCACCGACGGCCAGATCTTCCTGGAAACCGAACTGTTCTACCAGGGCATCCGTCCTGCTGTGAACACCGGTCTGTCGGTTTCGCGTGTTGGTTCCTCGGCCCAGACAAACTCGATGAAATCTGTTGCGGGTCCGGTGAAACTGGAACTGGCTCAGTACCGCGAAATGGCGGCCTTTGCGCAGTTTGGTTCTGACCTTGATGCCGCCACTCAGCAGCTGCTGAACCGTGGTGCCCGTCTGACCGAGCTGATGAAGCAGGCTCAGTACTCGCCGCTGACCAACGCAGAAATCGTTTGCGTGATCTTCGCCGGTACCCAAGGCTACCTCGACAAGATCGACGTAAAGGCTGTTGGTCGCTATGAGGAAGGCATGCTGGCGCATCTGCGCGGGAAGCACGCTGATCTTCTCGAGTGGATTTCAACTGAAGATCCCAAGATCAAAGGCGATGCTGCCGATAAGATCAAAGCCGCGCTGGACGAATTCGCAGCTGACTTCGCTTAAGGGGGGCTAGGCAATGCCGAGTCTTAAGGACCTTAAAAACAGGATCGAGTCGGTCAAATCGACCCGCAAGATCACCAAGGCCATGCAAATGGTTGCCGCGGCGAAACTTCGCCGCGCGCAGGAAGCTGCCGAAGACTCCCGTCCTTACACCAAGCGGTTCAATGCCGTGATGGCAGGACTGGCCGCTTCGGTTGGTGGCAGCGATTCAGCTCCCAAGCTGCTTCGCGGCACTGGCAGCGACCAGGTGCAATTGTTGATCGTCATGACCTCCGAACGGGGGCTGTGCGGTGGCTTCAACGCCAATATCTCCAAGCTGGCGCGCCAAAAGGCGCAAGAGCTGAAAGCTGCAGGCAAGACGGTCAAGATCCTGACCGTAGGTA
>Ga0193961_1001002_pt1 | contig 10401 bp, 8 predicted proteins | sample FB_4_MG_FD_140371 | JGI IMG/M metagenome (GOLD analysis project Ga0193961, IMG submission 140371) | Microbial mat bacterial communities from the Broadkill River, Lewes, Delaware, United States - FB_4_MG | ecosystem: Environmental > Aquatic > Freshwater > River > Microbial mats | place: USA...
TAATTACTTTAGGAGATTTTGATGAGAAAGAGATTATATAGATGATTGAAATGATTTCTACCCGAAGGGTTAGCTTTAGTGAGAGGAATTTTTTGAGGACTTTGTTCACAAAAAAGGAGACATTTTGAAAAAAGTATTTTTTAAAACCTTTGGATGTAGAACAAATCTATATGACTCACAGGTTATGATGAGTTCACTCAAAGATTATGAGATAACTCAAAATGAAGATGAAGCTGATGCAATAGTATTAAACTCATGTACTGTAACTAATGGGGCAGACTCACATGTCAGGTCTTATATCTCACATGTAGAAAAAACTTCAGATGCAAAAATCTTTTTAACAGGGTGTGGTGCACATACTAAGGGCGAGAAACTTCTTGAAGAAAAAAGGGTACACGGAGTATTTGGACAGAGTGAAAAAGAGAAGATAGATGCTCTTCTATCTAAAGATAAACCTTTTTATGACCCAGGTGATTTAAACTATGTTGATGAATCGGTTGTTGATGATTTTGTTGGAAAGAGCAGGGCATTCATAAAAGTTCAAGAGGGATGTGACTTTCGATGTTCTTACTGCATAATTCCGTCTGTCCGCGGTGATGCCAGAAGTATGAGTGAGGAGCGAATTTTAGAACAGATTAGCAGACTTGCTTTAAATGGGTTTGGGGAGTTTATCTTAACTGGTACAAATGTCGGAAGTTATGGAAATAAATCTGGAACTTCTATGGCAAAATTGATGAAAAAAATCAGTCAAATACGTGGAGTTAGAAGAGTAAGACTTGGAAGTGTAGAACCGATTCAGATTAGTGATGAGTTTAAAGAGATTTTAGACGAGCCATGGCTTGAAAAACATCTTCACATCGCACTCCAACACACTTCGCCAAAGATGCTTAAACTGATGAATAGACGAAATGTATATAAACAAGATAGAGAACTTTTTGAATATTTGGCAGATAAGGGTTTTGCGATAGGTACTGACTTTATTACGGGACACCCTGGTGAGAGTGAAGAGCTTTGGAGTGAGGCAATTAGAAATGTTAAAGAACTCCCATTAACACATCTACATGCTTTTACATACTCTAAAAGAGATGGCACACCATCAGCAAATATGAAACCAGAAGTTAATGGTAAAGTGGCAAAAAGTCGATTACATGAACTTGAGCAGATAATTAAAGAAAAAAATCTTGACTTTAGAAAGAATCTTACATGTGAATTGGAAGTTTTAATTGAGACGCAAAAAGATGGACTCTACCATGGTTTTGATCAGCACTTTAATAAGATAGTGGTTGAATCAAATGATGATTTACTTGGTAACTGGTTAAATGTACAAAATTTTGAAGTAAGAGAGAATTATAACTATGCTAAGCTCTAAAACAAATCGTATAGCGATTTATGTATCTGCTTTTTTTGTAATAGCTCTAATTATCTTTGCTATTTTAAGAGACAATGCAGAGTCTATAACCCTTAGAAAAGCAACAAAACTCTTAAACAATCATAGTGTAAAGAGTGTAACTGTTACAAAAAAATATGTCTACCTTAAAACAGATGGAGACTTCTATAAAATAGCTACTTCTCAAGTAAACCCTCAAATGTTTATAGATTATAAAATAGAAGTTGGAAATGGCTCAAATATCATAATCTATCTTCTTGTGTTTATTTTGATATTTGGTATTGGGTCTTTACTATTTAGATTATGGCAAAAAAACAGTTTTAATTTTCGTGAAATGCCAATTTCTAATAGAGGACAAGGTAACTCTTTTGTGGAATTATCTAGCCCTATTGAGTCTATTAAAAGTGATGTGACATTTGATGATATTGGCGGTATCTCTGATGTTAAGATGGAACTTGAAGAGATAATTGACTTTATGAAAAACCCTACGCGATATAAAAGCTTTGGAGCAAGGATGCCTAGGGGCGTACTTCTAGTTGGACCTCCAGGTGTAGGGAAAACTATGATAGCAAAAGCAGTAGCCCATGAAGCTGGTGTACCCTTTTATTATCAAAGTGGTGCTTCATTCGTCCAGATTTATGTCGGAATGGGTGCTAAGCGTGTACAAGAGCTTTTTCGTGCTGCAAAAAACAACTCTCCTTCTATTATATTTATTGATGAGATAGATGCTGTTGGTAAAAAAAGAGATGGCGTGAGAAATGATGAGAGGGAAGCTACTTTAAATCAACTTTTAACAGAGATGGACGGTTTTGAGGGTTCAAGTGGTGTTATAGTCATAGCAGCAACGAATAAGATAGATGTTTTAGACTCTGCACTTCTTCGTGCTGGTAGGTTTGATAGGAGAATCTTTGTCGAACTTCCTACAAAAAGAGAAAGAGAATCAATTCTCTCTAAATATTTACAGAAAATTCCTCATGAGTTAGATATAAAAACTGTAGCAAATATGACTGTAGGTTTTAACGGAGCATCTTTGGCTGCACTTGTAAATGAAGCAGCACTTCTATCACTTAGGCAGAATGATTTTCATGTAACTATTGAACATTTCCATCAGGTAAAAGATAAGGTAATGTTTGGAAAAAGAAAACTTCAGATGTTAAATGATAAACAAAAACAGTACCGTATAACATACCAAGCAGGAAAGGTTGTGACTGCTACGTATTTTGATTTGCCTTTTGAAAAACTGATGTTGTCAAATGAGAAACTGACACCAGCTACTAATGAGCCTCTGATTAAACATGAACTTGAATTAAGGATTAAAATGCTACTTGCCGGTATGGTAGCGTGTGCAATTAAATTTGATGAACATGGTAGTGGTGCAAAGGGTGATTTGGATGAGGCAAAAGCTCTTGTAAAAGCTATGTTGAATGATTATGGAATGGGAGAATCTCTTATCTCTAAAGATAGTGAAGAAGAACTTCTTATGAATAGGCTATATAATGAGTGTAGAACTTTTTTAGAGACCATACCAGAAGTCATAGGTAGAGTTGAAGCAGTTCTTCGTGAGAGAGAGAGCATTACAAAAGATGAAGTTAAAAAAGAGTTGGAACAATTATGACCTTTTATAGTGGATTTTCTCTAAAAAATGAGTCATATCTTTTTAAAAACTACATAGATAGTTCTCAATATTGTGTATGTGGATTTAGTTATGGTGCTATTAAAGCTTATGAACATGTAAATCAACATGTAAAGAATGGAAAGAGGGTAGATACTCTACAGCTGTTCTCTCCTGCTTTTTTTCAGACAAAACCTACTAAGTTCAAAAGAGTTCAGACTCTCTCATATAAAAAAAACAAAGATGCATATTTAAGAGAGTTTATAAGTTCATGTTTTTCACCTCATGAAAAAAAGATTATTGAAAATGTTGAGACTAACTCTCAAGAGTTAGAGGAACTACTAAATTATGTGTGGGATATAGAAGCTCTAAAAGAACTTCAAAAAAATGGTGTTAAAATTGAGGTTTATATAGGTGCTAAAGATGAGATTATAGATGCAGAATCTGCAAAAGATTTTTTTTTACATGTGGCTACTTTGACTTATATAAAAGATGCGAATCATTTTTTACAAATAAAATAGGATAATAATAATGAATGAAATTAAAATAGGTGTAATAACAGCGAGTGATAGAGCTAGTAAGGGTATATATGAAGATATATCAGGTATGGCTATCCAGGATACGATGAAAGAGTATCTAAAGAGTGAGTTTGAGATAGTATACAGATGTATCCCTGATGAACAAGATATTTTAGAAGATACTATGAAAGAGTTATGTGACAAAGAGAGCTGTTGTTTAGTTGTTACTACAGGTGGAACAGGTCCAGCACTTAGAGACGTTACACCAGAGGCAACAGAGAATGTGTGTCAAAAGATGATGCCTGGTTTTGGTGAATTAATGAGACAAGTAAGTCTTCAATATGTACCAACTGCAATTCTTTCTCGTCAAACTGCTGGTATTAGAGGCAACTCTTTAATAATTAATTTACCAGGAAAACCGAAGTCAATTCGTGAATGTTTAGATGCTGTTTTTCCAGCTGTTCCATACTGTATTGACTTAATAGAAGGACCATTTATAGAGACTAATGAGAGTGTAATAAAAGCTTTTAGACCGAAGTCTAAGTAGAATTTTTAATTATAACTGTTATAATAAATTAAAAAATTAAGGATTTTTTTTGACACATATATATTCGCATTCATTCAAATTTGAGACAGTCAACTCTAAGGATGTTAATAAGCCTAATAAGAATATAATATCTATTATTGAAGAAGATTCTAAAAAACACTATATAAATTATATACGGTATGAGTTTGTTGATGATACTACTATCCACACAAGAGAGATTAGTGCACAAGTGGATAGACACTACTATCTTGAAATAGCAAATATTGCTATAGATGATATTGAGAGAAGAAAGAGACTTTTTACAATTATTGGAAAGAGATGTTTTGGTAGAAATGACAACAAGCTAGATTCATATCTCTTTGATAAAAAGTTAAATATTAAAGATATTTTTTCGTGTTATAAAAAGTATAGGTTAGATAGTTACTCTCATCCTATACTGTTTGAACTTGTCAAACATACAACTAATAAATATGAAGCATATCCATTTTACTGTCAAAACAACTACTTTGCTACACTTAAACAGACAAATATATCAAATAGAAAGACATTTCAAAAGACTTTTTTAGTTCAGATGACTAAAGCAAACTATACAAAACTACTCTCGTATCAAACTAATGAGTTGAAAATAGAGTTTATTTTTAACTTAATTGGAGAGATATACTTTAAAAATCAACCATTAGAAGAGAAAAATTATAGTGACTTAGATTTTAATGTAGAGTCAATGATAGATAAGAAACTACAAGAGATGAGTGATGGAACTATAACAAATCAGACATTTATGAGTGAAGATTTATTTAAAAGTTTAAAAAGCAGTAGTCTAGATATAGAAAAAAGTTACTTTAACCTTTTAAGTAGAGGAATGAAGTTTATTAATGAACCTGAAAGTGAAGAGACGATTTTTCTTTTTACTGACTCAGTATCAGATTTTATTGCTTTTATTGAAGATGAAGAGGAGTTTGAAGAGATAACTTCTCTACTAGAGATTATAAAAGTCATTGCAAAAGAGAGAAAAATTTCATACCTTATGAAAAAAAGAGATCAAGATTTACAAGACATTTTCTTGTTTTTACTTGAGACAATAACTGTGTGGAATAACTCTTTAAGCAAGGATGATTTAGGTAGTTTTAACAAGTCAACACTTGATTTATATAACACATTGAAATATTTTGTTGATACATATTTTAAATTTTATTATGACTATCAAAGTAAAGATGCAAAAGTTAATGAAACTGTACCTTTAGAGGTTGAAAAGAGTGAAGACACAACTAACAAAGTTTCCGCTGAAGAGTACTTTAGTGATATAGAACTAGACTATTCAATATTAGAAGAGTTAGAAGAGTTGGAAGTAGATTTAGAAGAGTATATTTTTAGTAACTCATTCGATTCAAACAGTAAAAAAGCTTTTATAGCATTCTTAGATGGATACACAAGAATGCTAAATCTATTTTATGAGTTTAGAGAACTCTCTTATGCTTTAGCACTACTTAGCAATAAACTCAATGAGTATGATTTTAGCAAAGAAAATGAGATGCTTTTTCTCTTGTTAAAAAGTATAACGGCTGATTTAGTTGAGTGGAAACAATCTGTGTTTATTAAGCAAGATGCCGAAGATATTCACTATATAGACCAATCATTTTATGCAAATGTTGCCCAGATAGATATATCAATGAGTGATAATGAAGATTCTGAGAACGAGATAGAGTTTTTCTAGTTTAGCTCTTTTTATTACGCATAAAGGTACATTGTACTAGACTTGTTTAATGTAAACAATGGAAGGTTTAATGAAAAAAGTACTTATTGTTGATGATAGCAGGACAATTCTGAGCTTACTAAAGAGTGAATTTGATGAAATCGATGAGATAGAAGCTATTTATGCATCTACATATAAAGAGGCAATGCATAAGTTTAGGGACAATAGTGACATCAAAGTTGCTCTGCTTGATATAAACCTTCCTGATGCTCCTAATGGTGAAGTAATATCTTTAGCAAACTCCCATAATATTCCAGCAGTTGTTTTAACTGGAACAATCAATAAAAAAATAAGAGAAACAATAGAAAAAAAAGATATTTTGGCATATATCTTAAAAGACTCTCCAAAAAGTATGAAACTTGCTGTTAAACTTATTCAAAGAGCACTTAGAAACTACGATACGACAGTTATGGTTGTTGATGACTCTGAACTATATAGAAAGTTATTGTCTGAGTTTTTAACTAGGATTAATATAAATGTAATAACTGCTTGCAATGGACAAGAAGCGTTAGATGTGCTAAAAAATTCTGATGAGCATATATCAATGGTCTTAACAGATTTTGAGATGCCTAATATGGATGGTATGGAACTTACAATTAAAATCAGAGAAGAGTATGATAAAAATCAGCTTGGAATTATAGCTCTTAGTACAGTTGAAGATAAGAATGTCATAGATAACTTTTTAAAGTTTGGTGCTAATGACTTTATAAATAAGCCTTTTAATAAAAATGAGGTTATAACTAGGATAAATTCAAATTTAGAGCTACTCGACCTTTTTACACAGATAACAGATATGGCAAATAAAGACTATATGACTGGTGCATATAATAGACGTTATTTCTTTGATAGCGGAAATGCCATATTTGCTAAAGTAAAAAGAAAAAAGCTTTCTTTAGCTGTTGCTATGTTGGATATTGACAACTTTAAAAAGATTAATGATACTTATGGACATGATATAGGTGATATCGCGATAAAAGAGATTAAAAAAGTACTAGATAATAATTTAAGGTCATCAGACCTTGTGTCAAGATTTGGTGGTGAAGAATTTTGTATTATTTTAGAAGACATCTCTTTAGAAAACACAGAAAAATTATTTGAAAAAATTAGAAAATCGTTTGAAGATAATATAATTGAAATAAATGAAACTAAGTTAAGATATACAGTATCTTTTGGAATAGCTTATGGAATGTTAGACTCATTAGATGAAATGGTTAGCTTATCTGACCAAGCACTATATGTTTCAAAGAAAAGTGGTCGTAATCAGGTAACTATAAAAGAGACAGGTTAGAGTTATAAACTAATTCTAATTCCTTTGACTTTAAAGCCATGCGGTACTTGTAGGCACCAATTATAAAACTAGTCCTTGTATAGTCCGTCCGAATTAAACACTTTATTCACATTTTTTTTATATCTCTAAACTCTATAACTTTTCTCAATATTTAAGTCTCTTGTATTTTCATCTACAGCTTTTAACTATACTATTTGCGTCCATTAAGCCAAAAAATGCGAAACTTGTTCAGGGAGATTAGGACTATATCCTATCCCTAAAGACCCTTAACCTACTATTAGGTATAATTAAGCTATAAGTTAAATCTAATAAATCAAACCTTTATATACTCAGCATATTTTATACTCTGACTGTAATACGTACAAAGTTAAGTGAGAATCATCCTAAATTAGATACTAGGATTTAAGATTTCACCCATAAATAAAATTTGATCACTCGTTTTATCCTGTAGAAAAATTATAAATGGTTGATCGACGTGAAATATTTTAATTTCCTCTTCAATTGGTAGTGCTACTGTACTAACAGTTACAACTGCTGTTGCAGCGGCAGCTTCCGTTTCCTTTTCATCTACTGAGATGTATGCCTTATGCAGAACATCACCTATCTTTATAGAATCGTTTGTTATTTTACTAAAGTCTGCTGTATCTTCAAAAGCTTCTGCCATTCCAAGTTCTTTTAATGAAGTTTTCAATGAATATTGTGGTGTTTCAACTTTAAACTTCGGTAGTTTCAACTCAACTTTTTCCACATACATTTGCTCAACCAGAGAGCTATAAACAGTAAAGTTAAAATCATTTATGAAGTCATCCCAAAAACCTTCATTTGGTAAGACTATTAACATCGATGCATTGCTATCTTTATATGGTAGCTCTACCATTTTACAATTATTTGACTCAGCATAATTTATATGTGTAGTCTGGTTCATCATCTGAATATTTATGCTTGAGTTATTGAGTAAATAAAATGGCTCTATCTTTGTATCTTCCTCGTCAAACTCATATTGCCACTTCCCGTTAAAATAAACAGCATTTGTAAGCACTAAACGTGTAGTGTCTTTTATGTCTCCCTCTTTTAAAAGCTCAACTATCTTATCGTTTGTTTGTTCTTCTACCCACTCATTTATGGTTAGTCTGGATTGCTCTGGATTATTTATAAAATCTAATGGATATAGAACAGCTCCAAAATTTTGCATAATGGCATCAAGATAAGTAGATTTAAATTCTAGGGTTTCATCAGGCCAAAGAGCGTTAATACCTTTAAATATATAGTTGTCATTTTCTTTATTGAGCGATGCGTCTAAAGCATTAAAGGTATCGAGAAGCTCCGCATCTTCCATACTAAAATGCAGTGTTGTAACCATCTCACTTTTAGTCTCTCCAACAGCACCAGGGTACACAATAGCCAAAGCGGTAGAAATACTTAAGGGTGAGAAAAAAAGATTCTCACCTTCATTACCTTTTTTTAGTTCAGAATAAAGGTCAAAAGCAAAAGTGTTTAGACCTTGTACCAGAGCATTCGTGCTATTTGCATCCACATTTTGCTTTACAGTACGACTTAAAGAGGAACTTGATGTTTTAAGTTTTATAGTATCAATGTTTTTTTTTGACTCTGAGCTTCCACAAGCACTATAGAATAGCGTAATTGTAATGCCTAAAAATATTTTTATTAACATTTTTTTACCAAATTCTAAAATCATAATCAGAAACTATAGAATCACTATTATTTGAAGTTACTTTTATATAGTAACGATCAGCACTCAAATACTTAGTTATATGAGACCCTATATTATCATCATATAGATAATCATCATTATATGCTAATTCATTTCCATCTTTATCATATAACCACATTTCTGTATCTTGACTTGTCATTGTTTCAAATGTTACATCACCCGCTGTTTCAATATATGTTGTAATCCAATCTATATCTCCTTTTGGATTTATACTATGATTCTCCTGTGTTTCATCAAAAGCACAAAATGATGAAACTGTTGTATCATTATCCCCTTCATAGCGGTCTAAATAAGTATTGTTATTTGGTTTGATATGAAAAATCCCGTATTGTTCATTATTAAAATCATGTGTACTAGGTGTGATATCGTTCAATGTAAAGTAAGCATTATATTGACCATCCCATCCATAGTTCATATAAAATTCAGTTCCACCTTCCGTTTCAAAGCCAGTAATAACCCATGCATGACCACCAGCAGATGAATGCCCCCTATAATATACTGGAAATCCTTGTCTTATATTTTGAATGATTTTTGTACTCCAATTTCCAAAACTATAATCTGAGGCAGCAGTTAATGGACTTGTCCAGTATCTAAAGTGTGTCTGTAAGGCTTCTGGTACTCTAGAGTCATATGCACCAGAACCCGATATCCCATAGTCCATATCTACTGATACACCTGAATGATACATTAATTCTGCAACTTCAAAGTTATGGGATGACAGTGATGTTGTCGGCATAAATGAAAAATCATAAGTTACATTAGCATAGTTTACGCTTTGCAGTCCATAGTCATCATCTACATAACTATGTACCCCTGTCGGATTTGTTGGCCAACTATGATATCTCATTATCTGAGCCATTGCCGTTGCTACACAACCGGTTAAAGTTCTGTCATCATAGTTAGAGTTTGAATCAAATGGTGTTAGGTTATTATAAAATTTTCCTTGACTCCATGTAATTCCCATTATATCAGGAGACCAGTCATCTAAAGCTGGGAATATTACAGATAGTTGAAGAGTGGATAAAGTAGAGTCTTTTTTAGCATCTTTAATACGTTTCTTTTCTTCTTCTGTCAACTCTTTTTGTAATTCTTTCCATCGTTTTGAAGTTTTTGAATTTGAAACTATAGTTTTGTCTTTTTTTGCTTTTTTTATCTGCTTATCATAGCCATCAAGTAAATATTTCATTTGTGGTGGAATGTCGTTAATATCGTTAATATTACCTTTATAAGAATAAGCAAGCACAGGTTTAGCAATATCATCTGCAGATATTAAAACCCAGCCTTCCGGTTCTAACTCTTGTAGATACATAGTTACTTCGGAAGAGTCTGTTAAATTCAAAAGTTTTTTTGAATTATGGCTTTTTTTGATTTTTACATCTTTTTGTTTTTTTTCAAACATAAACTTTATAGTTACATTTTCAATATCATTTATGCCAACTTGTTTTGCTGACAACACACTTGAAGATAATATTCCTGCTACTCCAATATAGAACACTTTTTTAATGTTATTTAACATTTATTGGTCCTTATGATTTTACATAAAGTATTGTAGCATGAAAAAAAACAA
>Ga0193961_1001004_pt1 | contig 10385 bp, 9 predicted proteins | sample FB_4_MG_FD_140371 | JGI IMG/M metagenome (GOLD analysis project Ga0193961, IMG submission 140371) | Microbial mat bacterial communities from the Broadkill River, Lewes, Delaware, United States - FB_4_MG | ecosystem: Environmental > Aquatic > Freshwater > River > Microbial mats | place: USA...
CCGCAAAGGCTGGAGCTAGCGCCAAATCGGGTTGCCCCGGGACAAGGCCAAGGCCGCAGCGCCGCAGCTGCGGCCTGATATCTTTCAGGCGATAGGTCACGCCTCGCACCCCTAAGAAGGGCGAGACGCGCTTAGGCCGCGGCTTCACGCTGCGGCTCTGCCTCCATCGGTGCTGCCCCGGAGTTTGCCAGTGTAGCAGCAGGAATCACGCCTAGTGATTTGCACAGGTTCAAACGCCGCGCCGCAAAGGCCGCTGCTCGCGCCTGTAAAACTGCCAGGTTTTCTTCCGCGCGTTCCAGCACCTGCCCCTCATGTTGCAGCCGCTGCCCCTGCGCGGACAGAATGCGCCAAACCAGGTCAGCCCATTGCGATGGCTCAGTTTTGCCCTCGCTGTAGGCCAAAAGGAACAATTGTTCGAACCGATCCACCTCAACCCCGCCACCGGTGATCGGCGAAGCCAGAAAGCGCAGTGTTTCGCTCTCTTCTGCGCGTTTGCAAACCGCCAGATTAAAGGCCTGACACTGGGCTTTGCGCGCCTGCGCGCCCTCCAGGGGCAGGCAGGGCGATAGAACCTTCGCCCCCACCAAAATCGTCAACAGGCGAGAAATCTCTGCCCAGGTCATCTGTCCAAAGACCCCCTGATCCAACAAACCGCGCACGGTGATAGGCCCGCGGCCCAGGGCCTCCAAGATGGGGATGTATTGAGCTGGATCCAGCTCTATTTCCTTCAATCTCCAGTTCAGCTTGAGCGGGCCACCGCTGTAGCGCTGCGCCAGCGCAAGGGGTGTTTCGAACCAGGCCCCAACAGCGCCGCGTTCAGTATGGCGTCGCGCGCCCTTCACAAACAGGTCCGACCGGAACTGCTCATTCACCAGCACATCACGCAGGCTTTCACGGCGCACCGGGTCGGCTTCTCCGTCAAGCACTGCAATTTGCTCCGGCGTCATGCAGAGATCGTCAATGTGATCCAATAGACTGGTGGATCCCAGAAAGTTCAACTTTGCCTCGGACAACTCCTCGGCAAGATCCGCAAAGTGAAACGGCGTCCAATCAGCGTTGAACATCTCATGTGCCAGATAATTCGGGGACATCTGTTTGGACTTGCCCAGACGCGCACAGGCCAATGGGTTGGCTTGGAAAAACTTGGCACCTGTGCCTTGCAGTTGCTCAGCAAAGTGCAGCGCCTCGGCGATCCGCGCCTCAAGCGGGCCTGTCCCCTGCGTCGCGCGATCTAGAAGAATACGCCGCAAGGGCATCACAGAGGCCCAGCCGGACAACGCGTTATAGCTAACATAGACTATACCACCGGATTTCAACCGACGGCGAATAAAGTCGACAATCAGCTGCCTGTTCTGCTGGGAAACCCAGCTCATCACCCCGTGCAGGGCAATAACATCAAACTGCTTTGGCAAGGTGGGTTCTGCATCAAAATCCGCAAAGGAGCGTTCATAAAAATGCACGTTCCTGATCTTGCCCTCGGCCGCCAGTTCGCGTGCCCCCGCAATATGTGCAGGGTTAAAATCCATCGCGTGGAACTCAATATGCGGATTGGCCGCAGCAAGTAGATTGCTGTTGAAACCCTGCCCGCACCCCAGTTCGCAATAGCTGAGCTCCGATTGAGCGAAACCGTGTTTTTGCCCCTTAGACGTTGCAGCAAGGGCTAAGACTGCCGGTGTCATCTCATGAAAGAAATCATGTGTGTAATCTACCTCAGAAACATAGCCGGAAGTCCAGTTGCTCATTTATTACCTCATGGTCTGTCTGGAAAAGGACGCTTTCCAGCAAACTCTCCAAAACAGGTGATGAAGACGTTAAGATCACAACATTTATAATCAAGTTTTCACGACCACGGAGGCCAGCAGATCTGGATCCCCTTTCAGGCTGCATTTTCCCGCAGGGAAAGTCCTGTTTTGCGCGGGGCAACCAGGCCCAAAAGCGGGACAGAAAGCAGCCTATGATTGCACCCGCAACCTCGCTACACTAACATGACGCGATCCAGAGACACTTGTTTTTTCAGAGCGACATTAATCAATGCGCATAAAACGGAGGTGAAAATGATCGACTACTTCAGAAATTCGCCACGCAAGAATTCAAACCTGCAGATGCTCTACCAGTTTCGAGACACCCTGCAGGCCAATTTGCTCTCCGTGCCTGCAGATGATGGGGCAATGCCGCAGACCATGGCAATCCTGCGCAAAAAAACACAGGAGGTTTTGGACGCCAAACCCTTTACCTGGGCAGCGGCCTATCAGGCGGAAAAAATGTTGGCCCATATCCGGCCCAAGGAATCCCTGGAAATCGAGATTAAGAAACAAATTTCCGCTTTGGAAAAGGTTGACCCGACAGCCGCAGCCCTGTTCAGTAAAGAATTCAAAGCCTTGGAAGCCGGAGCCGCCACAGATACCCAAGCGCCCCCTTCCCCTCCTGCACCGGGGGCAAACTCTGAACAGCCCAAGGCTCAAGACGAGGCGACACCGCAATCGCCTGCGGCAGGGACAAAACCCGCCGAAGAGGCAACTGCCAGTCCGGAGCCCCCCAACAGTCCCCCTGCAAAGGCTCAGGGCCCAGTGGGCGTCGGAGGCCAAGCCCAAAAGAGCCCTCCCAGTCAGGCGAAGCCCTATCAGACCCCCAACATCCTGGCCATGCGACATCTGCTGGAGCGCGTGCTCAACGATGTGCATTGGAAATATTCGCAACGCTATTTCAATCGTCGCATAATTGATCGGTATTCTCTGTTTGTCTTTCTGTCCGGTTCAGTGCTCGCCGTCCTATTCTTTGGCACCCTGTTGGGGATTGGGATCCTCAACGCAATGGTACCGGAAACCCTGAACTGGTCCTTCTCGGGCTATTTTCTCGCGGTTGTTGCCGGGCTTCTTGGTGCCAGCTTTAGCGTGTTCAATCGTGACCGGTCGCTGATCCAGGGAAACTCCATTGAAGAGACAATGCTGCAGACCGGACTGGCCAATGTCTATCTGCGCATCGGCATTGGCGGTATCAGTGCGGCAATCTTGTATTTCTTCTTCAACGCTGGGCTTCTTAACGGCACGCTCCTGCCCAATCTGGAGGTTCTTGGATTTACCCCGCTCTCCCCCAGCGGGGTGACAAAGGCAGAAATCGCTGATGCCTTCAAAACCATCGCGGCAATGGACGCCACGCAAAACAGCGCTCTGAAAGATCTGATCGCCTCTGCCAAAGACAGTCAGGCAAGCCCCGAACTGGTGGAAACCCTGACCAAGGCCATCCAGGATGCACAGCCGGTGCAGCAGGGCAATAGCACCCGCCCTATGGGGATTATGGTGCCAAATGCTGAGCTGTGTAAGCTGTTGGTCTGGAGCTTCGTCGCAGGCTTTTTTGAGCAATTTGTTCCAAACGCCCTAAAGCGGGTTGAACAAAGCGCGGAACACAACACGCCAAATGACAAGCCCGCAAAGCCACAGGCCTAGGCCAGATGCTGCCATCCTCAGGCACCAGCAGGTACAGAACCGGCCTTGCGGCGTTGGCACCTGCATCGTGGCACGCAGACCAAGACCCTGACACCAGGGCACCAGACACAAAACGGGGGCAGACCCAGGCCTGCCCCCATAAAAATCACATAACGCCAGTCAGAGCGCTAAAGCCCCCTAGGGCCTAGTTGTCAAAGCTTCTGAGATAGGCAACGACGGCTTCGATGTCGCGCTCCTTGCGCAGACCAGCAAAAGACATTTTGGTGCCTTTCATAAATTTCCGCGGCTTGGCCAAAAAGGCCGCCAGGGTTTCGTCATTCCAGACCAACCCGTCCTCACCCGCTGCCAACATTGGCTTGGAGTATCTGAAGCCCTCGACCACGCCGGCCGTGGCACCAAAGATGCCGTTCAGGATCGGGCCTGTGCTGTTCTTAGCCCCCTCCCCCACCTTGTGGCAGGCTTTGCACTTTTTAAAGACCTTGGCGCCTTTGGCGACCAGTTCCGGATCCAGCGCGACTTCCGCAACGACAGGCTCTTCAGCAGGCTCCTCGACGATAGGTTCTGCGGCAACCGGGGCCGCCGCAGCCTGCTCAACCGCCACATCTGTGGTGGCGGTCTCCTCAGGGGTTACGTCAAGAACTCGCGCTCGCATGGTGATTTCAACTGTGTCCTTACAATCGGACATGCAGGGCTCAGCCTTCCAGAAATGCGCCTCGCTCTCCAGTCGGTCATCCACAAAGAACCCTTCGGCATTGGGCAGCTCCACATCGGTAAATGTCTCGTTCGAGAGCACAAAATCATCATCCACCAGATCGTTGGAATAGAGGATATAGGCCACGATGGCATAGACCTCATCCGCCTCAAGTGTCTGCGCCGCGCCAAAAGGCATTGAGCGATTCACATAGTCCCAAGTGGTCGACAGATAGGGCCAGTAGGAACCCACGGTCTTCAGCGGATCCTCGTGGTCCAGCGTGCCCTGGCCACCGGCCAGTTTTGGCCAGTTATCAACGCCTTCGGCAAAGTCGCCGTGGCAGACGGCACATTTCTCGGCAAAGACCTCTTCGCCAGTGAAAACATCGCCAGAACCTGCTGGCAGGCCGGTGCCGTCAGGGGAGACATCAATATCCCAGGCGGCGATCTCTTCCGGCAGGGCCGGACGGCCCAGGCCATATTCCCCTGCAAAGGCGGGCAAACCCAGCGCCAATGAGACAGCAGCCCCGGCGATAACTTTAGGAAACTTCGACATTTTCTGCCTCCCCATCTGCCTTGACCCACCAGGTCTGGATGGCGTTATTGTGATAGATCGAGTTGAGACCGCGCACTTCGCGCAGCTCTGCTTTTGTGGGCTGCACATAGCCAGAGCTGTCGCGCGCCCGGCTTTGCAGCAGCATTTCGGAACCGTCCCAGTTGATATCGAGGTAAAAGCGCGTCAGCGCCTTGTCTGTTCCTGGCGCGCCCAGACGGGCCTGGGTCCAGGTCTTGCCGCCATCAATCGACACATCAACCCCGGTGATGGCACCGCGACCGGACCAAGCCAGTCCGGTAATTACCAGCGGGCCCTTGCCGTGAGTGATTGGGGCCTGCGGGCTGGGGCTGGTGACAACGGATTTTGCATCCATCTCCCAGGTCCATTTGCGGGCTGAGCCATCTTCCATGGTATCGGTATATTTCGAAGTCTCTTCACGGCTTTCCACCGGGCCATCCATGACCTCGATGCGGCGCAGCCATTTGACCCACATGTTGCCTTCCCAACCGGGCACAACCAGGCGCACCGGATAGCCGTGTTCTTTGCGCAGGGCCTCGCCATTGGCCTTGAAGGCCACCAGCACATCGTCCAGCGCCTTTTCCAGCGGGATGGAACGCCCGTTGGACGAGGCATCCGCGCCCTCGACATAGACCCATTTGTCCTTGAAATCTCCTGCCGCAGCCAGACCGGCCTCTTCCAGCAGAGTGCGCAGTGAGACGCCAGAATATTCCATATTGTGGATCATGCCATGGGTGAACTGGGCGCCGTTAAGCTGGGCCCCCGCCCATTCCATACCCGAATTCGCGGCGCATTCGCAGAAATACACTCGGTTCTCGCGCGGGAAACGCTCCAGATCAGCATAGGAGAACACCAGAGGCGTATCGACCAAGCCGTTGATCATGAGACGATAGTCTTCTTTGCGCAGCTCGATAGCCCCCGAATGGTGGCGTTCAAAGGCGCAGCCCTGCGGGGTGATGGTGCCGTCAAGCGCGTGGATCGGCGTAAAGTTGATCGAGGAAATCGTATCCGCTGTCAGCCATTCCACATTGCGGCGCACCACATCCTGTTCAAACTGGATCGGCAACCCGTAGGGGGTGGCATCCACACCATCGCCCAATCCACTGGCCCAGTCCTGCACCTCGGTGATCAACGGGTCCGGCGTGGCGGCCTGTGCAGCCTGGCCTGCGCCAACGGCGGCGGCCCCTACTCCGGTTGCCGCCGCACCCGCCAGAAACCGGCGGCGTGAGGGGGCAAAATCATCTGCTTTATCGCTCATCTCTTGTCTCCTTACATCGACAAATTCATCATTGTGAATTCATCAGCGCAAAAAATTTTGGTCAGAAAACGCCTAGCCAATAGGATCATTGGCTAGGCACCTGTGGCGGGGCTTAGGCGCCGACCACGTTGACCGATGTATTGGGGGTGACGGAAACCGTCCCCTGTTTGCGAATGTGATCCTCGACCACATCCCAGATCATTGGACCCTCGGTGCCCTCGTTGACGCTGGCCCAGCCAGAAACAACATAGGACTTGCTGGCGTCGATTTTCTCGCCTGTTTTCAACAGGGTCATTTCGCTGATGCGTTCGCCCTGTGGCTTGGTGATATCGATGCGATAGCCCATGCCACCAATGCGGACCATATCGCCGCCCTGCTGGTAGTAGGGGTCGGGGTTGAAGATGTTATCAGCCACATCCTCCAGAATCACCTTGATGAATTCACCCGTCATTTCAGAACGATAGGCCGCGCCATAGCTCATGGAGGTGACATTCCAGATATCCTCGCGGGTGATGTCATCACCAGGTACCAGCGATGGCCCCCAGCGCACACCAGGCGACATGGCGATGTCAGCCTCGCGTTCGCTCAGCAGGGCGTCGCAGATCAGGTCATCCCAGGTACCATTGAAATTGCCACGGCGATAGAGAAGCGAATCCGTCTTGCCGATCACCTCTGCCAGCTGATCAGCAAAGGGGGCGCGCTGATCGTCGATCAGCTTTGAGATCACCGGATCGGGGGCAATCACATCCGCGAAGATCGGGATCAGCTTATGACGAATGCCCATCATCTGTCCGTCGCGTACATCAAGATCGATCCGGCTGACAAATTTGCCGTTGGAGCCAGAGGCAATGATATGGGTTTTGCCCACCAGAACCGGCTCTGGCAGCGCATCATGGGTGTGTCCAGACAGGATCACATCAATCCCGGTGACAACACTGGCCATCTTTTTGTCCACGTCAAAGCCATTGTGGCTGAGCACCACAACCACATCGGCCCCGGCGGCGCGGACTTCATCAACCATGTCCTGCATATGCTCGTCGCGGATCCCAAAGGAGTACTCCGGGAACATCCAGCCTGGGTTGGCGATGGGCATATAGGGGAAGGCCTGACCAATCACGGCCACCTTGGCCCCGCCCCGGTCAAAGAACTTATAGGGCTTGAACAGTTCGGCAGGCTCGTCCCATTCGCTGTCAAAGATATTCTGGCCCAGGGCAGCAAAGGGCAGGCCTTCGACGATCTCATTCACCCGATCAGAACCCAGGGTGAATTCCCAGTGGAAGGTCATCGCATCGGGTTTCAGCGCGTTCATCACATTGACCATATCCTGGCCAGCGGTGTGGTGACAGGTATAGGAGCCATGCCAGGTGTCGCCACCATCCAAGAGCAGCGCATCGGGGCGATCTGCACGGATGGCATTGATCACGGTTGCGACGCGATCCATACCGCCGACCCGGCCATAGCCCTGCGCCAGAGAGGAGAAATCGTCGTGGGTCAGCGCATAGGCAGAGGGGCTGCCATCGGCAATGCCGTAGGCCTTGCGGAAATCGGCACCGGTGATATGCGGCACATGCCCCTTGTTCCCACCAACGCCAAGGTTGATAGAGGGTTCGCGGAAATAGATCGGCTTGAGCTGCGCGTGAATATCAGTCACGTGAATCAGGCTGATATTGCCAAAGGTATCAAATTCCAGCAGCTGATCCTGCGTCAGGCTTTGCTGTGCTGCCAACCGGCCCCAGTTGCCAAAACCAGACGCACCAACCAGGGCGGAAGCGGCCATTGATACCTGCAAAAAGTCACGGCGCGAGATCATGTCTATCTATCATCCTGTTTGTCATCATAGGCGATCATGAGCAGTAAACATGATTCATATTCGCATCTATGAATTTGTGTTAAGCGATAAACCCCGCGCCTGGATCAGACGCGGGGTGTAGGTGTGTTTAGTTACGGACCGACGGGCCTTCGACTGCCAGGCCATTGCCACGCGAGGCGACATAAAGCTCAAGCGCGACAAAATCGGCAGAGCCAGGCTTGTAGGTCTCGGCGCGGGTGTCGCGCACGCAGCCTTTGAAACGCGCATGCACGTTGTTGAGCTTGGCGTTCTTCAGGCGGTAGGTTGGGAACCCATTGATCTGGCCCTGGCTCAGGTGATCCGCGCGGATCATCAGACCATAGCTGTCCTCGTGGCAATTGGCACAAGAAAGTTCCAGCTGACCAGTACGGGCATAGTACATCTCTTTGCCCTGTTCCCAAACCGATTGGACGGGTCCGTCAATGGCCACATTGACCGGCATGCCGCGTGACTGCACCGAGATCAGCGCCTCCATCGCGGTCATGTCACCCCCAGTGTATTTCCAGGCCTTGGCCCCCATCTGGTTCTCGCGACAGTCATTGACCTGCATCGCCAGAGTCCGGACTTCGCCGGCCTGTTCATTCCACTTTGGATAGACCGCACGCACGCCTGCCATGCTCTCCTCGACGTCATCATGACAGGAGGCGCAGGATTTCTCCTCGGTCCCCTCAACGGTGTTCCATGCATCATAAGCCTTGTCGACAAAGACCATTGCAGGGTTTTCGAAATCGTCCATCTGCAGGGCCTGGGTCTCATCAGAGCGGAAATGCCAGCCTGACATCACCTCATCCATAACATCCGACAGATGCGCAGGAGCGGCGGTTTTGGTCACCAGAGTTTCTTCTTCGTTGAGTACCAGCGTGTCGTCATCCGCATCTGCATAGGCAGACAGCGGCAGGCTCAGTGCGACAGCAATGGCGGTAAGCGCCTTATAGTTCATTCCTTGTCCTCCCTTGGGTATCCATCCGGGCCGCCAAAGCGGCCAGGATGCCGTGCCTTTGAGATCCGGAAGGGATCAGGCCATAGCGATCGACTTGGTCGCGTCGTAGACTGACCCGTCATCATCATACCAGGTGAATTTAAACTCACCGGCTTCGGGCACCATGGCCTCGAACTGGAAATAGGGGTTGGTCGAAACCGCAGGTTCGATGGTGATATCGGTCACCAACTGGCCATTGAATTCGCAGGTAAAGCGGTTGATGATCGAGCGCGGAATGACATTGCCTTCTTTGTCTTTGCGCTGACCGCTTTCCATCTGGTGGCTGATCAGAGTCTTGATAGTGATCGCCTCACCAGGGGTTGCCTTCTTGGGGACTTTGACGCGGGGTTTTACACCGGATGCCATGTCTTAAACTCCTTCGTATTCAGGCCTTTTACAGGCCACAATCGGGTCGCAGCGGGGCGGAATGCCTTAGCCGCCGCAACCGCCGATGGTCACTTTCACAGCGGCACTTGCCTTGGCAAAGCTGCCGTCGGCCAGCTTGGCGATCGCCACCACATCCTGGGTGCCTGCCAGGCGGATCCGGGTGGAGGCAGATTGGCTGCCAGCCAGCGGGCCAAAGTTGAAGGTTGCAACACCAGGGGTTGGGTTGCCGGTGGCCAGAACCATGATCGCAGTGGCACCAGGCGCATCGACCGAGATTGGCACGGTATTGCCGTTTTCAGCAATCTCCGGCGCAGTCAGTTCAATTCCGGTGTCGGCCATTTCAGCGCCACCAGTAAATTCGGCAATCCGATCATCAACAACGCTGGCGCTGGCGCGCAGCGGCAGGACCGTCATCACAGCAGCACCCAGGGCCAGGCCCAGGGTCTCACGGCGTGAGAACTCCATCATATGTCTCCTTTGACGTTTCGCAGAGCGACAGGGGGATTTCGCCCGCGCTTTACTCTTCTTTTAGGGTCGCAATGAATGCGATCACATCTTCAATTTCCTGAGCAGACAGGATCGGCGTCAGCGCCTCCGTGGGGGCCTTGCCGGTATAGGCGGCACCTGGGCGAATAAAGCCCTCGACCTTGTAGAATGCAGGCATCATCGTGCCCTCAAAGGTCATTTTTGCATTGGTCATCAACCCGCGCAGCTCTGCTTCGGTCCAGCGATCACCGGCGCCATCCAGCGAAGGGCCGATCTCACCGTGAAACGGTACATCCGCAAGGGCTGTTACCTGATGACAGGCCACGCAGTTGCCCAGCGATTTGGTGCCTGCAATAACAGCACCGCTTGCCGCATCACCTGGGGTTCCGGTCAAGGAGGCCGCAACCGCGCCATCCTCATCAAATTGCACATCCTTTGGCGCGACCTCTGCCGCCAGGGTTGCACTCCCGGTCAGGCACACGGCCAGTGTCAGAGATAGTCTCTTCATGGTTCCTCCCGTTGGCTGCCACCCGCGTGCTGCGCGGGCTTAGCTGTTGTATACCGTAGGGCACCCGCCCCGCAAAACGCAACAACAAATTCAATAGTGTGAATTATTATAGCTGTTCACCTGCGTTCAGTCTGCGGACCCATTGTTGCGCTCCGAGATACGGCGCGCGTGATAACGTTGAAAATCTTCCCCATTGTCAAGAAGATACCGC
>Ga0193961_1001007_pt1 | contig 10362 bp, 5 predicted proteins | sample FB_4_MG_FD_140371 | JGI IMG/M metagenome (GOLD analysis project Ga0193961, IMG submission 140371) | Microbial mat bacterial communities from the Broadkill River, Lewes, Delaware, United States - FB_4_MG | ecosystem: Environmental > Aquatic > Freshwater > River > Microbial mats | place: USA...
CACTCACTCGAGCGGCTTGCTGCATATTATGAGTAACGATAACAACCGTATATTGGGTTTTCAGCTCATTAATAAGCTCTTCAATAGTCAGCGTTGAAATAGGGTCGAGTGCCGATGTTGGCTCATCAAGTAGCAACACTTCGGGCTCAATTGCAATCGCTCGCGCTATCACTAAGCGTTGTTGTTGCCCACCAGACAAACCAAAAGCGTTTTCATGTAGGCGATCTTTTACTTCGTCCCAAAGTGCGGCGGCACGCAAAGAGCGCTCAACGGCATCATCAAGTTGGCGGCTATTCTTTAGACCTTGCAAACGCAAACCATAAACCACATTTTCATAAATTGATTTAGGAAACGGGTTCGGGCGCTGGAACACCATACCAACACGGCGGCGTAATGTGGCAACATCAACATCAGGGTGATAAACGTTCTTGCCATGCAACTTCACTTCACCGGTCACACGGCAACCTTCCACAAGGTCATTCATGCGGTTGATACAGCGCAGCAAGGTGGACTTACCACAACCTGAAGGACCGATAAACGCCGTCACTTGTCCTTTGGGAATTCGCATTGAGATGTCACTTAACGCTTGGCTATTTTTGTAGAACAAATTCAGCCCTTCGATAACGATGGCAGTTTGCTCGTCGCTCAGGTTATTCACATCTAATGGGGTTTGGTAGCCCAATGTTTGATTGACTGAAAACATGCTTAATCTTGTCCCAATGTTCGATATTTCTCACGCAAGTTATTGCGAATACTAATAGCGGTTAAGTTTAGCCCGACAATCACTGTCACAAGTAAGAAGGAAGTGGCGTAAACCAGTGGTCTTGCGCTTTCAATGTTAGTGGTTTGAAAACCCACATCGTAGATATGAAAACCCAAATGCATAAACTTACGCTCTAAATGCAAGTAAGGAAAGTGTCCATCCACAGGTAGACTGGACGCTAATTTAACCGCGCCCACCAACATTAATGGTGCTACCTCACCTGCGGCCCGAGCAACCGCAAGGATGAGACCGGTAATAATGGCAGGACTTGCCATCGGCAATACAATTCGCCACATGGTCTCAAATTGCGTTGCCCCCAGCGCCAATGAACCATGGCGAACAGATGTAGGAATGCGCGACAAACCTTCTTCAGTGGCAACAATCACCACTGGCAGTGTCAGTACTGCTAAGGTTAACGCAGACCACAGGAGTCCTGGCGTACCAAACGTCGGTGTCGGCAAGCGCTCAGCGTAAAACAGATCATCAATCGATGCACCTAAAGTGTAAACAAAAAAGCCGAGACCAAATACACCATAAACAATCGATGGAACACCGGCTAAATTGATTACCGCCACTCGTATAATGCGAGTGAACATATTGTTTTTTGCGTATTCATGGATATAAATGGCCGCAACCACACCGAGTGGCATAACGATGACTGACATGATTAGCACTAACAACACCGTGCCAAACATTGCCGGAAAAACACCACCTTCAGAGTTCGATTCACGAGGTGAGCTTGAAAGAAACTTCCACATTTCCTTCGCCCATTGAGTCACTTTATCGAACAAACTCATCTGGTTTGGATACCACATATCTAAAATATGACTCAGCGGGATCAGTACTTGCTGTCCAGTCATATCCTCAGCAATCAAACCTTGCTTAGCAAGCTTGTCACGCAAGTCATCCAACTTAGCTTCCGCTGCCGAAAGCTGCTGGCTAAACTGCTTTGATTGTGCGTTATAGATTCCAAGATAGTTTTCGTCTAAGTTATTATTCAATTCACGCTTACGTTTTTCTAAACGTAAATCATTGGCTTGAGCACTAATAGCTTGCACTTCTTGCTCAATCACACGCTCTATCTCATCGCGTACTAGTTGGCTCAGTTTCAGTGACTCGCTCAAACGTGCTTGAAAATCAGTATGGATTTGCCCCGACGCATCTTGATAGGCAACTGGGCGTCCATAGAAATCGCCACTGCGAGTACGCTCTATCACCGCCCAATGTTGTGGCTTGGTACGATTCTGAATATCGACATCTAAAATAGAGATAAAATCTGCCGGATAGATATCGCGATTAGCGACTTTAATATTGAGCCGTTCTACCTGAACTTCTTGTTTGGCATATTCTGGTAGTTGAATACCCAACTCTTGTAAATAATCAACCGAGACGGATTCTTGTGCATAAAGTTGTCCAACAAGAATCTCGCCATCGTTTGTCGTCCATTGATAAAGAGGGGCAGGCCAAAAATAAGAGAGCCCTTTCCAACCAATAAGCAGCAAGAGTCCAAGCACAGATAGCAAACTAATGCTAACTGCTCCACCGGTTAACCATACCCAAGGTGCGCCTGATTTTAGCCACTTAAACACTAACGTGAATTCCTATTCATTAAACTTACAAAGCTCGATATTTTTCGCGTAAACGCTGGCGAACCCACTCTGCAATCGAGTTCACCGCAAAGGTAAACACCAATAAAATCAGAGCTGCCAAAAACAGAATGCGAAAATGTGAACTGCCAACTTCAGACTCTGGCATTTCCACTGCAATCGTTGCCGATAAGGTGCGCATTCCTTCTAAAATGTTCCAATCTAATATTGGCGTATTCCCTGTCGCCATCAACACAATCATGGTTTCTCCGACCGCCCGGCCCAAGCCCATCATAATTGCTGAGAAAATACCTGGGCTTGCGGTTAACAGCACTACATGGGTCAGGGTTTGCCATGGTGTCGCACCTAACGCTAATGAACCATCAGACAAATGTTTTGGTACCGAGAAAATTGCATCTTCAGCGATGGTAAATATGGTTGGGATCACCGCAAATCCCATTGCAAAGCCGACCACCAGCGCGTTGCGCTGATCAAACTCGATACCCAATTCAGCCAAATAGATACGTACATCACCAGCAAATAACCACGCTTCAATCGCATTACTCTGGTTAAGAATAAACACAGTAACCAGTACCAAACATGGCATCAGCAGTAACGCATGCCAGCCATTCGGTAACCGACGAGTCCATTGTAATGGTAAGCAATGCCAAAGGGCGCCTATAGCCACAATTGAGATGGGTAGAAACAACAGCAATACCACAACCGAGGTTAAGTGGGTCTCAACAATCGGAGCAAACCAAAGCCCGGCTAAGAAACCAATGATCACTGTCGGCAGGGCTTCCATCAACTCAATCGACGGTTTCACCAATCGGCGCATGCTCGGCGTCATAAAGTAAGCCGTATAAATGGCGCCAAACACGGCAATTGGCACGGCAAATAACATCGCAAACGCGGCCGCTTTCAATGTACCAAAAGCAATCGGAACTAAACTGAACTTAGCTTCAAATTCATCGCTAGCTGACGTGGTTTGCCATACATAAACAGGCTCAGGATAGCTTTCATACCAAACCTTTTGCCACAAAGAAGAGAGCGAAACTTCAGGGTATGGGTTATCAAGATGCGCCACACTTAACACATCACCGGAAAGCGCAAGTAAGTACTGTTCGTTTTTCGACATCGCGGCAAACTGCGGTGCCTTATCGTAGGCTCGCTTAAAAATGACCAGCTTTTCACTGGTGGTATAATGGCTTTGCACCATGCCATTAATATAAAAACTGTAGAAACCTTTGCGATAAGAATCTGGCAATAAGAATTGCAACTCAGAAGCGAGTTTAAACTCGCGAATAAAGGTCAGTTTACGCTCACCATCATTGAGGACATCAAACCATTGCGACACCAAACCATCTTTGTGTGTCGCCAGTAAAGAAGACGCCCCAGAGAGCACATCAAGATTGGTGACTGCGTGTTTACCATTACCTTGGCTAAGGTCGACGACTTCACGCACGACAAACTGATCTTGCTGCTGTTTGATAACCACCAGTTCAGAGCCTTGACGTAAATACAATGTTTTACCATCAGGCGTGAGGATCATTTGATCAAGCTTTGGGATCGCTTGTTCAAAGACAAAACTGTGTCGTTGTTGATCGCTACTTTGCCAACGAATTCGTATACGTTGGTCGTTAAAGTAACCCACCAGCACTTTTTGCTCGCCCACCGAAAATGCAAAACTATCGAGCTCGACATTTTCAAACTTTAAGTCGATTTCGCTATCGAGTTGATTTAACTGCGGAGCAAAAGTGCGGCGATCATTTTCAATCACATTTTTCAATTCAGGTTGAAAGATCGTCACTAAACCTTGCTGGCTAGCAAATGCATACCACCGCTGCGCGCCTGGCATTTCAGCAAACAATTTGAATGGTTGAGCGAAATCCACAGACAGCTGCGGTGTTTGATTGCCCTTCTCAAGTGACCAGAAATCCACTTGCCCTTGTTGAGAAATAACAAAAGCATGTTGACCATAATCATCTATCCCAGCCGCTAAAGGCTGTGGTGTGGAAATAGTTTGACGTGCAATATCAGGAGTAAGTTTGGCATCAGAAAATAGCGGTAACACCATCATTGCTAAATAAACAAAGATCAGTACTAATGCGGCCAATACACCCACACCACCAGCAGACACAGCAAACCTGACCAGGCGATCTTTTACCAATCGCTTTCTGTCTTTTTCTTTTAATGAAAAATCGGCTTTAGCCATGCATCCTGTACTCTGTATTAGTGTGATTTTTCTCGGTTTAACCCTATTTGAGCGCCAATTGCGCCACCATGAGTCCAATGTAGCTCTTTTTGTAAAGACTATCGACGCCACTCATCACTACTCTATTAATAGATAATGTGCTCATGGCTTAAACCGTTGTATGAATTATTCAAGAAACCGACCGCTGATGGAAAAACGACGCTTAACGCTTTAAGATCCTAATTCTGCCCAAGAGTATATTATTTCCCTTTGATGACAATTATATTACAACCAAGAATAAATAACTGAATATAATGAAATATTTATTGCCATAATCGACCGACCTTTTCGCTAACTTACTCTGTGGTTACCACCGCAACCTGCCATATAAATGTCACGAAAATGCCTTATTTTTCTTAACCTAACCTATACTTTTTTATGGTTAGGAGGAAAAGGATCTTAGGATGAGTTCAGAAAAACTATACATAGAAAAAGAGCTAAGTTGGCTGTCGTTTAACGAACGTGTTTTACAAGAAGCGGCTGATAAATCAGTACCACTCATAGAGCGTATACGCTTTTTGGGTATTTTCTCTAATAACCTCGATGAGTTTTATAAAGTTCGCTTCGCCGATGTGAAACGTCGCATTTTAATTAATCAAGAACGCGGCGGCAATGACAACTCTAAGCACCTTCTAACCAAGATGCAGTCAAAAGCGCTAAAGCTCAATGAACGTTTTGATGACCTCTACCAAGAACTAATCCGTGAAATGACGCGCCATCGAATCCTCCTCGTCAATGAGCATCAACTCAGTGACACCCAACAAGGATGGATAAAAAAATATTTTAGACGCCAAGTTTTACACCATATGTCACCAGTGTTGCTGACTGAAGATATCAATCTAATTCAATTTCTTAAAGACGAATACGCATACATTGCCGTTGAACTTAAACAACAAGAACATACCCAATATGTTTTGTTAGAAATCCCAACCGATAACCTGCCACGCTTCGTAATGGTGCCGGAACAAAAAGGCAAACGTCGCAAAACCATTATCCTATTAGATAATATTATCCGCTTTTGTCTGGATGAACTGTTCCGAGGCTTCTTTGAATACGATCAAATCAGCGGTTACGCGATGAAAATAACTCGTGACGCAGAATATGACTTAAGTCGCGAAGTCGAGTACAGCCTACTCGAACAAATGTCTGAAGGGGTTAGCCAGCGGCTCACCGCGATGCCAGTCCGCTTTGTTTATCAACGAGACATGCCAGAAGTCATGCTGCACTTTTTATGCAAGAAACTCGGTATTTCAAACTACGACAGCCTGATCCCCGGCGCTCGTTACCACAACTTTAAAGATTTTATCGCCTTCCCTAATGTTGGGCGCGACTATCTCGAATATAAGCCATTACCTCCTTTACGCTGCACTGATTTTGATGGCTATGCCAATAGTTTTGATGCGATAAAGAACCAAGATATCCTGCTCTACTTCCCCTACCATACGTTTGACCACATCACTGAGTTAGTTCGCCAAGCCTCATTCGACCCCAAAGTGTTCAGCATTAAAATCAATATCTACCGAGTTGCCAAAGACTCACGGCTGATGAACTCGTTAATTGACTCGGTGCATAACGGCAAAAATGTCACCGTAGTGGTTGAGCTACAAGCACGTTTTGATGAACAAGCCAATATTGAATGGGCAAAGGTACTGACAGAAGCCGGGGTACAAGTGCTCTTTGGCACTCCAGGACTAAAAATCCACTCCAAACTACTGCTGATTAACCGCCGAGAAGGGGATGAGATAGTTCGTTACGCACACATTGGTACTGGCAACTTTCATGAAAAAAACGCGCGGATCTATACCGATTTTTCACTGTTAACGGCTGATGCTGAAATTACTAACGAAGTACGTAATGTCTTCGGCTATATCGAAAACCCTTATCGTCCAGTTAAATTCAACCAATTGATTGTTTCACCGCGTAACTCGCGCAAGCAACTTTATCGGCTAATTGACGAAGAAATTGCTAATGCAAATTTGGGGAGAAGAGCTCAAATAACATTAAAGGCGAACAACTTAGTCGATAAAGGCTTAATTAATAAGCTATATAGTGCCAGCACATCCGGGGTTGAGGTTCGCATGGTGATCAGAGGAATGTGCGCTCTAGTTCCCGGAGTTGAAGGCGTGAGCGAAAATATCAAAATCATCAGTATTGTGGACCGCTTTTTGGAGCACCCTCGTGTTCTGATCACCCACAATAACAACGACCCGCAGGTCTATATCTCCTCTGCCGACTGGATGACTCGCAATATTGACTATAGAGTCGAGGTCGCAGCACCAGTTCGTGATCCGCGTCTTAAACAGCGTATCATCGACATTCTTGATATTCATTTTACCGATACTGTAAAGGCTCGCTGGATAGACAAAGAGATGAGTAATTCCTACGTTGCTCGTGGAAATCGCAAGAAAGTACGCTCACAAATGGCGATTTACGACTATCTTAAAAATGTAGAGAAGCAAGCAAAGAAGAACAATGAATCAAACAGCTGATGTTAGAAATGTTGCCGCCATTGACCTAGGTTCAAACAGTTTCCATATGGTCGTAGCCAAGGTTGTTGGACAAGATTTACAGTTAGTGAGTAGGCACAAACAACGTGTTCGACTGGCTGATGGGCTTGATGGACAAAACAATCTTGATAATGCTGCCATTGAACGCGGCTTAGCTTGTTTGGCGATGTTTTCCGAGCGCCTACAAGGTTTTGAGCCAAGTAATGTACGCATTGCCGCCACCCATACATTACGCCTTGCCAATAACGCCTATATATTCATTCAACGAGCTCGTGAAGTGCTTCCCTTTCCGGTAGAAGTCATTTCCGGTGATGAAGAAGCACGTTTGATCTATCAAGGGGTTTCTCATACCCAACCTCAAGCCGAGTCAAAATTGATCGTCGATATTGGCGGTGGCAGTACCGAGATCATCTATGGTAAGGGGTTTGACCCGGAGCTAGTTAATAGTAAACAGATGGGTTGTGTCAGCTTTACTCAGCGCCACTTTGCCAATGGCAAACTCTCCAATAAGAATTTCACCAACGCTATTTTAGCCGCAGAACAAAAGCTGGAATCTCTTGCTCATCGCTATCGTAAAAAAGGCTGGTCAATTGCATATGGCTCTTCTGGAACAATAAAAGCAATTCGAGAAGTCTTGATAGGTTTAGGCTATGAAGACGGCATGATTACCGCCAAGCGTTTACACACTTTAATCGACAAACTGTGCGAGTGGCAGCATATCGAACAGATTGAACTCGTTGGCTTAACTGCAGAGCGTAAGCCCGTTTTCGCCGCCGGCGTGGCTATCATCTACGCAATATTTCTCGATCTCAAAATCAGCGAAATGCACTTTTCTGAAGGCGCATTACGTGAAGGTTTACTGTATGAGATGGAAGAACGCTTTAAGCACTCAGATATCCGCATGAGAACCACGGAAAACTTAGCCAATAAACATAGAGTCGATTTAGAACACGCTGCGCGAGTAAAAGGACAAGCCGGTGAGTTTCTCGACCAAGTGCATAAAAAACTCGGTATTAAATCCAAATCAGAGCTGTTTGATTTACTCGAGTGGAGTGCTCTGCTTCATGAAAGCGGGCTAAGTATCAGCTTAAAAGCGTTTCATCGCCATTCGGCTTATATTTTACGCCACACCAACATGCCCGGCTTTAATGTTGAGCAACAGCGAGTATTGGCGACCTTAGCAAGATTTCAGCGTAAGGCTTTAAAGCTGAATGAGATGGAAGAGTTTTCGCTATACAAAAAGAAACATCTCGTGGGACTGATCCGTATTCTTCGTCTAGCGATTTTGCTTAACGGACAGAGAAATGATGACCCGCTACCACCACTAAGCTTAAAGGTTGAAGATGAAGATAAGTGGGTACTCACCTGTAAAGAGCGTAACTGGCTAGAGAATAACAAACTACTCAATGCCGACCTGCAAACAGAGCAGGCATATTGGCAAAATGCAGAGTGGCAATTGCAATTTAGCTAACCTTAGTTATAAAAATAAAAACACTCAAGGCGCATTACGCGCCTTTATTGATTAACTTCGATGCCTACTTTCGCTAACTCTTGCAAAGCAATTTGGGGCGAAATGGCAACATAGCCATCTTTCTCCACTAAGTTTTGTCCCTGCTCAGAATAGATAAAGCGAATAAACTCACGCTCCAATGGCGACAACGACTTACTTGGGTGTTTGTTAATGTAAACATATAGGTAACGTGATAGTGGGTACTTACCTGACAAGATATTTTCACGAGTTGGCTCGATATAATCGCTGCCAGTTTTAGCTATCGGAATACGTTTAACTCCCGATACTTGATAGCCAACCCCTGAATAACCAATGGTATTGATGGATGACGCGACAGACTGTACTACTGATGCCGAACCCGGCTGCTCATTAACATTATTGCGAAAATCACCACCACACAGCGCATTTTTCTTAAAGTAACCGTAAGTGCCAGAAACTGAGTTGCGACCAAACATTTGGATCGAGCGTTGCGCCCATGAATAATCGAGACCCAGTTCAGCCCAAGAGCCCACGGATTGGGTTGCACCACAACGCAGCGTAGCGGAAAAAATACTATCTAGTTCAACGAAGTTCATCCCTTTAACTGGATTATCTTGGTGAACAAATATACCAATCGCATCAATCGCTACTCGTAGCGCGGTAGGTTTATAGCCATGAGCACGCTCGAACGCTTCAATTTCACTATTGCGCATTGGTCGGCTCATTGGTCCAAACTGCGCAGTTTGTTCGGTTAATGCTGGCGGTGCGGTTGAAGAGCCCGATGCTTGTACCTGACCATTCACGCCCGGATAAAGCTGCTTAAACTCTTCCACCCATAAGGTCGTCATACCCGCTAGGGTATCAGAACCAACACTTGTTAACGCGCCACTGATCCCCGGCACTTTGTTGTACGCAAGAAACTGCTCTTTCGCGCAGGCTAATGGTGCGGCAAGCCCGAGCAATAATGAAACAACGACGAAGCCAATCTTTGTTTTCATTATTTCACCACCAGTCGCTCGGGAAGAGTGAAGGTAAACTTACTGCCTACGCCGACTTTACTGGTTATCTCAAGGTGCGAGTCATGGTGAGTCAGAGCGTGCTTCACAATTGCCAAACCTAAACCACTACCACCGGTATCACGTGAGCGCGCTTTATCGACTCGATAGAAACGCTCAGTGAGGCGATGCAAGTGTTGCGGCTCAATCCCTTCCCCGCTGTCTTCGACCGACAAACAGGCGCCTTGAGGTGTCAAATACCAGCGAACATTCACTCTAGCCCCTGCTGGGGTATATTTCACCGCATTGTAAACTAGGTTTGAAATAGCACTGCGCAGTTGATCGTCGTCACCCAGTACGAGTAAAGATTCATCAACATCAAATTTAAGTCGATGATTTTGTTCACCACTCAAACTAATCGCTTCTTTTTCTAGCACTTCCAGCATGGCTGGCACATTGACTACTTCATCCAATTCATGCATCGGTGCCGCTTCAATTTTTGATAATGTCAGCAGTTGATTAACGAGGCTATTCATCCGGTTCAACTGCTCCGTCATCACGCCATGAGCACGGCTCCACATCGGACCGACAAGCATGTCTGGGTCTTCTGTCATTTCCAGATAGCCTTGCAGTACCGTCATCGGTGTGCGCAATTCATGAGAGACATTGGCAAAGAAGTTGCGGCGCATACCTTCAAGCTGTTTAAGTTGCGTTACATCACGCACCACCATCAAATGTTCACCCTCGGTGTACGGTACAATTCGCAGC
>Ga0193961_1001008_pt1 | contig 10361 bp, 10 predicted proteins | sample FB_4_MG_FD_140371 | JGI IMG/M metagenome (GOLD analysis project Ga0193961, IMG submission 140371) | Microbial mat bacterial communities from the Broadkill River, Lewes, Delaware, United States - FB_4_MG | ecosystem: Environmental > Aquatic > Freshwater > River > Microbial mats | place: USA...
CACCCAGAATCATTATATCAATTTTTTAACTTCAATGTGTGAAATTTGTTTGTAATCTTATTTATCTAGTTATAATATTCTACTTTAAATTTTTTAATATAAAATAATTCATCCTCTTCAATTCCAGCTTTTTGTTTTGCAATTTTAATTTGCTGCTCTACACTCTCAACACCTTCAATATTAGGCAATAATACCCCCTGTTTAAAATCATTTTCTACAACCACTCCAAATTTTTTAACGTCCAATTCACTAATTTCCGCATAACTTAATTCACCCAAAATACTTACGCTAATATCTAGTGAATCCATCTCCCATAATTCAACTTTATTAAATCTTACATCATTAATTCCTGCTTCAACTGCATTTTTAATTATCTCAAGTATTCTATTTTTAGTCGTAGGTGCAATTGATCCAATACAACCTCTTAATTGTCCATATTGTTTTATTGTTACAAATACTCCATTTTTTAAATTAAATTCATCTTGAAATTTACTAGGTGCATCAATATATTCTTCCTTTAGTAAATAATTAAATAAACTTTCTCTTGCAAGTTTTACATAATCAGATTGTTTACTTATTATTTCTTTTCTATATTTTTTATACTCATACAGCACATCTTTATATTTACTATTAGTTCTTTTATTAATATCAAATTTTAAAACTCCATATCCAACGCCAAATGTATCTTGATAACTTAAACATTCTCCCTTAAATTTATATAAATCCATGCATCCATTAAGTATATATGCAGTTCTAAGACCACATTCTTTTGCATTTTCTATAATTTTATTATCCATCTTCATTAAAGAAGTAAAATCACCATTTTCCATATGTTTAATAAATAATTCGTCAAAAATTTTCCCATCTTTATTATAAGTATATGGCCCTGAGTCCTTTAGTGCATGTGATAAATCTCCACTCCCAATAATAACTGAATCTAAATTTAATGATTCTATCGCTTTATAAATACACATTCCAGCTCTATATAAATCCTTAGAAGATAATAACCCATATGTTATATGAAGTATTTCATAATCATTATAATATTTATCTACAAAATAAAGAGGAATTAACGCTCCATGATCTATTGTATAACTGCAATTATATTTTATAGCCGTTTTCCTATCTAACGGAAGATTAGGTACTAAAGACTCTTTAAATACTTCTTCTAATTTATCTACTAAATCTTTTGAAATCTTTTTCTTAACTCTAATATCTTCTGCTCCAAAATTCCACAAATCACCCTCTACAAAATCTCCTTTTAAAAAAACTACTGCATCTGAAAATACATTTCCATGTGGCGTTATTAAAACAATGCATTTAGGTTTTTTCTTCGCAATTTCTTTTCCAATTTCATCACAGGCTTTATATGTTTTAAATACCTTTTGACTATCCACTCCACCTATTTCAGGTAATAAAACTGGAGGATGTGGCATAAAATAATAACCCTTTACACATTCATTATCTAACACGATAAGTCCCCTCCATTAGCCAATTATACCCTTCTTTTTCTTTATCTTTTTTACTAATTTCAAAATTTAAAGCCTTTTCATTGTATATCCTAAATGGGTTTAATTCTCTAATATTTAAATTACTTTCTTCAGTACCCAAAAATAAATACGCATAAAATTTCTCTATACTTTTAAAACCATTTTTTAATATATAAAAAACCTCTTTTCTATATTTATTTATCCATTCAAAAAATAACCCTTCTAAATCGTCTTCAAACTCTTGCTCAAGTTTTGCTTCTTTTGCAAATTTTATTAATTTTTCTTTACTAATATATTTAATTTCATCAAAATCCCAAAATTCATAATCATCTAATTCCTCAAAGTTTAAATCACAAAATTCTTTATAAAATAATATTATATTATATGCCTTTAAATATACTTCTAATGCCTCATCTTCATTTGAATATTCATTACATTTAGATTCTGAAAATATTTCCCATGCCTTTTGATAAAAAAGCATTTCTTTTGAATTATTATAAATAATATATTTTTCAAATAAAGTTTCTACCTCTTTAAATTCTATTTTCACTTTTACTCTCCCTTACTATTCATTACAATTTCAACTAATTTAGTTGATGCTGGCGATAAAGATACATCCTTTAAAAAACAAAATCCTATTTCCCTACTTGGTACCTCTTTATCTAATCTAATTTTAAAAACCTTTTTATCATTTAAAAAATCTTTTGAAAACTCCTCAATCACACATGCAATTCCCAATCCAATTTTAGCAAAATCAAGCAATAAATCATGAGATCCAAGTTCTATTTCAGGTTCAATATTTATGCCATTCTGTTCAAGAAACTTTTGAACATATCTTCTAGAATTTGATTTTGGCTCTAATAATATTAAAGGAAATTCTTTTAAATCTTTTAGTTTGATTTTTTTATTATCAAAAAAATCCTTATAATTATCCCCACAGACAAATATATCGTGTACACTAAAACACGGTAATACTTCAATACTTGAATCTATAAGTGGCAAATTACATAGTGCAATATCTAAATCTCCCGTTTTTAACATATCTAAAACTTCAATACTAGTTCTATTTATAACTTTTATTTGAATATTAGGCGCTATTTTATGAAAATATTCTAAATGAGGCATTAAAACATATTTTGAAATAGTATCCCCTACTCCAATTTTCAATGTTCCTTTTTCTAAATTTTTTGTCTCAAATATTTTTTTCTCGCCAGTTTTTAATAAATTAATAGCTGATCTAACATATTCTAAAAGCATCAAGCCTTCATCCGTTGGAACTACACCTTTTGAAATTCTAGTAAATAATCTTATTTGAAGAGTTTTTTCTAATTGAGATATAGTTTGACTAACAGCTGGTTGCGTCATATATAAATATTCAGCTGCTTTTGAAAAACTTCCTCTTTCACATACTTCTAAAAAAACTTTATACGAATCTAATCTTACATTCATATAAGCCCTCCTTATATCACATGTCTTGTATCTTTATTTCACTTATATCATATTATTATATATACTACAAGTAGATTGTAAATCATGTATTTAATTTTAGGAGGTAATTATGAATCGTTTAATAGGAACAGTTGTACGTAGCTTTAGAGCACCAATAATTAAAGAATCTGATGATGTTTCAAAAATAGCAGTTGATACTCTTCTTAATGCTTCAAAAGAAGGAAATTTTGAAATAAATAACGGTGATGTATTGGCAATTACAGAATCTGTAGTCGCTAGAGCTCAGGGAAATTATGCTCATGTTAATGATATTGCCTCAGATGTAAAAAATAAATTTGAAAATGGCAAAGTTGGAGTTATTTTTCCTATACTTAGCCGAAATAGATTTGCCATCTGTTTAAGAGGAATTGCAATGGGTGCAAAAGAAATTGTACTGCAATTAAGTTATCCCTCTGATGAAGTGGGGAATGCCTTAATTTCTGAGGAAATTCTTCAGCAAAAAAACTTAAATCCATTTCAAGATTTATTATCTGAAGAAGATTTTAGAAGTCACTTTGGAGAAACAAAACATACTTTTACTGGTGTTGATTATATATCTTATTATCGTTCAATTATAGAAGCAGCCGGTGCAAAATGTACGATTATTTTTTCTAATAATCCAACTCATATATTAAAATACACTGATAATGTGTTGAATTGTGATATTCATTCTCGTTTTCGCACAAAAAAAGCATTAAAAAATTTAAATGCTACTGTTTATAGCTTGGATGATATATTAAACACACCTAATGATAATCATGGTTTTAACCCTGAATACGGTTTATTAGGTTCAAATAAATCAACTGAAGATACTGTTAAATTATTCCCAAGAAATTGTAAGGAATTAGCTTATAAAATACAAGAAGAAATAAAAAAATTAACACAAAAGACTGTAGAAGTTATGGTTTATGGAGATGGAGCTTTTAAAGATCCTGTGGGCAAAATTTGGGAACTTGCAGATCCTGTGGTTTCTCCTGGTTTTACAGCTGGATTAGTTGGAACTCCTAATGAAATAAAATTAAAATATTTAGCAGATAATAATTTTGCAGAATTAAATGGTGAAGAATTAAAATCTGCAATATTAAATAAAATAAAAGAAAAAGATGGAAGTTTAGTTGGCCAAATGGAAGCGCAAGGAACAACTCCTAGACATCTAACCGATTTAATTGGTTCTTTATGTGACTTAACTTCTGGAAGTGGAGATAAGGGTACTCCAATAGTTTATATTCAAGGATATTTTGATAATTACGCAAGTTAATCTTCTTTAAAAAAGCCAGATTCTACTCTCCTAGAATCTGGCTTTTCTTATTTTCTTAATTAGACACTCTATTTCTTCCCTTTTCTTTAGCTCTATAAAGAGCTTTATCTATTTTTTTATCTCTTTTAAGTTTTTTCTGCTCATATATTTCACCTTACAATTTGTATTCACAAATTTCCTTTTCTAATACTAATACGCTTTCATTAGCTTTTACCGTAGCATTTAATACTTCTTTAGATTTTTCTTCTATTTCGGTTAATTGATTTACAATTTGATAAGTTTCTTTTTCTCCTTCTTTAGAAGCAATGGCAACTCCATCAATTCCTGATAAAAGGTTTTGAACCGATGCTAAAAGTTCTTCTGTAGTAGCACTTAAATCTCCTGAAAAATCTTGATAAAATACTGCATCTTCACTATATTCTTTACTTGTTTTTACTGAAATTTCATAATCTTTTAATATTCTATTTTGAATAAAATCGAGTAATTGATTGGCATTTTTAGTTAATTCCGATACAGATGATACTATAGTTCCAGTTGTATTTTGAATTTTTTTAATAGTTTCACTTGATTCTTCTGCAAGTTTTCTAATTTCTTCTGCCACAACATTAAATCCTTTTCCATGTTCTCCTGCTCTAGCTGCTTCTATTGCAGCATTTAATGCAAGTAAATTAGTTTGTTCGGTAATTTGTAAAATAGAATCTGCCAATGTATTTATTTGATCTACTGTCTTAGCTTGTTCTATTGAATTTTCTAAGGCCTCTTTTGTATCATATAAAATTTTTCTTGTTTCTTCTTTACTATTTAATGCATTTTCCATCATATTTTGAGCTTTTTTACTAATCTCCATGGATTTTTCCGCGCCCTCTTGAGATTTTTCTGCAATTGATTGAACCGCCATTTCCATTTCCTTTGATGTCTCAGACATTTCTTCTGCAGATGATGCCGTATTTTGAATATTATCTGATAAGTTTTCACATGTTTTTGATACCCTAACAATTGTATTATCTAAAACTTCGAAATTTATCTTTATTGTATTAACTATTTGATCAATTACTTCTGTTTCATTTTTAGTATTATCCATAAAAATTCTAAGCTGTTCTATTGAATCACTAAAATTATCAATAATTGCTTTTTGGCCTGCTGATTTTTTCTTGTCAATTTTATAAGCTAAATTTTTTTGTTTAATATTAGTTGAAATTTTCCCTATTAGCTGTAGTGGCATAATAAATTTTCTATAATTTTTAAATGAAGCAAATACACCAAGTAAAAAACCTATAATAAAATATCCTAATGTATTAATTAATAAATCCCTTCCAGTTAAACCTAAACCAAAATAACCATATGCACCTCCAATAATAATAGCAAGTGGCAATACAGTTGTAAGTGTATTTATAATATACTTACCCTTAGAAATCATTTTTATTTTTTCGTTATTTAAACTCATTTTTTCCCCCTTGTTTTACTCTTTTCTTATTTATTCCCCCATATTAAAAAAAATCACAAAAAAAGTATATTAAAAAAATTAATATACTTCTAAACTATAACTTTAGTTTACCCTTATTTAACTACAATATCAAATATTTTACTTTCTTCTTTTTCTCCAGCAGGACTTTTTAAAATAAGTTTAATACTATACTCCCCTGTATTATTTATTTTAAGTCCAAAATATCTTTTTCCTCCAGCACCAATTTGATTTTCCTCTGCCTCAGATTTAAATGCAGTCTCTAATAATTCAATATTTTCTTGTTCCTCTATTTCCCAAAAATAACCCGTAGATGGATTTTCTGAAACCTCTATTACAAAAAATGTCTCTTTTGATACTGTATTTTGTTCTATATTTTGAGATACTATAATTTCAGGAAACTGTCCATCAAATAAACCACTTATCATCTCTCTTTGATCAATTGAAATCTCCTCGTTAGATTCTTCATTAATATCTTCTTGATCCAAAGTTTCTTCTGTTTCTTCACTTTCTATTGCATTTTCAATAACTTGTTCCTTATTTTCACCTTGTTCTTTACTGCATCCAGTAAATAAAAATACCACTATTAAGCTAATAATTAATACTTTTTTCTTCATTTTATTACTCCTTTTTATTAAGATAATTATTAGACGTTTTGTATCTTTAAAAGTTTCATAATTAATTTCTTTTTTTAAAAACCAATGTATCTATATCAGTCCTCTTACCGTTGCTATATTAGCCCTTTCCTTTGATTTTTCAAGTATTTCTCCAAATTTAGGCTTTGCAATAATAAATAAAATTCCAATTATCGCTATCACAACCATAATTTCAATTATTGTAAATGCTTTTCTCATTTTGCCTCCAAATTATATAAATCGAACCCTAATACTCCTATTATTTCACCATCTTTTTTTATTGCTTTTGATATAGTATATAATTCTCTCCCACTTGCAAAATCTTTATATGTTTCTGAAATATATAAATCATCTTTAATAGCAACTGTAAAAAAATCTCTATCTCTAAACTCATAATCATCTGGCAATTCAAAATACGGTTCAATGTTAAAATTACCATCTATATCTCCATAATAAATTGCACTAAAAATATCTTCATCAAAATATTTTATTAAAATATTTTCTATTGTTTTATTTGAAGTTACTATCTCTTTTTCAATTTTATCTAATAAGTCTAAATCAATAAAATATTTACTTTCTTTATTATCTTCATATTTTTCAATATTTTGAATATAAAATAAATCGCTTATTCCAAAAACACTTATTAAAATCCATATTTTTATAATCCATTTAACCATCTACTCAATCCTTTTGTTTTATTTTTATTATATCAATAATAAATAAAAAAAATATATTTATATAAATTAATAGCTATTTAAAGTCATTAATCGTGATTTCACTCATTTTACCTCTCTTTACATCCCACTATATGTAGTATATAATTTATTTGTTGGCAGAAGTAATAAACTAAATATAGTTTTACTATCTTCGAAATTTGTCGTTTTATTCAGACTTTTCGGTTATTATTTTTTGCCAAAATCACCCAAAATATTGTCGTTTTGGGCTTTGGGGGGAAGTATAATGAAAAGATTTATTTTAGATTACTCATTAAAAAATGGTTTGGGTAATCCCGCAATTTCTTTGTATTTATCAGGATGTGATAAAAAAATAAAATGCAAGGGTTGTCATAACCAAGAGTTGCAACTTGGAACTAATGCAAAAATAGATTTTGAACTGCTTAAAGAAAATATGGATAAAAATATAAAAAATTATCTTTATTTTCACAAAAAACTGCGCGTCTCTATTTTAGGTGGAGAACCTTTAGCACCATATAATAGAGAAATTGCCAATCAAATTTCTAAGTACATAAAACAAAAATATAAAGATTGCTCTATAATATTATATTCTTACCGAACTATAGATGATATTAAAAAAGAAAATTTACTTTCTTATTTAACTTATATAGATTATGGTGTTTTGGGGAGTTTTGAAGAAGATTTATTTATTGAAAATACATTGCCTTCTAGTACCAATCAATATATTTATGATTTTAAAAATAAAACAAAACTACAATCAATTTCTTTAAAAGGAGGCATTAAACATGCAATATAATTTTCCAATGACTCTTGATCGCCAATTTAAAAATAAATTAGAATCACTTAATGATAAATATGGAAGCGCCTTAATGGATATTGAAGGTATGAGTCCTAAACAACTAGATACCTGTAATTTTTTTAAAAACTTTATCCAAACATCTACTGTTGCCGATGCTACAATAGATGATAATGCAAATGTAACAAATAAAACTATTAATACCATGTTAAATGAATCTCAAAAACCATTTACCAAATTACTATCTAGAAATAAATTATATATTGAAATGAAAGAAGAATTTGGAGTAGAAACTGCAGATGATTTTTTAGAATCGGCTGTAAATGGAGAACTCTATGAACATGATTCTCATTCTTCATCTTATATGCCTTATTGTTTTGCTTTTTCATTGGAACAAATTGTAGATAAAGGCCTATATTTTTTAAAGGATATGAAGGCAGAAAGACCAAAACATTGGGATACTTTTAATCATCATGTTTTAGAATTTATTTCATATGCAACAAATATGCAAGCAGGTGCTGTAGGAATTCCTGATTATTTAATATATGCATATTACTTTTATATGCATGATACCAAGGGTTTTAGTAATAAAGAAGCAAAAAAATATCAAGAGCAGAAATTTCAAGAATTTATATATAATCTAAATCAGCCATACTTACGTTCTGGTATTCAATCTGCCTATACTAATGTGTCAATTTTAGATATGGATCATATTGCAAAATTTTTTGCTGAGAAAAAATTTCCAGATGGAAGTTTTATTTTAAACCATTTAGACGGTTTGCTAGATTTTCAAAAAGATTTCTTAGACTATGTTGGAAATTTACGTAAAATTTATTGGTACACATTCCCTGTAATATCTGCTACATTAGTTTTTAAAGAAGGTCAATATGTAGATGAAGACACTGCAAAAATGGTCGTAAATCATAATTACAAATATGGCTTTAATGATGTTAATATAATGAATGTTGAAGAAGTGACAAGTTTAGCTAGTTGCTGCCGTTTAGTAAGTAATAAAGAAAAGTTAAATCAAAACAAAATTTTTAATAGCATTGGCGGTTCTGAATTAAATGTGGGCTCTTCTAAGGTTGTCACATTAAATTTAGTAAGGCTTGCTTTATTATCTAATTCTACTGATGATTTTTTAAAACTAGTCAAACAAAAAACTCAATTAATTCATAAGTATCACTTTGCACATAGGAATACATTATCTAAATTAATTAATCGTGGCTTATTACCTTTATATACCTTTAATTTAATGTCTTTAGACGACCAGTTTGCAACTATTGGTATAAATGGCGTATATGAAGCAACTAAGCTTTTAGGCGGCATTTCAGAGGATGATGATGGCTTCCATTATAATTCTACTGGATTTGATATTGCCAATAAAATGTTTAAGGTAATTAATGATGAAAATGAACAGACAATGAAAAAATACGGTTATATGGCAAATATCGAACAAGTTCCAGCTGAATCAGCTGCTGTTAAATTAAATAAAAAAGATAGACTGGTCTTTGGTAATAGAGTTATAAATGAAAAATTAGGAAAAGAATGTGTTGTTTATGGTAATCAATGGATTCCTTTAAAAGAAAAAACTAGTTTATTTCATAGAATCGATGCCGCTAAATTAGATGAAAATTGCGGTGGTGGTGCAATACTACACATCAATTTAGGTGAAAATTTCAATTCATTTGATGCCGCTTGGGAATTTACAACTGGGTTAGCGAAAAAAGGAGTAAAATATTTTAGTTATATAAGTCTAATCGATATTTGTGCTAAAGATCATAGTTTTTTTGGAAATACATGTCCTATTTGCGGTGGAAAATCGGTTAGTAAGGGAATAAAAATAGTTGGCTATTTAGTTAAACAAGATAGCTATAAAAAAGAAAGAAAACATGAATTACAGGAACGTTTATTTTATGACGCAAATTAAAAAATAATAAAAACAGTAGCTAATATAGACTTTATTAGCTACTGCTTTTTAATAATTTTCGAAAAAATTTGTCTTTTATAAATACAAATGCATTGGGTAAGTTAAATAAGATAATTCTTCTAGTTTTTCAACTGTTATATAACCAGCTTTTGATTTTATAATTGTTGGAATTCTATTAACTATTGTTGCACATGTATGTTCTACAGTTGCAGGTTTTTTAACATAAAACTCTGTGTCTGGCTCGCCAATAATTTTCCAATCACACATATCTCCATCGCCCTCATCGTAAACCTTACCAATACATTGAGTTTCAATAATAGGTCCTTGATAAGTTTCTGTTGTAACTACTGCACTCATTCCTATACATTTTCCACATTGTATTTCATGACCCATAGTTTTTGAAAAAACTGCTTTATCTGAGAAATATGGAACACATTTTTGTGTTTGAGATTTAATAGTCCACCCCATTTTTGCACACAAGGCTTCATTAGAATTCCACACATATGAAGGTTCTAAAACTTCAGGATGTGCAATTGATTTTTCAAATTCTTCTTCAGTTAAATTAACTCCATGTGCCTCTGCAAGCGCTAAACCATAATCTTCTACA
>Ga0193961_1001009_pt1 | contig 10353 bp, 10 predicted proteins | sample FB_4_MG_FD_140371 | JGI IMG/M metagenome (GOLD analysis project Ga0193961, IMG submission 140371) | Microbial mat bacterial communities from the Broadkill River, Lewes, Delaware, United States - FB_4_MG | ecosystem: Environmental > Aquatic > Freshwater > River > Microbial mats | place: USA...
ATCTAAAATATCTTTTATAACTGGTTTTAGTTGCTCTTTAAACTTCTCTTCCTCCTCTTTTCCTCTAGCCTCTACAGACTCTAAAAAGCTCTTAGCATCAGAAGTTTTGATCTTTCCTTGTTCTTCAAGTTTTTTTACCTCATCTTCAACTTTTTCTTTTAAAACAGCTGCTACACCTACACCTGTATAAAGTAGTTCTTTTAACATTGTATATCCTTATTTTTTAAAATTATTATATTTTATCTTATATATAGATACTTTAATAGAGGTATTTTGTTTTTTTGTGAAGTTTTACATAAAGTATGAAAGGGAGTGAAGATACTCCCTTAAGTGAAGTGCTTAAATGATTATACAGCACCCATTAGTTGTTTTGAACTCTCACCTATAAGTTCACACATCTCTTCATAAGTTTTACCAGCTTCTTTAACATCAGCGTCTAAAAGCTCATCATACATTTTTTCTATTTTTTCAGACGGGCTTAGTTTTTTCATATCACCTTTTTCAAGGTCAGCTACTTCTAAAAGCTCATTCCAAACAGAACTTTCATCAAGCATAATAGCAGTAAACTCAACACCCTCGTAAGTGAAAGTACCATTTCCATCTAGATCAGTAACATATAAAATATTTAAGCTATCAGCATTAAAAAAATCTTTATATTTTTCAAACATTGACTTAAAGTGGTTAAAACTCTCTAGCTCACATGCTAAAAGCTTAATTCCACTGTCATCACTAACCATAATTACTTGTTTTAATTGAATTTTTGGTGGTAGTTTTCTATCAGGTGAAAGCTGTTTACCCTCTTCTACGATCAAAGCTCCTCTATAACCGTTTAATCCGTTATCTAAAACATCGTTAAAAGATGGTTGCCAATCTAACTCACTGCTTTTTACATAATCCATAATCTTTGACATGGTATTCCCTTAAATAATAATATTCTTTAAGGTATACAGATTTTATTCCCTAGGCTTAGGTTCTGAAAATAAATATCCTTGTGAAAAATCTATATTTAACTCTTTTATCTTTTCATGTATAGCTTCACTACTAACATATTCAGCTACAACTTTTAGATTTTTGATTTTTGCAAAGCTTACAATTGTTTTTACAATGTCATAATGATCTTGGTTTTGGTCTATCTCTTTTATAAGCGATCCATCTATTTTTATAACATCTGCATTAAGTTTTAGAAGATACTCAAAGTTACTATATCCTGTTCCAAAATCATCTATTGCAACTTTACAACCATGAGATTTTATATTTTTAATAAACATGTTTACTTCATCAAAGTTATCTATTCCCTCTGATTCAACTATTTCAAAAGCTATATCTTCGCATCTTTCAAAGCTATCAAGTTTCTCACAAATAAAATCTTTTGTTTCATTATTTTCTATATCTTCTATGGTCAAGTTTATTGAACAGTTAATATCGTATTTTTCCATAGCTTCGAGTGTCTTGTCTATTACAATTTTTGTGATCATATGGTACTGGTTTGACTTTTTTGCTCTGTCTAAAAAGAAGTAAGGAGATATAACTTCTCCCTCTGTACTTATCATCCTTACTAAGGACTCATACTTTATAACCTCTTTTGTCATTGTGTCTACTATAGGTTGAAAAAACACAGTTATACGATCATCCTGTATAGCTTTTTTAATTCTATTTGACCAAGTAAGATTGTCTTTATACTCTTTCTCAAGTGGATTATCGCTTGTATATATGTTAAAGTTAAGACCATTTTGTTTTGCAAATGTTTTTGCCAAGTGTACAGATGGTATAAGGTTTTCTTTATCTTCAAAAGATAGTACTACTGTAGTATTTAGATAAAAAGTTTTATCGTTTATCATTAATGTTTTTGTATTTAAAAAGTTGTTTATCTCTATCATTTCAGAAATAAATATATCTTTTTGAACATCTTTGTTAAAAACAATAAACTCATCCCCTGATAAGTGAAATAGCAAATATTTGTTTTTTAACTTTTTATTTAATATATTTGAGAGCTTAACAATAACCTTATCACCAACTTCATCTCCATAAAAATCATTGATCTCATGAAAACCATTTATATCGATCAGAGCTATACTTGCATTATCCTCTGCACCATTTATTGTTTCATTTAAGTGAAACCTATTATATAACCCTGTTAAAGTATCAGTTTTTAAAAGTTTTTCTATCTTCTCTTGTTTATTTATAATATCTGTGATCTCATACCTTGTGGCTATAAACTCTTTGATCTTACCTTTATTATCCATAACTGGCACAATAGCTGTCTGAACTATATATGTTTTTCCATCTTTTGTTAAGTTTTTTAACTTTCCGTGCCATACATAACCTGCAAGTATAGTGTTCCACATATCTACAAATAACTCTTTAGGTTCATCTGGATGTCTTACTATACTATGTTGTTTACCAATAACATCTTCTTTTGTGTATCCAGTAACCTCATAAAACTTATCGTTTGCGTATTTGATTTTTCCTTTTGTATCAGAGATTGTTACAATTGAGTTAACATCCATAGCTTCTTTGTAGCTTTTTAGTTGCTGAATATTTTCATTTAACTCTTTTGTTTTCAACTCGATCATATCTTTTAACTGAGTTTCATACTCCATTCTGATCGTTATGTCTCTAGCTATTGCAATATTATAAACTGCATTATCAAACTCGATAATTTTAGCATTTACTTCTACTGGAAACTCTTTTTTATCTTTAGATACTAAATTGGAATAATCAACATTAGTACCCTTTTCTTTTAACTCAGCTATGTGCTTTGTAAATGTATTTGAGAGATCAGATGTTTTTCTAAATCCATCAATACCAATAGCATTCATCTCTTCTAAAGAGTATCCAAGTTTGTCTTGTGCTGTTTTATTTACATACACTATCTCTACATCATTATTTTTTATTTGTAAAATAAAAACAAGATCGTTAGTGTTTTTCAAAAACACTTCTAATAATTCTTGGTTACTTTTTAAAAACTCTGTGCTACTTGCCATACAATTACCTTTAATCCGATACTTTATATTTTTTAGTTATTCTACAAAAATCATAAAAATCACTCAACATCAAGTATTTCATATCTGCATCATTAAACTTTTTTAATATTGCTTCATTACCTTCTACATAATACTTAACATCAGATATAAACTCTTTTGGAAAATCTAGTTTCTCATCTTTTAATGAACTAAAACACTCTATGAACTCATAAAAAAGTTTATCAACAGTTTTAATTTTTTCTTCGGTTTTATTTTGTAAAAAGTTTGAACAACTCTCAAATTCTCTACATATACTAGTTAAACACTCTTGCATGAGTCTTCACTAGTACAAGTTGATATATCTTGCAATTTTTTTATGTCTTCGTTTAAAACTTTACTGAGTTTTATTGTATCAAAACCACATAAATATTTATTATTAAATTTCATTAATGGTCTTTTTATAAGCAATGGTTTCTCAAGCATCATATCGATGAGTTGTTCTTTTGTTACATTGTCAATATTTAATACATTGTTTTTAATATCTGGTGCAGAGGTATTTACGATCTCACTTTTTTCTAACCCGTTAAAAAAGTTTTGCAACTCATCTTTAGTCCAAGGAGTACTAAGCATATCTTTAACGTCTAGTTCATATCCACACTGCTTTAAAAGCTTTTTTTGTCTTGCATTGCCTGCACACCCTGGTTTTTCATAAAACACTATTGTTGGTTTGTTTACACTAAACATCATAATCTTTCTCCTAATCCATATATGGAATATCTAAAGCTGCATCTCTATCACTAGCACTAAAATCTAAGTTAACATCTACATCTATACTATTGAGTTTTTTTTCTATAACTTTAACTTGCAGTATGTGGTAGGATCCATCTGATATATTGTTTTGAATACTTTGTTTATAGTACCCTAAAATAATAGGATGTATCCTGTCTATGTTGTCTAAAATTTCATCTAAAAATGATTTTAAATCAGATATATCATATTCATCTATCTTTTGCAGCTTTCTAGTCAAGTTTCTAACAAATTGTTTTGGATGATAACCTTCACTCATTTGCAGTAGTTTTGAAGCTGCATATATATCTGCAACTTGTTCAGAATAGTTGTAAAGATACCTAAAGTGATCACAGACAGTTTCAACATACTCAGGATAATGTTTCAATACAAAGACAAGCTCTTTAAGATCTCCATCTATTAAAACTTGAAAGAGTGTAGCTGTACGTTTTTCAAGTTTCTCCCAGTGAACACCCTCACTCCTAAACTCACCTAAAAATCTTTCATAATTTTCTAAATCATATTCTTCATTCATCTTTAAATATATACATAAACTATACCTATAATTTATTTTATATTTTAGAGGTATACAATGTGTATAGATAATTACGTAAGAGATTGTGTATAATTTCTTACGTATAAAAATATAGGCAGGTATTATGAGAGAAAACATTTCATTTGGAACTTACAGAACAACAATTCACAACCCGGTACACTATCAAGCACTAAATTTTGCTTTAGACTCTGGGATTAGCTACATAGACACATCTTCGAACTATATGTTTGGAGAGGCTGAAACTCTTATAGGTGAGAGTTTAAAAAATAGGAATAGAGATGATATAACTATTGTCTCAAAAGGTGGCTATATACAAGGTCCAAATATGCAAAGAGTTAAAGATGGACTGGTTGTTGAAGACCTAGTTGAGTATGATCCACAGTGCTTTCACTCTATATCCCCATCTTTTTTGGAAGATCAAATTGAAAACTCTTTGCAAAAGTTGCAAACAGACTATATTGATGTTTACCTTTTACATAACCCTGAATACTATCTTATGCACGAGTTAAAATCAAATGCTACAGATGAAGATATAGATAAACACCACCAAATAATGCAAGATCGAATAAAAAAAGCATTTTCATTTTTAGAAGAAATGGTAAAAAAAGGGAAGATCAAAGCATATGGCATAAGTTCAAATTCGTTTGCAAAAAAAGAAAACGATTACCACTTTTTAGAGTACAAAAACCTTATAAACTATGCTAAAGATATTGCAGGTGAAGATCATAACTTTAAAGTTATTCAGCTTCCTATAAATATGTATGAAAAAGATGGAGTGCCTACAGCAAAATGGGCACACGAAAACTCTCTTGAAGTACATGTAAACAGACCTCTAAATGCTTTTTACATGGGTGGAATGTTAAGACTTGCTAGTTACGACAAATGTGGAGAGTTTGAACATCTTTACAACGAAGTATCTAAAATTCAAAACAAACATCTACATGCTGTAGTAAAAGATCTCCTTGAGAATCAAAGCAGATTTGGATTTGCAGGAGATGTTGATGATACAATTGATCATAACGTTATCCCTTATATTATTCAGAATGCAAAAGTTGAACCTGAACACTTTCAACTAATAGATGCTTTTTTAAACTGCTACAAACAAAATGTAAAACACTCACTAAGCAGTATCACAACTAAAAAGCTAGGTCTTGAAGAGCCTATGGATAAACTGGCATTAGAGTACTTAAGCAAAAAACATTATATAGACAAAATTTTAGTTGGTATGAGAACAAAAGAATATGTAACTAAGGTTCTTTCTTACTAATAATATGCAAAACTTTAAACTATGTACAGCACACTTAGATAAACTTGAAAAAAAGTTTTATAATGTGTGTAGCGCTACACCACTTGAAAACCCATTTATAATATCCCTAAACTATGATCTTCTAAAAGAGATTGGTCTTAGTGAAGCTACTTTAAAATCGGAAAAGTTTTTAGACTTTTTAAATGGTCACTATGTTGCTTCTGGTTCTATTCCGCATGCAAATGCATACTCAGGTCATCAATTTGGCTACTTTGTACCAAATCTTGGTGATGGACGCGCTTTAAACCTTGGATTTAATAATGGATACCATTTACAGCTAAAAGGGAGTGGTATAACCAAGTATTCCCGTGAAGGTGATGGTCGTGCAGTGCTTAGATCAAGTATAAGGGAGTATTTGATCAGTGAAGCCATGCATGGACTTGGCATACCTACAACAAGAGCCTTGGCACTAATTGGCTCAGATACAAAAGTATATAGACAGTCTCAAGAGAATGCTGCCATGGTACTTAGAGCTTCAAGCTCGTGGGTAAGGTTTGGTAGCTTTGAGTTTGCTTACCTTGGAGATAAAAAGAGTGAACGTGTAAAAAATCTTGCTAATTTTGTTATAGAAGAATCATACCCTCACCTTTTAGATCAACAAAACAAGTATGAAGAACTTTTTTTCGCTATTGTTGACAAAACCATAGATCTAATAGCGCTTTGGCAGAGCATCGGTTTTATGCATGGAGTTATGAATACTGACAACATGAATATAGCAGGACTTACTATTGACTATGGACCTTTTGCATTTATGGAGAACTTTAAAAAAGATTTTATATGTAACTCTTCGGATTATGATGGACGCTACAGTTTTGAAGCACAGCCTTACATAGCACACTGGAATCTAAATGCCCTTTTAAAACCATTTTCCCTTATAGCCGATCAAAATATTATGCTAAGTTATCTCAATACATTTATTGGAAAATACAAACTAAAGTATTTTGAATTAATGTACAAAAAACTTGGTTTATACAAGAACAAAGAAGAAGATAAAACACTTCTAAGTGAACTATTAAATGCTTTAGAATATGATAAAGTAGACTATACATACTTTTTTTACATGCTTAGTACTCCAAACTTTGAAACTCTATCAAGTTTTGGTTCAAGCATTAAAAAATGGATAGCTAAATATAAAAACAGACTTTTAGATGAAGAACTTAATGATACAAAGAGATTTAAAACTATGAGAAAAACAAATCCAAAATATGTACTAAAAAACTATATACTTCAAGAAGCAATCGATAAAGCAGACCAAAATGACTTTACCCTTGTAGAGACTCTTTTAAAAATAGCACAACACCCATATAGTGAGCATAAAGAGTTTGAGCACTACTCATACCCATCAAAACCAGATAACCAACTTATATGTAGTTGTTCATCTTAATAAAGGAATATATAAAATGAAAAAACCGTTTAACCCAAATGACTTCGATACAGATCTAACAGTAGCAGATATTGCACAAAAGTTTCCACAACTAGAAGAGATAGACTTTACAAAAGTAAGTTTAGCAGATGAGATCACAAAACTAAACTATGAAGTTATATCTGCAGAGTATGAAGATTTAAAATACAAAGATATAAAAGACTATTATAGTATAGAGGTTGACACTATTGTATAAAGTTTATTAAGTTAGTTTTAGTTATGTTATTTTTAATGTAAAAAGCTATATAATCAAATATGATTATCAATAACAAAATACTATTTCTAAAACTGATATTTATCATTATATTTTCAACTACTTTATCAGCTGAATTTACAGATAAGAAAAATATACTTGTTCTCCACTCATACCATTCTGGTATGACATGGGTAGAAAATATAAACAAAGCTATAAACGACACTCTACAACCAAAAGCAAATAATTACTTGGTATATACAGAGTATATGGATACTAAAAGACATTCCTCTAGTGATTATTATAAAAGTTTAGAAGAGTTGTATAAAAAGAAGTACAAAGATATTGAGTTTGATATCATCCTCTCCTCTGATAACAATGCTTTTAATTTTTTGATCAAAAAAAGAGATGAAATATTTGGAAATGTTCCTGTTTCTTTTTGTGGGGTTAATGGTTTTGAAAAAGATATGCTAGAAGGTGTTAAAAACTTTACTGGTGCCATTGAGCAATTTTCCGATAAAGAAACTATCAACACTATATTAAAACTTCACCCTGAAGTTAAAAACCTTTACATCATAAATGACTATCTTCCAACAGGTTTAGCCTGGAAAAAAGATATGCAAAAAAACCTAAAAGACTATAACGATAAAATAAATATAACCTACTCTGAAAACATCACACTCGATGAGTTAAGAAATAAAATTAGCTCTTTTGATAATGACACAGTGATACTTTTAGGTGTTTATTTTGCAGATAAAAATAAGAAGTATATAACATATGAAAAAATCGGTGGCTACCTACTTAAAAAGAGTAAGGCACCTATTTACTGCCTTTTAAACTTCAACATTTCAAGTAATATAATAGGTGGTAAAGTTATTAGTGGATATTCTCAAGGTGAAGCTATGTCGAAGATAGCTATTAGGATTCTAGATGGATTTGATCCAAAAGAGATCCACATACAATCATCTGAGGCAAACAACTATATCTTTAACTATAACGGAATAAAAAAATATAATATTAACGAAAGCTTACTACCAAAAGAGAGTCTGATCATAAACAAACCTTTCTCACTTTATGAAGAATATAAATCTTTACTCTACAGTTTTATCATAATCTCAATCTCTATTTTATTTACATTCATAATCTTTTTAATCTACTTAAAGTTTAAAAACAAAAATGATGAATCTTCTACCGACAAACTTATTATCTCATTTATAAGATTTTCCCCAATCTTTATCATACCTATTGTAACTGCTATTGTTGTACTTTTATTTATATATTCTACTAATAAAAATAATGAGTATATTAAACAGATAGAAAAAGAAGCTTACATACAAAATGCTAAACAGGTCTCAAAACGTGAAGTTGACAGATTTATAGATATAGCAAGGTCTAGAATAGCTATTGCTGATACTAACAATCCTAAAGAGTTAAAAAAAGTTAAACAAAACACTCTATATATAGCACACAACATAAAGTATGGAAAAAGTGGATATTTAATAGTTGGAAGTATGGATGGGTATATGCTATCTCATGCAAACAAAAGTCTTATAGGTGCTTACTTTTTTGATGATAAACATGAAAAAATGAAAAATGTTTTCTTAAAATTTAAAAGCGAAATAGAAAAAAATGGCAAAGGTTTTGTTGAGTATAAGTGGGTAAATCCAAGTACTAATATTGAAGAAGATAAAATAACATATGTAAACTTACTACCTGAACTAAACTGGTATGTAGCATCAGGTGTTTATATGGATGAACTAGACAAGTACATAGAAGAGAAGATCAAAAACAACTCTGTTTTTGATGAAAAAAACATACGTTTTATCATTTTTGCATCTGTTTTTTTACTAATTTTCAGTCTTATTATATCTATAGTACTCTCTATTATTATAAAAAATATTTTTAGAAGATACAAAAACAGCATATATAAAGAGATTGAAAGATCAAAAGAGATTGAAAAGTCAAAACAACTCTTTAAAATTATGGCAAATACAGATGCACTGACTCAAATACACAACAGACTCTCAATTATGAATATTTTTAAAGAAGAGCTTTTAAATAAAGAGCAGTTTAATACACCATTATCTGTTATTATGTTTGATATAGACTATTTTAAAAATATTAACGATACATATGGGCATGATACTGGTGATAAAGTACTTATAAAAATTGCTCAAGTTATAAAAGAACACTTAAGAGATGGTGATAGTTTAGGAAGATATGGTGGTGAGGAGTTTTTAGTGATACTTCCAAACACAAAACTTGAAATGTCAAAAGTTATAGCTGAGCGTTTAAGAAAGTATACTCAAAACCATAAATTTGAAAATATCAAAAGCTTGACTATAAGTCTAGGTGTTGTAGAAGCACAAGAAGATGAGTCAGAAAACGAAGTACTAAAAAGAGTTGATAGTTTGCTTTATGATTCTAAAAGAAGTGGAAGAAATAAGGTTTCATTCTAAACTATCTCTAAAATAATCATGTTACATTTTTGTCAACATGGTTTTCATGTTACATTATTGTACAGAATATCTACTTTAAAAATTTTCAATAACTACAAAATTGTATACTAAAAGACTTTCAAAAGCCCTAAATATAGGGGTTTTACTTTTTTAATCTATAAAAAATAGCTTGTGGCATAAGTTATGCATTATTATCTTCATATACAGCTTATGATTTTAAAATCGTAAGGCACAAGGAGAATAAAATGTATGAGAGTCAAATAGTAGAAGTTGAAGATTTTAACTTTTGTCATTACATAAATCACTTTGGTGAGGTTGAAGAAAACTACCCGACATATGATGAGATTTTTGAAGTAGATGAGATATTAGCCCAAGAGAAAGATGAAGAGGTTGAGTTTTAAAAAGAACTCAACTTACGCAAAGATCTGAAGCTTTCTTCCAAATGGGATTTTATTCTTGTTTTGTGAAAGCGCCCATAAAACTTCATACGGCGGCGGTATGCGTGGAAAGATTCCGTCACCGTCTGTGAAATACAAAAGCATAGAACTCATTGGCAGGTTCTGTTCTACATAATCAAATACAGGTCTATAATCAGTTCCCCCTCCCCCTTTTAAAGCAAAATCCATATCTTCCCCGCCTATAAACGTATGGTGAGAATGCACTTTTG
>Ga0193961_1001010_pt1 | contig 10352 bp, 9 predicted proteins | sample FB_4_MG_FD_140371 | JGI IMG/M metagenome (GOLD analysis project Ga0193961, IMG submission 140371) | Microbial mat bacterial communities from the Broadkill River, Lewes, Delaware, United States - FB_4_MG | ecosystem: Environmental > Aquatic > Freshwater > River > Microbial mats | place: USA...
CTCTATGTGAAGGGGATGACTATTGGATTGATGCATTAAAACTTCATAAGCAACTTTCGTTTATGCTCCAAAATCCTCAAGCCTCAATGTGTTTTAATTGGCTGTTATTAAACTATTTAGGTGACAATCGAAGTGTTCCCCATCCTGTTCAAACAAAAACAAATGAGAAATTTGTAAGTTTTGAGACTATCTTGAAGAGTGCCTTAACAGCAAATTTCTCTTGTTGCTTTTATAAAACCTCAGCAATCAAACAAATTCCAACTACTTACTATGAGCAAAAAAAAGCAGCTGATTGGCTTTTTAATCTCTATATGGCTACTTTTGGCAAGGTAGGTTTTGTTAAAGATTTAATGTCTGTTTATCGTGTACATGATGGTGGACAGTGGTCGGGATTAACTCCTAAAGAGCAGTATTTTCAGCGTCAATATTCTTATCAACGTTTTATGAAGTTTTTTCCTCAGTATCAAGATGTGATTGCTCCATTGATTGAACTTCATAGTGATAAAGAAGGGATAAGAGTCGATAGTAACGAGTTTAGAGAAAGTGGTGATATTCAAGTTCATATTGACTATATTAAACCACTATTTGACGGTATTAGCTTAAGGGGTTGGTTAATTGATAAAAAGCGAAATTCGATACAAGTAGAGCATAAATATCTTCTTGTATTAGATGAGCAATATAAAATACTTGAAAAGCATCCTCTCCAAAATATTTTACGTGAGGACTTAATAGAGTTTTTTGGAGATAATACGTATAGATTTGACTGGGCAGGTTTTAGTGGTATGTTTACTTTGAATCATTTGGCAAAAGGGAGATATCGGATTGCATTAGGTATATTAGAAGAAGAGCTGATTGAGTATCAACTTACTTATCATTATGAAGTATTAATTGATGAGGGATTAAGTGTTAAAGTAGTAAAACTATGATTACAGTAACTAAAACTTATCTTCCTGATCAAGAAAAGTTAAAAAAGCATGTTGATGAGATCTATAAAAGTGGATGGATTACAAATTATGGACCAAAGGTTCAAGAACTTGAAAAACGACTCGCTAAGTATTTAGGTGTCAAAAATCTTATTTTGGTAGCCAATGGAACTGTAGCACTAGAGATTGCCTATCGTACCTTAGGGATTAAAGGTTTTGCTATTACAACTCCCTTTAGCTTTGTTGCAACTACTAGTTCACTTGTTACTAATGGTGTTTTGCCAATTTTTGGAGATATTGATACGAAGAGCTTAAATCTTGATTCAAACAAGATTGAATCACTTATTACTCCTAATACTTCAGCGATTGTACCTGTACATGTTTTTGGTAATGGATGTGATGTAGAAGCTATTGATGCTATTGCACAAAAGCATAATTTAAAAGTCATCTATGATGCAGCACACGCTTTTGGGGTAAAGTATAATGGAGAGTCTATTTTAAAGTACGGTGATATCTCAACGTTAAGCTTTCATGCAACTAAGCTTTTTCATACGATTGAGGGGGGTGCTTTGATAATTAATGATGATGCACTAGTAGAAAAAGCCCGTTATTTGATCAATTTTGGTATTAAAAATACCCAAGAAATTCCTCACTTGGGTACAAATGCAAAGATGAATGAGTTTGAAGCAGCTATGGGGCTTTGTATGCTTGATGAGATGGAAAATATTAATGACAGCAGAGAAGAACTCTATAACAGATACGCAAAAGAGCTTAGAGGGGTAGTAGAGTTTCAACAACAAAATGAAAAGGCATCGCAAAATTACAGTTATTTTCCTATAGTATTTGAAAGTGAAGAAGAGCTTTTAAAGGTAGAAAAAGTATTAAATCAACAAGAGATCTATCCTAGAAGGTACTTTTATCCCTCATTGGATACTTTAGAGTATATAGAACCAAAGCAAAAGTGTATCATCTCAAGGGATATTTCACAAAGGATACTATGTTTACCTATTTATCCAGATCTTGCAGAAGATATGCAAAGTAGGATTATAGAGATTGTTAGAAATACAATACAAAGGAGTTAAAGCTATGAAGCAGTATAGTTTAGAGTTTTGTTTTAAAGGTAGTCGGCAATATGTACACGGCACAGATATATATAATAAGCTTATTGCAACATTGAAAGATGAGATGAGCAATGAAAAGGTTGATTTGTCTTTTCATGGTGTAGCTAAAACAAATTTAAATTTAAATATTCAAAAGCCTGCAGATGAAAAGTTATTGAAGTTTGTTTTTAAATTTATGAATAAAGAAGGTAATCGAGAAGTTTTGTATGCAGTTGAAAACAGTGAAACAATTGAGTGCCGATATGAGTATCCTGAAGAGGATATTTGTCAACTCTCTAATGTTGATATTGAAAATCAAAAAATATCTTTAGATCAAGACTCCTCTTATACTTTTGTTGAAAATGCAGTGGCGTTAAATAAATATCTTTTAGAAAATCTTTTTCCTGATGTAGAAGGTAAATGGTACTTTACAAGATTTCAACTAGCTACGATTCCAAATGAAGCTATATATCCATTAAGACTTGAGTTAAGAGCTAACTTCAATTTCAAATTGACTAAAACAGAGATATTTATAGATCAACAATCTGTTGGGTTTATCTATTTTAGTTTGGTATAAGAAGGGAGAAAAAAGATGTTAGGGATAAAAGAAATAGCAACCTATCTACCCAATAAAAGAGTTTCAAACTATGATAAGAAAGAGAAGTTTGACTTAGAGGATGATTTTATTGAGAATAAAATTGGAGTGAAGTCTCAAGGTGTTAAAAATGAAGATGAAAAAGCATCGGATCTTTGTGTAAAAGCATTTGAAAATTTAATGAAAAAAGAGGAAATTAGTAAAGAGAATATAGATTGTTGTATTGTTGTGACTCAAAATCCTGATTATAATATTCCTCATACTGCTGCCATTGTTCATGGTAAACTTGAACTTGCACAAGAGTGTGCTTGCTTTGATATATCGCTAGGGTGTAGTGGATATGTTTATGGGTTATCTAATATTATATCTTTTATGCAGAGTAATAATCTTAGTAATGGACTACTCTTTACATCTGATCCATACAGTGATATTATTGACCATGAGGATAAAAATACTGATCTACTCTTTGGAGATGGTGCAAGTGTGACTTATATTACTCGTGATGGGGAGTGGATTCCAAAAATTTTTAGTTTTGGGACAGATGGTAGCAACTATAAAGAGTTATTGTGTGAGGATAAACTCTATATGAATGGTCGTGCAGTGTTTAGTTTTACAGCAACGACAATTCCCAAGCATATACAAACACTTTTAGCTGATGCAAAGTTAGAAGATGATGATATTGATAAGTATATTCTTCATCAAGGAAGTAAATACATTGTTGATACAATCCGTAAACGACTGCGTGTAGATGCGGGTAAAGTTCCTTTTGATATGTATGACTATGGTAATACCATCTCCTCATCTATTCCAATTATTTTGGAAAAAGAGATGAATAGTAGTCAGAATCAACGATTGGTTATCTCAGGTTTTGGTGTAGGATTATCATGGGGTAGTGCTATAATAGAAAAAATTTAAATTAAAAAAAGGAGAAAAGATGAATGCAACGATTGAAAATGTAAAAGAGGTTATAGAAAAAGCTGATGTTTTAGGTGATGTAGCAAATATGCAAAGTGATGTTGCTTTAAGTGAACAGGGTATTGATTCACTGGATATTGTTAATGTATATCTTTTGTTAGAAGAGACATTTGATATAAAAATACCTGATGAGGATACTGCACAACTTGAAACAATTGATGATATCATAAACTATATTAACAATCAACAAAATTAAGAAGTAGAGTAATGATTTTTGAAAAACTTATTGATGAGGATTTAGGACATGTCTCTTATATTGTGGCGTGTGGACAGAGTGGTGAAGCATTTATTGTAGACCCACGAAGAGACACGTTTGAGTATGAGCAGTTTTTAGAACAAAAAGGGCTTAATTTAAAGTATGTTTTTAATACACATACTCATGCTGATTACATTGGTGGACATATTGAATTGGCTCTAAAATACTCTATTGATAATATTTTTCATTATACCACTCCTATAGAGAATTTTGAAATACTCAAAGCAAAAGAGTCGGATGAGTTTTTTGTAGGCACTACTTTACAAGTAACGATTATTGAAACACCTGGACACACGCCATTTGATATCTCGTTATTGGTAGTTGAAAATGGAGTTGAAAAACTTCTTTTTACAGGTGATTTATTATTTATTGGTGATATTGGTCGTCCTGATTTGCTGGGTGAAGAGAGTTTAGAGTATCTTGTAGAGAGTTCATATGATTCAGCTTTAAAGCTTTGGCAGTTTAGTGATGATATTATGGTGTTTTCTTCCCATATAGAAGGCTCTTTATGCGGTAAAAATTTAAGTCGTCAATATTTTTCAACAATAGGCATTGAGAAAAAGACAAATGAGAGTTTTTCTCTTTCACAAGAATCAAAAGAGAGATATATTGATAATTTACTATCTCAAAATATTGAAACTCCTGCTTTTTTTAAAAAAATGGCAGGAATTAATATTGCAGCTCCAAAGTCTATTGCAACAATCTTTGAAGATCTTGAAGAGTTGGAGTTCGAATCTATTTCGAATAAAAACAGTATTCAAATTGTTGATTTGCGACAACCTTCAAGTTTTCATAAAAGTCATATACAAGGTAGTATTAATATTTATGAAGGCTCAAATGTATCGTTAATAGCGGGCAATCTTTTAGATTATGATCAAGACATTTATCTAGTGGGTGATCAGAATGTAGATTTTGATCTTTTTATTATGAAACTTCTTCGTGTTGGTTTTGATAATATTAAAGGAATCATTCAAAGTGACTTGGGTTTAATAGAAGCTCGATATTTGGTCTCTACACAAATGGTTTCTAAAGATGAGATTGATGAGAGTTTTACGAATATTTTACTTGATCAAGCGTGTAGTGAGTTAGGTCTTACGGTGCAATCAACACTGAGTGAAGTAAGACAAGTGGATTTGACTCCATACAATCGAGTATTTTTTAGCTGCAACCAAGGGTATAAAAGTTCAGCCATGTGTCATTATGTTGAACCTCATAAAGTCTTTTATATAATGGATTAAAATGGAGTATATTAAGTTTCAAAAATCAGTAAGTGTGGGTGATATTTTAGATATTATAAAAGACTTGAGTATAGAGTATGGAGGTGATATAGATAGAAACCTTCTTCTGTATGGTGTCTCAAATGGTTTGTATCAAATTGATAAGACACTTTGTTTTATTGAAAATATAAAAAGTATTGAACAGATTGAATCAATGTCTAATGCATTAATTATTACAAATTCTCAATTCACTGGAGAGATGGATGGCTATCATCTATTAAGTGTTAAGGATGCACGATATACCTTTATTAAGCTTTTAAGTTATTTTCAAAAAGATATTTATTTAGAATTTTTTAGTTCATTTGTAGAGATACCCAAGCATTGTATCAGTCCACAATCAGATATTCATCCATCAGCAATCGTTGAAGAGCATGTAGTTATTCAAGAGGGTGTGCAAATAGGTGCAGGGTGTGTGATTAAAAATGGAACTTATATTGATAAAAACACAATTATTCGTGAAAATTCTACTATTGGATGTGACGGTATAGCACTCTATAAAGCTAAAAATAGTGAAGTTTTGCGTTTTCCACATTTTGGAGGTGTCTATATAGGTAAAGAGGTTGAAATTGGTGCAAGTTGTGTCATTGTTCAAGGTACCTTAGCTAGTACTAAAATTATGGATAACAGTGTTATTGGAAATTTATCGAATATTGGACACGGTGTTGAGATTGGTCAAAAAGTATGGCTCTCAGTTGGTGGTATGATTGGTGGTAACTGTAAAATTGGTGAGGGGGTTACGATGGGCTTGAGTGTGAGTCTTAAGGATAACCTCACTATTGCGGATGGTTGCACTATTGGTATGGGAAGCGTCGTAACCAAATCTCTACCCAATAAGATGACTGTTTTTGGTAACCCTGCAAAAGCGATACGTCCTTTAAATGTTGGACCAAAGCGATAAAAGATTACCGTGTTAATAGAGAATTAAAATGAGACTAATTATCCATCCAGGTCATGCAAAGTGTGGAAGTACAACTATTCAACAATTTCTTGCCAAAAATCGACGATATTTGTATGCAAATAGAGTGTTAATTGCTGATACGGAATTTCGTATGCCTAGTGATAATGATTTTGAATGGGAAGCAGAGACTCCTAGAGGTTTTTTTGAAAGAGTTGTACGGGAAGATAAATTTGAGTTATTAGAGAAGCGAATTAAGGCTATCGGATCAAGTAGTGATTTTGATATATTTATTATTTCTGCTGAAAACTTACCAAACCATTTAGATGGAAATGGACGTAGAATATATGAAATTTTTACGACCCATTTTACAGATATTCAAATCATCTACTATATTAAACCACAAGATACTTTTTTAATGTCAGCATGGCAACAATGGGGATATAAAACAGGTATCTCCTTACATAATAATATAATAAAAGCTATAGCGAATGGACTGCCTAATTATTGCGATATAGTAAAGAAGCTAGAAACAATTTTTACAAAAGAAGCTATTAGAGTTATCCCTTTGTCAAAGCATGTATTGCGTGAAGGGGATTTATTAAAAGATTTTGTGTTTGCTTGTAATATAGATTTATCTAATATTGACTATACTCAAAATGCAGCCAATAAAAGTATGAGTCTAATCTTGTGTGAGACATTAGGACAGAATCCAGAGTTATTTAAAGATATTCATGATGAGTCTATAAAAGATATGCTTGTAAAGTTCACGAATGATAATGATCTGCTCTATACGAGATTTGATGAAATGTTAACACTTGAAGACAGGGAGGAGGTATTAAGTCATTTTTTATTGGATAATCAATATTTACATGAAAATTATTTTTCTCATGTCAAGTTTAGCAATGTTTTTAGTGCTCAAAAAAGTTTTGACAATAAAATCTCTGAAAAAGAGTATTACCAAAAGTTCATTTTATTACTTATCCGTAATATAATTGAAAAAGAGAAGGAATATTAATGCACATTTTAATCACAGGTGGAGCAGGGTATATCGGTAGTCATGTCGTGCGACAGTTATCACGAGATAAGAGTATAAAGGTAACGGTTGTAGATAATTTGTGCGGTGGAGAGTTTGATTCGACTTCGGTACTTAAGAGTTTTTTTGATGAAGATAGGTTTAATTTTATCGAATTGGATTTGGCTTCATTTGATGAGGTTGAAGGGTTGTTTAAAAATAACTCGTTTGATGAGGTGATACACTTTGCAGCACATCTTCAAGTGGGTGAGTCGGTACAAAAGCCACTTAAATATTATATGAACAATACGGTTAATACTACACATTTAATAGAGATGTGCATCAAATACAGTGTCAATCGCTTTATCTTTAGCTCTACGGCTGCGGTCTACGGTGAGCCTAATCTTGTGCCTATTGCTGAGACACTACCAACGCAACCCATTAATCCTTATGGAATGAGTAAACTCATGAGTGAGCAAGTGCTTCAAGATAGTGCCAAAGCTCACAGTAATTTCAAATTTGTCATTTTACGATACTTTAATGTGGCAGGAGCAAGTAGCGATAACTCTATAGGGGAAGCTCATATCCCTGAGACACACCTTATCCCTCTTATTATCCATGCTGCTATTGGCAAGCGTGAGAAGATTATGATCTTTGGGGATGACTACGATACGCCTGATGGGACGTGTATACGAGATTATGTTCATGTAGAGGATTTGGCTGCTGCTCATATCGAGGCACTAGAATATCTTGAAGAGGGCAATGAGAGTGATATTTTTAATTGCGGTTATGGGCATGGCTACAGTGTCAAAGAGGTGGTTGATGCGGTTAAAAGTGTCAGTGGAGTGGATTTTAAAGTAGAGATTGCACCTAGACGTGAAGGCGATCCTGCACAGCTTATTGCGGATAATGCCAAGATTCAAAATAAGATGGGCTGGAAGCCAAAGTACAATAATTTACAACTTATCTGTCAAAGTGCTTTGGATTGGGAGAAAAAGATGATGGAAATGGGAGAGGGTAGTTGAAAGTTGCTATTCTTCTTTCAAGCTATAATGGTGAAAAGTATCTTAAGGAGCAATTGGACTCTCTTCTTAACCAAACACACCACTCTATAGAGACCATCGCCCGTGATGATGGTAGTAAAGATAACTCTTATGGGATAATGCAACATTATGATATTAAACTTTTAGAAAATAGAGACAATTTAGGAGTAAAAGGGAGTTTTGAAAATCTACTAAAATACGCACTTGATCATAGTAACGCAGAGTATTTTATGTTTTGCGATCAAGATGATGTTTGGAAAAGTGATAAGGTAGCACAAACTCTAGCAAAAATGCAAGAAATGGAGGAGACGTATGGAGAGATTCCGCTTTTGGTACACAGTGACTTAGAGGTGGTTAATGAGCAGTTAGAGACTATAGCAGAGTCTATGTGGGCTTATGAAGCCATTATGCCCCAACATAACACTTTTAGTCGGCTCTTGATTCAAAATACCATTACAGGGTGCACTATGATGAGTAATCGAAGTTTAGCCCAACTTGCTTTGCCCATACCTAGTCAAGCCATTATGCATGATTGGTGGATGGGTCTTGTCGCAAGTCAGTTTGGAAAGATAGACTATCTTGCACAAAGCACGATGAAGTATCGACAACATAGTAGCAATACAATCGGTGCAAAAGACCATAAAAAACTCAATAGAGTGAGGCACTATGCTGGAGTTGTTTTTAGTTTGATTAAAAGAGATAAAAAGTACATTAAGGATCTATCGATTAACATTGAACAGGCCAAAGTCTTTTTGGATATATTTAGGGATAGGTTAGATGAGAGAAACCTTCATATGCTTGAAGCCTTTATCGATATTGAGCAGAGCAGCTTTTTCAAAAAGCGTGCAACAATATTTAAACATAAACTCTATAAACAAACATTGATGAATAATATTGCACTTTGGATAAAAATATAAATGAAAGAGAAGAGATAGATGCTATTTAACTCATACGAATTCATATTCCTCTTCCTGCCCTTTAGTTTCTTTGTCTATTTCTACTTAAATAGCCAAAGATTAACAGAAGCAAGTAAAGGTTTTTTGGTAGCATCTTCTCTGTTTTTCTATAGCTGGTGGAATATCATCTACCTGCCACTTATTTTAGCCTCTATGCTCTTTAACTATGTAATAGGTACCTCTTTGACAAAAGATAAAGAACATAAAAAAGTATCGAAAAAACAGTTACTTACTGTTGGTGTCATTGGGAACCTAGGATTACTAGGATATTTTAAGTATGCTGATTTCTTTATCGCTAACGTTAACCATGCATTAGGTAGTGAAATAGGATTGCTCCATCTAGCACTTCCTTTGGCTATATCATTCTTTACCTTCCAACAAATTGCTTACCTCGTTGATAGCTATAGAAAAGAGACTAAAGAGTATGACTTTCTAAACTACGCAGTATTTGTAACCTTCTTCCCTCAACTTATCGCTGGCCCCATTGTTCACCATAAAGAGATGATGCCACAATTTGCAAGTGCAAGAAATAAAGTTAAAAATTATAAAAATATTGCACTGGGAATGTTTATCTTCTCTATTGGTCTGTTTAAAAAAGTAGTGATTGCTGATACTTTTGCAGTATGGGCAACGCAAGGATTTGATAGTGCTACAACACTCACCTTCTTTGAAGCATGGGCAACTTCACTCTCCTATACCTTTCAACTCTACTTTGATTTTAGTGGATATACCGATATGGCAATAGGGGCAGCACTGCTATTTAATATCAAACTCCCTATTAACTTTAACTCCCCCTATAAAGCTACCGATATACAAGATTTCTGGAGAAGATGGCATATTACACTGAGTAGATTTCTTAAAGATTATATCTATATACCTCTAGGAGGTAATCGAAAAGGGAGCTTTAGAACCTATAATAATCTAATGGCTACATTTCTCTTAGGAGGATTATGGCATGGAGCAGGGTGGACATTTGTCTTTTGGGGTTTCTTGCATGGAGCAGCTCTTGTAATCCATAGACTTTGGCAATCAATAGGGTTTAAACTTAACAAAATAGTAGCATGGTTTAGTACCTTTAACTTTGTGAATATCTCATGGGTCTTTTTTAGAGCTGAGGAGTGGGATGATGCGGTTAAGGTACTGAAAGGGATGTTTGTTATCAATAGTGAGAGTATAAAATTACATATTGACTTTTTAGATACTCTCTCAATGTGGCTTAATGTAGCTATGCATGAATACTTACCTTATAGCCTAGCCAAACCTAATGTAGATGGTATTGCACTACTCTATATACTCTTAGCAATCCCCGTTGTTGTA
>Ga0193961_1001014_pt1 | contig 10329 bp, 9 predicted proteins | sample FB_4_MG_FD_140371 | JGI IMG/M metagenome (GOLD analysis project Ga0193961, IMG submission 140371) | Microbial mat bacterial communities from the Broadkill River, Lewes, Delaware, United States - FB_4_MG | ecosystem: Environmental > Aquatic > Freshwater > River > Microbial mats | place: USA...
TATAAAGAACTAGAAGTAGGTAAATGGGTTAAGGTTGATGGCTGGGGCGATGCCGAAGCGGCTCGCCAAGAGATCCTCGAATCATTCCAGCGCGCACAGAAATAACTAACTACTCAGCACTGTAAAAATCCACCTGCTTAGCAGGTGGCTTTGAATAGCCCCCTAAAAGGGGGCTCACTGTTAATTATCGAACCCCAAACGCATCTGACGCTCTTCCTCTTCCTTTCCCACACGATCTTGGTGCCTGACATATCTTCGTATAATTTCCTCGTTCATTCCTACTGAATCAACAAAGTAGCCTCGTTGCCAGAACTTATTTCCCCAAAGCTTCTGCTTTCTTAAATACGGAAATTTATTAAACAACCTAATCGCTGTCCGTCCTTTAACAAAGCCCATATACTTCGAGATACTTAAACTAGGTGGCATTCTCACAACTAAGTGCACGTGATCTATTTGAACATTCAGTTCTACAACCTTACAGTTCTTCATGCTGCTGTAGATATAAATGCTACGATAGAGTTCCTTACCCAAATTCCCCTTCAGAATCTTGAGTCTATACTTTGGTGTCCAAACAATATGGTACTGACATCTATAGTAAACGTGGGAAGCTGATTCATATCTGCTCATGTTCTTTATCTCCTTGATTGCTGGTTACAAACTTGGATATCTTGAACATGAGCGTCCTTCGGGCATAGCCCTAATGGACGATCACCACCTTCCTAGAAGGTGGTTTTGGGGTAGGAAATAAAAAAAGACCTCCGAAGAGGTCTTTTTAGTATTGTTTAAAACAATTAGAAGTTCGCTGAGCGAGGAGTACGTGGGAATGGAATCACGTCACGAACGTTACCCATGCCTGTTACGTAAGAAACTAAACGCTCAAAACCTAGACCGAAACCAGCGTGTGGCACTGTGCCGTAACGACGTAGATCGCGGTACCAGTTCATGTGCTCAGGGTCGATACCCATTTCGCGCATACGTGCATCTAGAATATCTAGACGTTCTTCACGTTGAGAACCACCGATGATCTCACCGATACCTGGTGCCAGTACATCCATTGCTGCTACAGTTTTGCCATCTTCGTTTTGACGCATGTAGAAAGCTTTGATGTCTTTCGGGTAGTTCTTCACAATGACAGGCGCTTTGAAGTGTTCTTCAGCTAGGAAGCGCTCGTGCTCAGAAGACATGTCGATACCCCATTCAACTGGGAATTCGAACTCACGACCAGATTCAATTAGGATCTGAATTGCGTCAGTGTAGTCAACTTGTGCAAAGTCAGAAGAAACGAACTGCTCTAGACGAGTGATGGCTTCTTTGTCGATACGTTGTGCGAAGAATTCTAAGTCATCACGACGCTCTTCTAGTACAGCGTTGAATACGTATTTCAACATATCTTCAGCCAGTTTAGCGACATCGTTTAGATCAGCAAACGCGACTTCAGGCTCAACCATCCAGAATTCCGCGAGGTGGCGGCTAGTGTTCGAGTTTTCAGCACGGAAAGTAGGACCAAACGTATAAACTTTGCTTAGTGCACAAGCGTATGCTTCTGCGTTTAGCTGACCAGAAACCGTTAGGAACGTCTCTTTGCCAAAGAAATCTTCGTTGTAGTCAACTTTACCAGCGTCAGTACGTGGTAAGTTTTCCATATCTAATGTAGATACGCGGAACATTTCACCAGCACCTTCTGCATCAGAAGCTGTGATTAGAGGTGCAGATACCCAGAAGTAGCCTTGCTCATGGTAGAAACGGTGAATCGCTTGAGATAGACAGTTACGAACACGTGCAACAGCACCGATCACGTTAGTTCGTGGACGAAGATGCGCAACTTCGCGAAGGTACTCAATAGAGTGGCGAGTCTTCGCCATTGGGTACGTTTCTGCATCTTCAACCCAACCGATTACTTTTACTTCTGTTGCGGCAAGTTCAAATGCTTGACCAGCAGCAGGCGAGTCTACAACCTTACCAGTTACTTCAACAGAGCAACCCGTGGTTAGCTTAAGTACTTCGTCGTTATAATTATTAAGATTATTTGGGACCACGGCCTGAATCGGGTCGAAACAAGAGCCGTCATAGATGGCAAGGAAAGAAATTCCAGCTTTGGAATCACGACGTGAACGGATCCAGCCACGAACAGTCACTTCACTGTCTGCTGCTAGCTTACCGCTCAATACGTCTTTTACAGGCGCGTAAGTCATGTTAAAAATAATCTCCATTAAGGATTGGGTAAAAATTTAACCCAACGTTTCGACGATAAACTGACGGTCTATTTGACCGGAAATTCACCAAAACATTGGGTTGTCATTACTTTTTTATCGAATGAACATATTACCTGTCAATTCGATTGCTTCAACCTTTATTATCGATTTAGCATCGATAATTCCGCTATTTTTTCATGTCTGTAGTGAGTTCAAGCGAAAATTGGTTAATAAGTTGCTCTAATCGTTCAGATAACTGCTCTAAATCTAGGCTAATGTCACGTGTTTGGGACGCCAGTTGAGAAGTTTCATCAGCATGAGCCGTAATGGTATCTACTTTTCCTTGGATATGGTGACTTACTGAAGCTGTAGTATGGGTTTTTTGTTGGATTTCTCGCGTATGATCAAGTACTTGATGCATCTCATTAACCACTGTATGCATAGTGCTAGCGAGGTTTTCAACATCTTCAGAGCGTTGATGAGCTTGCTCGCATACGCGGTCAACCGACGCCAGAGATTCTTCGCTACCTTGCTGGAATTGTTTGATAATGTTCTCGATGTTACCCGTTGCCTCTGCGGTACGCCCCGCTAGATTGCGAACTTCTTCTGCCACGACTGCAAAACCGCGACCTTGTTCGCCAGCGCGAGCAGCTTCAATCGCAGCGTTTAACGCCAACAAGTTAGTTTGCTCAGCAATTCCGCTGATCACCCCAAGAATAGAAGAGACTTCTGAGGTTTGGTCATTCAGAGAGCTTATTTTTTCTTTAACATTGTCAATTGATCCCACGAGTAGTTTGATGTCTTCACTTGCGTTATGTGCACTGGCTGCGCTTTGCGTTACCACTTCGACAGTATGATTGACTAATGAGGTAGCATCTTGTGTCGCTTGTTCGGTATGGCTTTGTTGTTCAAGCATATTGTTAATGTTGCTCTGAACATCATTGGTTTCGCTTTGTTGATTGTTCGCGGCGTCATCTGTTGATTGAGCAACGTCAGTTAATCGACTTGCCGAGTCAGACAGAGAATGTGTGGTTTGCTGAACTTTGTGTAGGCTGTCACTGACCGTGTCCATGAATGAATTGATAGAGTTGGTTAGCAGACCGATTTCATCTTTCTGTGTGGTTTGAAGTCGACCAGATAAGTTTTTTGATTGTGATACTTGAGACATAAACCGTGATGCTTTTTGTAAAGGAGTAACAACAATTTTACGAGTTAATGCCATGGTTAGCATAAAGCCAACAAAGGTAATCGAAGACATAATCGCAATGGCCATCATCGCTTGTTTGCTCACCATTGAGTTGACATGGTTCATGTTGTATTCAAGGCGAATGGCACCTAGCACTTCACCTTCAGGGGTAGCATGACAAGCAACACAGTTGGTACCGCGGTAATCTAAGCTAGACTTCATTGGCAGTGCGACCACGAGACCTTTTCCCCAATCAGCGGTGATTGGTTCAATGACCAGTTCTCCAGCAAGCGCGCGCTGATCAATGTCATCCATTGCAACCTGGTTGGAATTGCCAGGTCCATAAAGTTTACTAACAGTTTCTGCCCTTAGTACTCGAACTTGTTCAATACCATCTTGGACCATAGCCTTTTCGCGCAGAGTTTCTTTCTGCGACATGGTGCCAGTTAGCATCATCATGTTAAGGCTATCAAAATAGTTGCTTGCTTTATCGTGCAATTGTTCGCTAAGTACGTCATGAATAAGTTGTTTTTGCTGCTGATACTGATAAAAGGTAGACACGGCTAATACGCAGCCAAAAACAAGGACTAACGCAACAAGAAGCTTAAAAGTAATAGTAGAACGCATGTGACAGTACATTTTTTTGGAATAGACATAACAAGTTTAATGGTGAACAAGGTGGTTGTTGCAATTTGGTAGATTTAATGTGACCACACACATAGTAAGGGTTATGTAATTGTGAAGTATGTATCGCGTGGTCATTATGTTGTCGGTGTGTCAATTAAATGTCGTTTTATTAAATTGTGTTAAATTTAATGTAAACATATTAACAACTTGAATTAATGCTTGTGCTGGAGCTTGTGTTTTAAGTTAGCTAATATGGCGGTATGAGTAATGATTTAGGCGAATAAAATGAGAACAGAGTTGTACAAAGAGTTTATGTTTGAGGCTGCACACCACTTACCACATGTTCCCTCGGGTCACAAATGTGGTCGATTACATGGACACTCTTTTTTGGTTCGTCTTTATGTGGAAGGCGAGGTAGACCCATATACTGGATGGGTGGTGGATTTTGCAGAAATAAAAGCGGCATTTAAACCAATTTACGACCGTCTAGACCACTATTATTTAAATGATATTAAAGGGCTAGAAAACCCAACTAGTGAGGTTTTAGCAAAATGGATCTGGCAGCAGTTGAAGCCGCAGTTACCGCTGTTAAGCAAAGTGGAAATAAAAGAAACCTGCACCGCAGGTTGTATATATAAGGGCGAGTAGCGAGTTTACGACAAATCCTAGCCAACACTAATATTGGCTGGGATTACAATTTATGTCTGAGGATACGTTCTTTGCCGTTGCGTCCATAAAACAATTTGGCTTCTTCAATAAAACCGACGGCGGTGAAAAAATGCTGAGCATCTTCTTCTGTTGCCGGCAATGTGACGCACAGTGAATCACTGTCGGCACTGATAGCATTGGCATACACCAGTAGCTTTTGCATCGCTTTACGACCAAACCCTTTCTTCTGATACTCTTTGTCTAACACTATGTACTTCAGACCCAACTCATGTCGACGTGCGAACGTTGCATAATGAGCGAAAGCTTTGTCGAGTATGACATAGCCAATCGGGTGGCGATCTGTGTATAGCGCTAAGATCACTTCATATTTAGAACGGTTGTGATAAGCCTGCTCGAAGGGGAGGTGAGCGGCTTTTTGCTCTGGAAATACATCAAGCTGCATTAAACTGGCAAAATCTTTGAGCTTAGCCGGTTTGATTGCAATCATACTGCCTCGTTAATTCTTCTTTTATTAATCTAAGTCGAAACAAACTTGCCTGCTTTTATACGCTTACTTAGATTGGTGTTACAAAAATGGCGACCATAATAGTCGCCATTATATCGTCAATAATATCAGTAGAATATGCTTCGACTCATTAATTGACTAGGGTCATCACTAAAATTAGCAGATTACCTTGATTGCTAGACCACCTTGAGAAGTCTCACGGTACTTAGCATTCATGTCTTTACCTGTTTCAAGCATTGTTTCGATAACTTTATCTAGCGAAACAGTCGGTGCTGAAGAGCGGCGAAGAGCCATGCGAGTCGAGTTGATTGCTTTTACTGCTGCAATACCGTTACGCTCGATACATGGAACTTGAACTTGTCCCGCTACAGGGTCACAAGTTAGACCTAAGTTATGTTCCATGCCGATTTCTGCTGCCATACAAACTTGCTCAGGGCTACCACCCATAAGCTCTGCAAGGCCAGCTGCTGCCATAGAACAAGCAACACCAACTTCACCCTGACAGCCCACTTCTGCGCCAGAGATAGATGCGTTACGTTTGTAAAGACCACCGATCGCACCAGAGGCTGCGAAGTAACGGATGTAGTCTTTCTCAGTTACTGTTTGGATAAACTTGTCGTAGTACGCAAGTACAGCAGGGATGATGCCACATGCGCCGTTAGTTGGCGCCGTCACAACACGACCACCTGCTGCGTTTTCTTCATTTACCGCAAACGCGAACATGTTAACCCAGTCTACAACTGCCATTGGGTCGTTAGAGGTTTTCTCTGACGTTAATAGCTGTTGGCGAAGAGCGGCAGCACGGCGAGGAACTCGTAGAGGTCCAGGAAGAATACCTTCGGTATTCATGCCACGTTCCATACCTTCACGCATCGTTTTCCAGATATTAGCGAAGTAAGTACGAGACTCTTCATCAGAATGCAAAGAAGCTTGGTTTTTCATAACCAAAGCACTGATAGAAAGACCGTGCTCTTTACATTGTGCAACGAGTTCGTCTGCGCTAGTAAACGGGTAAGGAACCTTGATTGGGTTCTCTTCTTCTTTACCGAAGTTCTCTTCATCGACGATGAAACCACCACCGATAGAGTAATAAGTCTTAGTGTACGCTTTTTCGTCATCAATCCACGCGTGGATTTGCATGCCGTTTTCGTGAAGCTCTAAATTAGTAGTATGGAAATTCATACCACCATCTCGTGGGAACGATACTGTGTGACAGTGCATGCCAACAGGAAGGCGCTCAGTTTCTTCTACACGAGCAATAAAGCCCGGAATAGAGTCGATATCCACTTTCTCAGGAGAATTGCCAGCAAGACCCATGATGATAGCGATATCTGTGTGGTGACCTTTCCCTGTCAGTGATAGTGATCCATAAACGTCAACGGTGATTTTAGTGATATCGCGCAATTTTCCCATTGCACGAAGGTCATCAATAAATTCTTTACCCGCTTTCATTGGACCAACAGTGTGTGAGCTTGAAGGACCAACGCCGATTTTATAGATGTCAAAAACACTAATCATATCGATTACCTCAGAAGTAAGCCCCCCGAGTTGGGAGGCTTATTTTATTCATTATAATTTTTGGTTTAATTACCCGAAATGGAAGGGATAATTAAAGAGCGCCGTAGATTACAGAACTAATCGCTGCAAGACCACAGATAACTGTGAAAATCTGTACAGGTGCAGAAGTTTTGTACTTCGCCATTGCTGGTACTTTGTTCATAGCAAATACAGGTAGAAGGAACAGGATTGCAGCAATCATTGGTGCACCCATTGTTTCAATCATACCTAGGATGCTTGGGTTAACAACCGCAACAATCCAAGTGGTAATAACGATGAATAGTAGAGAACCTTTTTCAATCTTGCTTACTGGAGTTTCAGAGCGAGACTTGATTAGACCTACTAGACCTTCGTGAGCACCTAGGAAGTGACCAAAGTAGCTAGAAGTAATCGCAGCAAATGCAACTAGAGGACCCATGTAAGAGATAAGTGGAGACTCATGAACGTTTGCAAGGTAAGACAGAACAGAGATGTTTTGCTCTTGTGCCATTGCTAGCTGCTCTGGAGAAAGAGACAGTACAACAGAGAATACGAAGAACATAACAAAGCCCATAAGCATCATTGCTGCGCCACCAGTGATAGCGTCAGTTTTCTTAACTGCGTTGTCACCGTATTTTAGGCGTTGTTCTTTAGAGAACTGAGAAATGATAGGGCTGTGGTTGAAAGAGAACACGATGATTGGAATCGCAAGCCAAACGATAGAAGGCATTGCAGACCAGTCAGGTGCAACTTCAACCATTGAAGTGTTCCAATCTGGGATTAGGAAGAAAGAAAGTGCTAGTAGAATCGCAACAAGTGGGTAAACCATTGCTGACGTTGCTTTTAGCATTAGCTCTTTACCAAATACTACGCCTGCTGTCATTGCAGCAATTAGAGCACCAGATAGTAACCAACGAGGGATAGATTCCATGCCCATTTGGTTAACAAGGAAAGAGTCTACTGTATTTGTGATACCAACACCGTAGATAAGAACGATAGGGTAAATTGCGAAGAAGTAAGCGAAAGTGATTAAGTTCGCACCAGTTTTACCAAAGTGTTCTTCAACAGTATCTGTGATATCTGATTCAGGGTTTTTCGCAGAAAGTACGAAACGAGCAAGAGATTTGTGTGCGAACCAAGTCATTGGTGCCGCGATTAGAGCAAGGATAACTAGAGGCCAGAAACCGCCAGCACCCGCTTTAATTGGAAGGAAAAGTACACCAGCACCTACAGCGGTACCGAATAGTGATAAACACCAAGTAAAGTCTTTGTAAGTAAACTTACTAGATTGTTGTACAGCCGTAGCTGTTGAAGTAGTTGAGTTCATATTTAAGTTACTCATTTTTTGGGAACAGGAAATAAGTCGGGTGCAATTCTGCAAGAAAAAATTACATAAAAATTAGATCTAAATCATGTTTTTATAGAGCTGCGAGAATGATATTCCAAAAAGGAGTTTTTTGTCACGAAAATGACGTGCCACACGTGATTTTTCTTAATGTCTCGCATTAGCAAAACTAATTAATATGATAAGTTGTATTTATTCTGGTCAGGGCAATCGTTTGCGGGGTGAGGGGTTATTTAACCGTACGAAATATGAAATGGAGTAGCGATAGAAGGTATGAATTATTTTTGTACTAAATGAGCTTGTAGTGCTTGAATGATTTGCGCAGTCATACCCCAAATAAAATGGTTTTGGTAATTAATGCCAAAAACTCGATGCTGTTGATGGTTAACATCAAAGGTATGACTATGTAGATGTTTTGGATTTAACACTATCTCAATCGGTACCTCAAAAATTTGGTCTACTTCGTTAGTATCGATGCTGGCGGTGTAACTGGGTTGAATGAATGCCAAATATGGCGTAACAGAAAAGCGGCTAATGGTAGGCAGTTCCGCCATTTTCCCAAAAATTTCAATTTGGTTGGCGACAATACCAATTTCTTCTTCTGTTTCTCTTAATACGGTCGAACGTAGTGAGGCGTCACTCTCTTCATATTTTCCGCCTGGGAAACTGACTTGCCCTGGGTGATGTCTTAAGTGCTGAGCGCGCTTAGTAAACAGAACATACAAACCAGCCTCCCGTTCAACGAAACCGATCAAAACAGCAGCTTTGCGCAGTGATTGACCTTGTAAGACCCCGAGGCGTTTTAGTGAACCAGAGTGATAGGCAATAGGCTGCTTAACAAGAAAGTGCTGAATAAGTGCGTCTCGACTGGTAGGTAGTAGCACTGTAACTCCTGTATCTATTTGAAAAAGCCGATTTTATGGATCATGCTTTATTTATTAATAACGGTTTGTTCACTATGGTTTATTGAGCATGCGCTATAGGTATAACATAAAAAGGTTCAGTAGATGAAAGGAATCATATTCACTGAGTTCATGGACTTAGTTGAAGAGAAGTTTGGACTTGAAGTTGTCGATCAAATCCTCGATAGCGCAGAGGACAGCGGAATATATACCGCTGTTGGCAGTTACGACCATAAGAAGTTGCTTAAGCTTATTATTGAACTAAGCAAAATTACGCAGCATCCGCCTGAAACGTTACAGCAAGTCTTTGGACAATCTGTGTTTAAGAACTTGTATAAAACATTGCCATATTCAGCGAGTCTGGCTGAGTGTAAAAATAGTTTTCAGTTTGTTCGTTTGGTAGAAGATTACATCCACATTGAAGTGAAAAAACTCTATCCAGAAGCCAATCCCCCCCAGTTTGACTTTATCTCGGAGAGTGAGTCTGAGTTAATTTTTGATTATAGGAGTGCTCGTTGCATGTCTCATGTCTGCTTCGGACTTGTTCAAGGGTGTGCCGATCACTTTGGTGAAACGATCAATATTTCAATGAGTGAGCAATCCACAGATAATAGCCACGTTAGGTTTCAGCTTTCGCTGGTTGAGCAAGTGGATGGATAGTCGTCACTTAGAGAGAAAAATAGAACGAGAAAAAGCCTCGAGAAAGCAGGCTGAAAGTCTGTTGGAGCAAAAGAGTCTTGAATTATATGAAGCTAATCAACAGCTAAAACTTGTCTTGAAGCAGCTCGAATATCAAAATTCCACTGGTTTAAAGAAGCTTGAATTAGAGGCGTATATCAGTGAGTCACTGGTTCGGTTTGGCCGTTATTTCTTAAGCCGTACTTTGGACGACGGTTTACTATCGAGTTTTCTCGAGCAAATCCGAGCATGTAACCTAATCAATGACGCTTGTCTTTATCTAAAATCCGGTTTAGTGCCTTCAGTATTGTCGAGTCACTTTGGTGGGGTTAGTCGTCGAGAGTTGGTCTGTATCAAACCTTTGCCAGTATGGCAGGGAAGTGAACTACGCTTACCTGTTGAAGTTGAACAAGGTTTGGTTGGAGAATTACTTATCGATGTTAAGAGCAGTGACATTGAGGAGGATTTTATACAAAGCCAAATGGCTTTAGTGGTTGAACTGCTTTGCAGTGCGATTAGCCGTCAATTGATGGTAACAAAGAACCAGTTGGCGAGAAAGAGAGCGGAAGAGTCTGAACGAGCCACCAAAGAGTTTGTCGCCATGATCAACCATGAGTTGAGAACACCTTTGAATGGGGTGTTAGGCAGTGCTGAGCTCCTTGCTGATACGCCATTGAGCATGGAGCAAA
>Ga0193961_1001016_pt1 | contig 10309 bp, 7 predicted proteins | sample FB_4_MG_FD_140371 | JGI IMG/M metagenome (GOLD analysis project Ga0193961, IMG submission 140371) | Microbial mat bacterial communities from the Broadkill River, Lewes, Delaware, United States - FB_4_MG | ecosystem: Environmental > Aquatic > Freshwater > River > Microbial mats | place: USA...
AATTGATTATGGTAATTCATTAAAACTTGCATTTAAAATAGATAATATAAGCATTGATGCAGGTGAGATTTATGAATCAGAAAAGTATAGATTTGATGACATTAAGACATTTACAGATAAAATCAGGGTAAATACATCAAGAGATGTAAATATTCAGCAGTTAAATAAGATTAATGAAAGCACAAATCAATTTAAAGAATTAGCTCAAAAGACAGTTAGTAGCGTTGAGAATATTCATAGTATTAAAGCAGAGAGAAAGGTACTTACAAAGTCATTTTTAGAAAAAAGTTTAAGTATTCAAGAACAAGCGATTACAGCAGCAGAAACTATAGGAAATGATAATTTAAACTTTTCTAATCAAACAATGCTAATTATGATTGTAGGATTTATAGGAGCATTAATATTAGGATTCTTAATTACCTTTATAATTGTAAGAATGATAACTAAACCATTAAAAGAAATGACAGAAGCTGCTGAAGTTTTAGCGACTGGAGATGTAGACATTTCTATTAATATAGATTCTAAAGATGAAATAGGAATTATGGCAAAAGCATTTTCAAGTATTATAGAACATATAAAAACACTTGCCTATGCTATTGAAAAAATTGCAGATGGGAATTTAGATGTTGAAATAAATGAAAGATCTGAAAAAGATATTTTATCTAAATCGTTATTATCTACTATGGATTCACTTAATGTATTACTAAATGAAACTGAAATGTTAGGAGATAGCATAAGTAGAGGAGATTTAGGCAAAAAGGGAGATGAATCAGTACTTAAAGGTTCATGGAAACAGCTTATGATTGGAATTAATAGTTCGCTTGATAATTTTAGGGATATAATTGATACTATGCCAGTTGGTGTATTAAGTATGGATACAGAATTTAATATTTTATATGCAAATAAGGCTGCAGCAGATAAAACCGGTAGCACAAAAGAAAATATTAAGATGACTAAATGTTACAACTCACTTAAAACTGGAGATTGTCAAACTGAAAACTGTGCATGTGCAAAAGCACTTATTGAAAAAAGAATGGTTGCTAGTGAAACGATTGCCAATCCAAATGGTAAACAGATTGATGTTAAATACAATGGAGTACCTATTATGGATAAAGAGGGCAATGTAGTAGGAGTTCAAGAATTTATTATAGATCAAACTGAAATTAAAAATGGACAAAGATTAATTGAAAAACAAGCTAATTATCAAGAAAATGAAGTTGAAAAATTAATTGTTAATTTGGATAAACTTGCAAAAGGAAATTTAAATATTAAAACATTTACAGAACCTACGGATAATGATACTAAGGAAGTTGGAGAAAACTTTAGGAAAATTAATGAAAGTCTTGAAAGTAGTGTATCTTCAATAAGAGGATATATAAATGAATTATCAGAGATACTATCTCAAATGGCAAAAGGAAATATGGATGTTGGAATTACAAATAATTATTTGGGTGATTTTGTTGCAATTAAAAATGCAGTTAATTTAATAAGTGATTCATTAAATAAAGTATTAGGTGAAATTAATGTTGCGGCAGATCAAGTAAATTCTGGGTCAAAACAGGTATCAGATTCTTCTCAAGCACTTTCACAAGGGGCAACTGAACAAGCTAGCTCTACAGAAGAAATCAATTCATCGGTTGAATTAATAGCAAAACAAACTAAAGATAATGCAGAATTTGCAAATCAAGCCAATGATTTAGGTGTTTTAGCTAAGAAAGATGCAGAAGCAGGAAACAGCCAAATGGGTGAAATGTTATCTGCTATGCAAGATATAAATAAATCATCTGCTGATATTTCAAAAATAATAAAAGTAATTGATGAAATTGCGTTCCAAACAAATATTTTAGCACTTAATGCAGCGGTTGAAGCAGCTAGAGCAGGACAGCATGGTAAAGGATTTGCGGTTGTTGCAGAGGAAGTTAGAAACTTAGCGGCTAGAAGTGCAAATGCGGCTAAAGAAACAACTGATTTAATTGAAGGATCTATAAAAATGGTTGAATCAGGAACTGAAATTGCGAATAATACGGCTAAATCTTTAGAACAAATTGTTGAAGGAATTGGAAAAGTTACTGATTTAGTTTCAAAAATAGCTGATGCATCTAATGAGCAGGCAACAGGTGTATCTCAAATTAAACAGGGGATTGATCAAGTAACGGAAGTAACACAAATGAATACGGCTACAGCAGAAGAAAGTGCATCTGCATCTGAAGAACTATCTGGTCAAGCGTCAATGCTTAAAAATATGATTTCTAAATTTACTTTAAGAGAATTAGGTGGAGGAAGAAAAGTAGAAGATTCGCATTATATGCAGACGGAATATAATTATGAACAAATTTCACCAAGTAATTCAGAAGAGATGCTTCCAGAAATAGATATTTCATTAGATGATGATGATTTTGGAAAGTATTAAGCTTAATAATTAATTTATAGAAGATAGATTTTAAATTATGAGGCGAATAATTATTCGCCTCATAATAATACATAAAGAGGTGATAAAATGGTTGAAATTAAAGCTAGAGAATTTAGAGAATTAAGCGATTATGTATATATGAATTTTGGAATTAATCTTACAGATAAAAAAAAGATTTTGGTAATGAGTAGGCTTCAAAAAGTGTTAAATAGTCATCAATTTGATTCATTTGAAAGTTATTTATATAACATTAAAAAAGATACAAGTTTAAAATTAGCTAGTGAATTAATTGATCATATTTCTACTAATCACACATATTTTATGAGAGAGGAAATGCATTTTAAATTTTTGGAAGATGAAATAATTCCATGGATATTTAATAATTTTAAAAAACGAAAAGACTTAAGAATTTGGTCTGCAGGTTGTTCAAGTGGACAAGAACCTTATACCTTAGCAATGGTTTTATATAAATATTTTGAAAATAAGGGATGGGACAAACGAATTTTAGCAACGGATATATCTAATAGGGTTCTATCATTAGCAAAAACAGGAATATATCCAAAAGAACAGATAGAAGAATTACCTAAGGGATGGGCAAAGAGATTTTTTAAAGAAAAAAATCAATTTACAGTTGAGGTAAAACCATTTATAAGGGATGAAGTTATTTTTAGAAGATTTAATTTAATGAATCCAGTATTTAATTTTAAAAAACCGCTACATGTAATTTTTTGTAGAAATGTAATGATCTATTTTGATAAAAAAACTATAAATCAATTGGTAAAAAGGTATTATGATGCATTAATACCTGGAGGATATTTAATTACAGGTCAATCAGAAGCATTAAATAGAGATGAAATTCCATTTGTATATATAAAACCTTCTATTTATAGAAAACCTCTTAAATAAGAAGAAAGGAGAAATATATGATTAAAGTATTAATAATTGATGACTCATTGTTTATGAGAGAATTATTAAAAAAAGGATTAGATGAAGATCCAAATTTAATGGTAGTAGGAACGGCAGCAGATCCATACGAAGCAAAAGAAAAAATAATTAAATATAGACCAGATGTACTTACTTTAGATATAGAAATGCCAAAAATGGATGGAATAACATTTTTACATAAACTTATGCCGCAATATCCTTTGCCTGTTGTTATGCTTAGTTCGGTTACAGCTAAAGTATTTGAGGCACTAAATGCAGGAGCAATAGATTTTATAGAAAAACCAACCACAGATAATAGATTAACTGCAGAATCTTTATTAAAGGAATTAAGAGTTAAAATTAAAATTGCATCTACAGCAGATGTTTCACATTGGAAAAGCCGTAAAAAAAGGCAAGTTAAAATTCAAAAATTAGGGAATACAAAAGGGATTGATTTAATTGCAATAGGAGCATCAACGGGTGGAACAGAAGCAATTTCAGATGTAATAAAAACATTTCCAGCAGATATTCCAGGCACGGTTATTGTTCAGCATATGCCACCTGTTTTTACTGGACTTTATGCAGATAGAATGAATAAAGAGTGTGTAGTGGAAGTAAAAGAAGCTAAAACTGGAGATTTAGTTTTACCAGGGAGAGTATTAATAGCACCGGGGGGATATCATTTGCAAATAAAAAAATCAGGTGCATCTGTTATGGTGGAAGTTATAAATGGGGGTAAAGTTAATGGGCATAAGCCGTCTGTCGATGTATTATTTAATTCTGTTGCAAAACATATTGGAGGTAATGCACTTGGCGTAATACTAACAGGAATGGGGTCAGATGGAGCAAGAGGACTTTTGGCAATGAGAAAGGCAGGAGCTAGAACATTAGGGCAAGATAGAGAAAGTTCTGTAGTATATGGGATGCCTAAAGTTGCGAAAGATATTGGAGGAGTTGAAAGAGAATTGCCTCTTCAGCATATTCCAAGTGTTATTTTTGCCATAGTTAGGGGGAAGAGATAGTGAAGAAAATTATAGGTATTGGAGAATATGGAAGAAGCAATAAGGAGATAGATGAATTAGAAACTCATGCACTGGGAACTTGCGTTGGAGTTATTGCAATAAGTAAAACAGGTAGAGAAATAGCAATGGCACATGTTGCTCTTCCATATAAAGATATAAATCCTAAAGAAGCATTAAAAAAACCATATAAGTATGCAGATACAGTTGTAGATTATATAGTAGATGATATGAAGAAAAATTATAATCTAGAAAAGAAAGATTTAAAAATTTTATTGTATGGTGGAGCAGTTAGCGGAAGAGAAATAGATACGTTTAAAATTGGAGAAAAAAATATAAGTATTTTAGAGCAGATATTAAAAAATAGACATATTTATTATGAAAAGAAAAGTGTTGGGGGGAATTGTGCAAGAACAGTAATTGTAAAGAAAGGCGGATTGGTTAAGTTAAAAAGCATTCCAATAATGGGAAGATTAGAGCCTTGTAAGGAGGAATAGATTAAAAAAATGAAATATAAGTTAATAAAATTTAATAGAAAACGTTTTCCAAAATCTCCTATTTTGATTTACAATTAAATTATAAAATATAGGGGGTTTTTTATATGAAAAAGAAATTTGTAAGTTTACTCTTAGTTGGAATAATGATTATTTCAGCAGTTTCACCAGGATTTTCGGTTAAACCAATGGATTCACAGAATATGGTGGCAAAACCGCTTGTTATTATGATGGAGTTTCCTGATTATAAGCATACTGAGTTATTAGATAAATATTCTAAAACGCCACAGCAATATGAAAATTTTGATAAAAATCATTATGAACAACTGTATTTTAATAAGGATTTTTATATAGGACCAGATGGCGAAAAATATGGAACATTTAGAAATTATTTTACTCAAATTTCAAAGGGTAAATATGATGTAAATGGAGATATTTTTGGATGGTTAATGGCAGATAAACCATATATTAATTATGGTTCAGACTTAAATGGAAATAATAGTGATCAAGATGAAGCTTTAGAATTAGTTAAAGAAGCAGTTCAAAAAGTTTCAAAGGTAGAAGGTATTGATTTATCAAAATATGATATTTTAGATTTAAATGATTTGGATAATGATGGAAATAAGTTTGAACCAGATGGAATTATTGATTATGTTATTGTTATACATGCGGGACCAGGAGAAGAATGGTCTTTCCAAGAAGAAGATATTTGGCCATTTAGATGTGGATTCACATGGTATGGAGATGAAACTGCATTTCAGGAAGTAACAGATCAAAAGGGAAACACATTAAAAGCGGATGATTTCTTGATAGTTGAACAAGATGCACCAATGGGCCTTGTATGTCATGAATATGGTCATGCACTAGGTGTTGCCGATGTATATGGTTCTAATGATACAATTGAAATGTATTCTCTTTATTCAGGGGGATCTTATGCAGGGGGAGAATTAGTGGGTTGTAGACCAACTGGAGTTGGTGCAGTAGGAAGAGAACAATTGCAGCAGATATATGGTGGTTCATGGGCCGAAGTGAAAACATTAGGTCTTCAGGATATAAAAAGAGGAGATAAAATAATTGATTTACATGAAGCTTCACAATTAGAACCAAATGGGACAGATTTAGTAAGAGTTAATCTTCCTGATTATGATTTAAAAATTGTTACAGCACCAAGTGGAGAAAATGTTTATTTTTCAGGAAAAGGTGATAATTTATTAAATACTATGGATACTGAAATAGATTTAAGTGATGCAAAGGAGGCAGTTCTTAAATTTAAAACATGGTATGATATTGATCCTGAATGGGATTATGCATCAATACAAATAAAAGAGTTAGATGGAGAGTTTAAATCAATAGAGGGAAATATTACAACAAATACTAATCCTAATGATGATACTCCAGATAATCCATTAGATAGAAATCCAGGGTTTGGTATTACAGGTTCTACAAATGGAGAATGGAAAGATGCTGAATTTGATTTAACTAAATATATTGGCAAAAAAGTAACTTTAAGATTTCAATTTTGGACTGATGGAAATACACCAATGGAAGGAATTTATTTTGATGATATTAAGGTTTTAAAAGATGGAAAAATCATTTTAAATAAGGGTGCAGAAGATAAATTGGATTTTGAATTTAAAGGATTTAATACTACAAATGGACTAGAGTCATTTAATCATTATTATTTACTTGAGTGGAGAAGTCATAATGGAGTAGATAAAGGACTTGAAAACTATTCTAATTACTATAAATACAATAAACAAGCTAGTGCAGAAGCGGGTTTAACTATTTGGTATATTGATGGAAGATGGGGAAGTGCGAAGGATCCAAATCAAAGCACAGGAATTCCAGGAGAAGCGTATGCAAGTATTATAGATGCTTCACAAGAACCTGTATATTACACAAGAAGAGCAAATTCATCTAAATATGATAATTTTGAAAAGCATGTAGATAGAGCAGATGTAAATTTACACGATACACCTTTTGGATTACATTTAGAAGATTCATTTTTTATAGATTGGGGAACAGTTGATACGTATGATGAGGTTAGAGATATGAATCCGGTATTTAATGATTCATGGGATTATAGCTCAAAACATTTAAATATGATTGGCACAAATGTTCCAGAGTACGGATTAAAAATAATGGTTTTAGGTGAAAATCAAGATAAATCTCAGGCTAAAATATTATTGGGAATTGATAAAAAAGTTAAAAAAGAAAAAGATAAAAATTTAATTAGTGCAGAATTAGTAGATGATGTATTTAGTATGAAGTATAAAAGTGAAATACCAAAAGCATATGTAGGTTTTATTAGAAGAGATGAAAATGGTAAGAGATTAGAAGAATACGTTGTTGAAACTGATTTAAAAGATGGAATATATAGCGGAAAAGTCAATAAATATAGAAATATTGAAAAAGGTTTATGGGAAATATCATTTATTTCTTTTGAAAAAGAAGATGGAAGTTTAGAAGCTGTATATAATAGTGAAGTAAATGGATATGGAGTAAATTTATCAAAAGGAAATATTGAATATAAATAATAAAAAAAGTGAGAAGAATTTAATTTTCTTCTCACTTTTTCTAGTAATTTTTCTATTTATAATTTAAAAATAATATTTTTAGTGAAAAAAATATAAATTTATTATAAAATATAAAAGTAATACGCAAAATATAAAATTAGATTAAAAAATTAGAAATATTTTTTATAAATAGGGAGTTTTTATGAAAAGAAAAAAAAGAGGATTTACACTTATAGAACTAATAATAGTGATGGCTATTATAGGAATTTTACTTGCTATAGCAGTTCCAAAATATAGGGATGTAAAAGAGATATCAGCAATTAAAGCAGATATTTCAAGTGCGCAAAATATTATTAGAGCAGCTAGATTAGAAGTAACATTAGATGATATTTCGCCTGAAGAATTAATTAATAAATTGGATTCACATAAGGTTACAAAGGATAAATTAAAATATATAGATAGGAATTATCAAACGCAAAACAAAAGAAGTGATAGTACTAGTAAAAATGGCAAACCATTTAAATTATTTTATAATAAAGATAAAGACCAATTTTATGTAGATGACGAGGGCGCTCTATGGCCAGTTATTGAAGGAGTAAATATGTTTAAATATGATTGGAAAAATGAGAAATTTGGATATATTAATTGTACAGCAAGCACGTATCCAGGGAATGACTTAAAAGTCAATTAATGATTACTTGACATATTTACAAAAAATATATATACTTAAAAAAACTTTGACAATCAAACAATGATTGTCTTTTTAATAAATCAATACTTTGACAATCAAAATAAATGAAAGAAGGGTTAGTATGGCTATTCAGATTATTACCGACAGTACATGTGATATTTCGCCAGAGAAATTAAATAAATTAGGTGTTTGGATGGCACCTTTAAAGGTTATTTTTAATGGTAAAGAATATGTGGATAAAAAAGATTTAACAACAAAAGAGTTTTATGAGAAGATGAAAAATGAAAAAAAATTACCCACGACTTCGCAAGTAAATCCGGATGAGTTTTATAAATTATTTAAAAGAGCATTAGATAGCGGTGATAAAGTAATTGGAATATTTATTTCATCGGAGTTAAGTGGTACTTATCAATCAGCTGTAATTGCAAAAGAGATGCTAAATTCAAAAGATATTTTCTTAATTGACAGTAGAATGGTTAGCTTTGGACTAGGATTATTGATTTTCGATTTATGTGACTATATAAGAAGAGATGAAGATATTGAAAGTATTTTAGAAAAAATAAATTTTAAAATTCAAAATATAAAATTATATGGAGTTTTAGATACATTAGATAATTTAAAAAAAGGCGGTAGACTATCAAAAACAAGTGCAATAATAGGTGGAATGCTTAAACTTAAACCTATTATTAATGTTAAAAATGGAATAGTTGAAGCAGTTCATAAGTCTAGAGGGAAGAATAAGGGTTATAAATGGATAATTGATAAAATGGAATCTGAAATAGGGAAGAATAAGATTAAAAGAATTTCGATTGCACACGGTAACGACTTAGTGGCTCTAAATAATTTTAAATTAAAAATAATGGAAAAATTTGAAGTAGAAGAAATATTTGAAGCTGAAATAGGATCTGTTGTAGGAACACATGCTGGAGAAGGTGCAATTGGGGTTTCATATATTATTTAATATTATATTGTTAATAAAAAAATTGTAAGAATTTTAATCGATAGACTCCTTTTGTGATAGACAGTCAATAATAGAAACTGTTTTATTACAATAAGGAGTTTTTTAGGTTTCTTAAAGGGAAATATTAGGGATGAAAAATATGGAAGTTATTAAAAAATGAACTTTAAGATATAACAATTTAGATATGATAAAAAACAAGCTCTTAATCTAAATGATTAAGAGCTGAAATTAAAAATTACTATATTTTATGTTTAAATAAATTTGCACAGATTATGATTAGTCTAGTTTCTCTAGATTTTAACAATTTATTTAATATTTCCAACAATAAATTCTTGTAACCCCATTGCTCCGCAGGCAACTTCATATTTTGCAAAAGTAACGACTATATTACCATCTTTATCAATGTAGAAAGTTCTACTATCATCAATTGTCATTTCATTAAAATAATCTATATCATAAATTTTATTTGAATCAGCTTCCATTCTATTTTGCATTTCGGTTAAAACTTTTTCTTTAATAATTGAAGAAAAATCTTCGCCTAATAAAGTTGAAAGTTTAATTTCATCTCCAGTTTCTAGATTATAGTTATAGTAGAAGTTTTCATTATAAGCAGCTGCTAAAGTTTGATATTTATATACCTCAAAAGAAATTACCTTATCGTCTGAATATCCAATTTTATAATCTACAGTAGTTTCTATTTTACGATAAGTTTCTTCAGTTCCACCGGTTTCAAGATAAGCTTCTTTGTATTCTTCATCTAATATGGCTTGTTCTTCTAAAATATAGTCAATTTTATCTTGTATAATTTTATTTATTTTGTCTTGAATATCCTTATTAGTATCAAATTCAACTTCTGGGATATTTATTTTTGCTATTGAAGTTTCATTTTCAAAAGAATAGTTTCTAAAAGTTACCAATTTTGCAAAATCACCTATTCCAGGGACTGAATAAATTGCATTTGCAAAAGAGCTACTTATATTTGTCAGTGCTCCAATGGTAAATAAACCACATGCTGCTACAGTTCCAATAGTTTTTATTATTTTATTTGTTTTTTTCATATAAATCACCTTTCTATTTCGTTTTTTTGAAAAAGCATTCTGAATTACATCATCTAAGTTAGGAGATACATCAATATTGTCGTATAAAACTTTTAATTTTTCTAAATCTTTATTCATTTAATTGCCTCCTAAAAATTTCTTTAGCTGAGTGATTCCTCTTCTAAGATATGATTTAATGGTATTTTGGTTTTTATTTAATACTTGGGAAATTTCTTCAATAGTTAGTTGCTGAAAAT
>Ga0193961_1001020_pt1 | contig 10295 bp, 8 predicted proteins | sample FB_4_MG_FD_140371 | JGI IMG/M metagenome (GOLD analysis project Ga0193961, IMG submission 140371) | Microbial mat bacterial communities from the Broadkill River, Lewes, Delaware, United States - FB_4_MG | ecosystem: Environmental > Aquatic > Freshwater > River > Microbial mats | place: USA...
ATCGTGGGTAGCGCCATGCGCGCGACGTAGTGAAAGTAATACGCCAGTGCATAGCTGGCGCGACTGCCCGTCACATAGCAGTGCTTCGCCTGTCGTAGGGTTTTAACAATCGCTTCCGTGCGGTCCGCCCCCATCTGCCGCAGCGACCGAGAGACCATGTTCAGCTCGCTCTGCACCATGCGTGCCTGCTGAGCCGCTGTCGGCCCAGCCTCGGCCATCTGCGCGATCCAATCCGCCCCAAGGTTGCTTTCGTTGGTGGTGATCAGCGCATCGCGGAAGGGACGGCGCAGGGCTTCAAAACTGTCATAGCCAAGGCGATCAGCGAGCCGCACAAAGCTATTTGCGCTGATCTGTGCTTTTCGCGCGGTGTCGCGGACGGGATCCAGCGCAAAACTGCCTGGGTTGTCGATAATATATTTTGCCGCCTGCGCCAGCTTGGCAGGCATTTGCACGATCTGCTCCTTCAGGGCGGCGATCAGGCGGGCGGTTTGTTTCGGGTCAAGATGTGGGTCCATGGTGTGATAGAAGCATATGATCTCTTCGCGCGAAATCCAAAACATGTGTTTTTAGCTTGATCTGCCATCGACTAATAGCTGGCCGTGAAGTCCTGCTTTTGGTGGCCGTTATGTTTGGTCTGGGAAAGCGCCTATGATTGTGGGGTTGTAAAAAAGGCCATTCAACATGTCTCAGATCAGTAAAGTGGCAGTAAAACGCGATCGCCGCATTTTAATTCGCTGACAGGAGTGCAAGGATACTCACGTGATGATTGCAATTCTTGATTGCGGCTTGCAGTGTCTTTGGGGGGCTGAGACAAAGCGAAAGAGCCAGGAGGTTCAGACATGAAGCAGACGGAAAGCAGCGTTTCCTCGGCTGCATCAAAATGCCGACGTATCTGCGGCACTGTCTTGCTAATTGCTCTGATGCTTTTGACAATTGGCCTTCGCGAAGCGCGTGCTGAAATCTCTCTGACATTTGGGACCTATGCTGCGGATAAACCCACGGAAACCGTGCGTCAGTACCGGCCCTTTTTGGCCTTCCTGGAAGAGCGTTTGTCTCAGCGGCTGGGGAAACCTGTTACGATCAAGATGTCAATCTCCAAGCAATATGTCGAGGCCGTGCGCCAGCTGGCCGAGGGCAAGATTGATTTGGCCCGCTTTGGTCCTGCTTCCTATGTCAGGGCCAAGCAGCTCAATCCTGGGATCCGTATCGTTGCGATTGAGACGAAAAAAGGTAATAAGCGCTTTACAGGGGTGATTGTTGTGCATCGCGACAGTCCCTTTCAGTCCTTGGAGGAGCTGGCTGGCCTGACCTTTGCTTTTGGGGATCAGCTGTCAACAACCGGGCGGTATCTGGCGCAGGCGCAGCTCCTTGGCGCGGGCATCACCAGTGTGGATTTGCGCGGATTTTCCTACTTGGGGCGGCATGATCTGGTGGGTGAGGCGGTTGGCGCCAGAAAATTTGCAGCGGGGGCCCTAAAGCAGAGCACGTTTCGAACACTTGTTGCCAAGGGTGTCCCGATCCGAGTTCTGGTCTCATTTGAAAATGTGACAAACCCTTGGCTGGCCTCTGCTGATTTAGATTTGGAGATATTGCAGGCAATCCGGGATGTCATGTTGGCACCGCAGAACGCAGAGATCATCCGGAATATTTCTAACAATGGGTTTTTGCCGAGTGACGATGCAGATTTTAATTTGATCCGCGAAGCCATCGAGCAAAGTCGCAGCTTTTAGCGCGGGAAGAATAGAGAAATGAAACGCCACGGCATCCTGTTTCAGATTGTCCTGTCGCTGTCTCTGGCGGCCGTTTTGGTTGCCATGGTTGTGGGAGCCGTTGCCCGGCGGTATGAGAGCGACCGGTCACGTGAAGAATTGACCGAGCAGGCGGGACTGACAATCTCGCTGGTTGGCGGGTTGATGCTTGAATCGATCATTGTGGAAGACGTACCAGTCCTGGAAACAGGTCTCTACGAGACGCTGGCTCGAGTACCCAAAATCCTGTCCATTCAGATATTGAACAATGACGGCCTCGTAATTGCATCTGCCAACCGGCGCCAAACCATCGCAGAGGAAGACACTGTTACCTACGAGCAACCGGTTGAATTGGAGGGATTTAAGTTTGGAACCATGGTGGTTCAGTGGTCGCTGCGTGAAGGGAAGGCTCTCGTTCAAGATCGGGTGCAATTTACGATCATGTGGACCGTCCTCGCTGTCGTAGGGCTATCTGCGCTTATGTTGGTTTTGCTCAACATGCTGGCACTTCAGCCGCTGAAAACCATCCATGATCGCATGTCGGACGCGCTCTCTGGGGTGCAGGGGCAGGTGAGGAAGTTACCTTGGTATGCCTCGCGTGAGTTCTGGGCACTCAACTTTTCCGTTGGCGTGCTAGAAGATACCTTTGTCGAGCGCGATGAGCGCGAACTGGCGCTGGAGCAAGCCTGTGAGGAAGCTGACATTGCCAGTCAGGCCAAATCCGAATTCCTGGCCAATATGAGCCATGAAATCCGCACACCGATGAATGGTGTGATTGGCATGGCAGAACTGATCATGGAAACTGATCTAGACGAGGATCAGCAGATCTATGCAGAAACGATATCAAAATCCGGCACCGCACTGCTGACAATTATCAATGACATCCTCAACTTCTCAAAGATCGAAGCGGGAAAGGTAGAATTGAACCTGGCACCGTTCAACTTATTGTCCGCAATCGAAGATGTGGTCACGCTACTCTCACCCAGGGCCAATGCCAAAGGGGTTGAGATAATTTTACGCTATGATCCAAACCTGCCTGAGTTTTTTGAGGGAGATGTTGGCCGCCTCCGTCAGGTGATTACCAATATCATTGGCAACGCGGTGAAGTTTACCGACGTGGGCTATGTCCATGTTGATGTTTCGGGTGGCAAAAATTCTGAGAACTATAGCCTGACGATCAAGGTGGCTGACACCGGGATTGGAATTCCGGCAAACCGTCTAGAAGCGGTCTTTAGTGCCTTTGAACAGGTGGACAGTGGCGCAACCCGCAGTTTCGAAGGGACGGGTTTGGGACTGGCCATTTCCGCGCGTCTTCTTGCCCTTATGGGGGGTGAGGTGGCGGTGGCCTCTAAGGCGGGGGAAGGCTCTGTCTTTACGGTGCAGCTGCCGCTGCCAAGAGCAGAACGAGTTGGCGAAATCAAAGTAAACACTTCAGTTTTCCAGGGGCTGGCGGGACTGATTGTAGATGATTTGGAGTTGAACCGAGCCGTTCTGACTGAACGGCTGCGGGCCTGGGGTGTCGATTGTCTTGAGGCTGGGAGCGCAATCCAGGCTTTGGAACGGATTTCCGACCTGAGGCGGGAAGGGCGGTCTGTAGATTTTTTCATTCTGGACTACCAGATGCCTGAGACTGACGGCTGCGAGTTGGCGCAGCGCATTCGGGCAATCCCTGCTTACGCCACATCTCCAATTGTTGTGCTGTCAGCGGTTGATCATGCTTTAGATCGATCAGATCCGAACGCGTTGCAAGACTGTGAAATAGCGCAAAAACCTCTGCGGGTTGCGCAACTAAAGCAGGTTCTGCGGCGGGCTCTTCATCTTGAGAAACAGCCGCTCAGCGCGCCTCAGTCCAGCCAGGCGACCTACCAAACCCCAAATCTTGTCAAGTTGCTGATCGCTGAGGACAACAGAACCAACCAATTGGTAGTGACCCGAATGCTCAAGGATGCTGGGTTTGATATCACCATTGCTGCTAACGGCGTTGAAGCGGTCGAGCGGTTCAAGGAGGTTCAGCCGGATATCATTTTGATGGATATGATGATGCCGGTGATGGACGGCGTTGCGGCTACGGTGAAAATCCGAGAGATCGAACGGGCTGCTCGGTCCAGGGGCTGCCACATTATTGCACTGACCGCGAATGCGATGGAGTCCCATCGCAACAAATGCATGCGCGCGGGGATGGATGATTTCCTCAGCAAGCCAATTAACAAGAAGGCCTTGATTGCGACCATTCAGAAATGGGTAGAAGTCGACGAGGATGCGCCAGTCGACATCAGGACCCGCCGCAACTAGCCAGGGCCTGGTGTGTTTACCAGGCCCTTTCTTATGCCGCAGTTATTTGCCGATAAATCGTGCCACCCAGATTGGTCAGCGCAAACAGCACCGCCGCAACGCAGACAATTGTTGGCCCGGTCGGGGTGTCGAGCATAAAAGACAGCTGCAAACCAGCAAGTGCAGACAGGGCTCCGATCCCGGCGGCGATGGCCGCCATGCGCTCAGGTGTGGCGGCAAAGGGGCGGGCCGCTGCCGCAGGGACAAGCAAGAGGGCTGAGATCAGCAAAACACCCACCACCTTGATGGCAACGGCCACAACCAGAGCCAGGGCAATGGTCAGAACCAGCTGCTCGCGCTTGGGGTCGATCCCTGCTGCATAGGCCAAATCGGGGCTGAGCGTGGCCGTAAGCAAAGCCGACCATCTGGCCCAAAGCAGCAGCAGGACCAGCGAAGCTCCGCCCCAGATCACAGCGAGGTCGATGCGGCTCACCGCCAGGATATCGCCAAACAGATAGGCCATCAGATCAATGCGGATACCCTGTAAAAAGGATACCGCCACCAGACCAAAGGCCAGTGAGGAATGCGCCAAAACTCCCAGCAAAGTGTCCATCGCAAAGCCTCGCCCGCTGAGGCCAGAAACGGCGGTCGCCATCAGTAAGGCTATGATCAGAACCCCAGCAAAAATAGGCACTTGGAACCCTAACGCCAAGGCCACCCCCAGGATGGAGGCATGGGCGGTGGCATCGCCAAAGTAGGCCATGCGGCGCCAGACAACAAAGCAGCCCAATGGTGCGGCCGCAACGGCGACGCCGGTACCAGCCAGGGCGGCGCGCAGCAGAAAGCTATCCAACAGCGTGATCATCCTCGGGCCTCTTGTATAACATCCGGGCTGTGGGATCCGGGGTGTTCCTTGCCGTGGTCATGGCCACAACTATGGTCATGGCTGTGATTGTGTTCATGGCGATACAAGGCCAGGGCCCCCTGGGTGCCGCTGCCAAACAGGGCGCGATACTCTGGCGCCGAGGCCACATGTTCGGGCTCCCCCTCACAGCAGATATGACCGTTCAGACAAATCACCCGGTCTGAGGCTGCCATCACCACGTGCAGCTCATGGCTGACCATCAAAATGGCGCATCCCAAGGTTTGGCGCAGGATTTCGATCTGTTGATAAAAGGCGGCGGATCCCGGTTGGTCCAGCCCCTGGGTGGCTTCGTCCAGGATCAAGAGCTGCGGTTTGCACAGCAGGGCCCGTGCAAGCAACACCCGTTGAAACTGCCCGCCTGAAAGATCAACCATCTGGCGGTTGGACAGTTGCCCGGCGCCCGCCTGTTCCAATGCCTCTTTGGCCTGTTTGTCTGACACTTTGATCGGCAGGCTGAGAAAACGACGCACTGTCATTGGCAGGGTTGGGTCGATATGCAATTTTTGTGGAACATAGCCAATGCGCAGACCCGGGCTGCGGATCACCTTGCCCTGGCTCGGTAGCTGTGCCCCTATGACGCTGCGCAGCAGGGTGGATTTGCCAGACCCATTGGGACCAACAATCGTGACGATCTCACCAGGTGAGATGCCGACAGTCACATGCGACAAAACTGTATTGCCGCCATAGCTGACAGAGAGATCCTGTAGGGAGATCAGTTGCATTTATTGGCGGATTCTTGGCATTTTGGGCAGAGACCTTCGGCCTCGACTACTGTGCGTTCGATCTGAAACCCTGCGTCGCGTGCGGCCTGACCGAGCTGACCGTTGGTCGGCACCGCCTGAGCTTCGGCCACTGATTTGCACATCCGGCAGATCATGAACACTGGGGCGTGATCCTCGCCGGGATGGGTGCAGGCAATAAAGGCATTCAGGCGTTCGATTTTGTGGGCAAACCCGTTGCTCACCAGAAAGTCCAGCGCGCGATAGGCAATGGGCGGCTGTGAGCCAAGGCCCTCTTCGCGCAGACGGTCTAGGATTTCATAGGCCCCGAGCGCCCGGTGTTCTTGCAGCAAGATTTCCAAAACCCGTTTGCGCACGGGTGTAAACTGCAGCCCCTGCGCTTTGCATTGGGCATCGGCCGTTTCAATGCAGTCAGCAATGCAGCTTGCGTGGTCATGAGTTTCAAACCCGATGGAATCCATGGTCTTGGGTCTCCGCTGAGAGGGGCGTCGCCTGGCCTCTGATGATCTTGGCTCTTGATATGTTATGGTATGACGTTTAACAAGCCGTGAGATGTTATAAAATTACATGAGAGCTCCCATGCTAAAGACTCCTCTGACTTCCGTTGCTGCCCTTATGGGGTTGGCAGGCGTTTCTCTGGCCGATGTGCCAAAGGTTGCAACCGATATCACGCCAGTACACGGCCTGGTGGCGCGGGTTATGCAAGGGCTGGGTGAGCCGAGCTTGGTGGTGCCGGCGGGTGCCTCACCGCATCACCATTCCATGCGCCCTTCTGAGGCCCTCGCGCTGTCGCAGGCGGATGTCGTTTTTTGGATGGGCGAGGCGCTGACACCTTGGTTGGAGGGCGCCGTGGATGAGCTGGCCAAAGATGCCCATGTGATCGAGTTGTTGGAGCTTGAAGGCGGCCTGGCGCTTCCCTTCCGTGAGGGCGTTGGCTTTGAGGCCCATGATCATGGCGACCACGACGACCACGAAGGTCATGGCCACGATGACCATGGCGACCACGATGACCATGAAGGTCATGACCACGCGGACCACGCTGAGGCGGGGCATGCCCATGAAGATGAGCACGAAGAAGACCACGATGAAGATCACGCGGGACACGATCACGAAGGCCATGAGGGCCACTCTCATGAAGGGTTGGACCCCCATGCTTGGTTGGCACCTGAAAACGCGATCCACTGGCTTGATGTGATCGCAGCTGAGCTGTCGGAACATGACGCAGAAAATGCCGCGACCTATGCCGCCAATGCCGCGGCTGGGAAGTTGGAAATCAAAGAGGTTAAAGCAGAAATCATGGCTAGCCTAGGATCAGCGCGCGACGGCGGTTTTGTGGTGTTCCACGATGCCTATCAGTATTTTGAACACAGCTTTGGCCTTCAGGCCGCCGGTGCGATCTCTCTGGGTGATGCCACCGATCCAAGCCCCGCGCGCATCGCGGAAATCCAGCAGGTGGTGAAGGAAAAGCAGGTCACTTGTGTCTTCTCTGAGCCGCAGTTCAACCCAGATCTTGTTGCAACGGTTCTAGAGGGCAGCGGGGCTCAAACCGTTGTCATTGACCCACTGGGAGCAGGTCTGGAACCTGGCAGCGGTTTCTATTTGTCCCTGCTGAACGAACTGGGCGCAGCCATGGCGGAATGCCACTGAGTAGGGGTTTGAGTTCAAACCTAAAAACGCAAAGGGTCAGAAGCTATTCTGACCCTTTTTTGCTTTATATCCTGTCTTTGACGAGATGGGTCAGCGTTGCGCCTGCCTCATAATAGGCGCCGCGGAGCCCGGCAAAGGGCAGGTTGTGACCCGTGCTTGCAGGTAAGGGCAGCAGGCTCTCGTCGCCGGAGATCAGCGCCTCCGCGATCTTGTGACCAAAGAGCGTACCGGGCCCTATACCGCGCCCTGAATAGCCAAAGCTGACATAGCCATCTTCCAGCTTTTCAATCTTGGGTAGGTATTCCTGCGTCATCGCGATGCGGCCAAACCACTGGCTTTCAAATTTTGCACCAGTAAGCGCTGGGAAAACGGCAGCCATTTTCCGTGTGAGCCAGCTCTGGTGAATGCTGCTGCCAAAATGGTCCAAGGCGCCCATTGCGCCGATGATCAATCGGCCCTGTTGATCCATTCGCCAGGAGGACATCACCAGGGCGGAGTCCCAGCAGCCTTCGAGCCCCGGCAGAATCTGCGCTTGTTGCGCCGGGCTAAGTGGCGCGGTAGCGCCCTGGAAATAGTGCACGGGCACAATCGCCGGGGCGCTGTAACCGGTCATCGCACGGGCATAGCCATTTGTGGCCATAACCAAATACTTGGCGCGGATGCTGCCCTTGGGGGTGGTGACTTGCCAGTGGCCTTTGTTGCGGTTGACGGCTGTGGCTGGAGTTTGATCATGGAGCTGCGCGCCAGCTTTGATTGCGGCGCGGGCAAGGCCACGCGCAAAGCCCAAGGGTTGGATGGTGCCTGCGCGTGGATCGAACAGGGCCCCGTGGATAGCCTCTGAACCAACGCGGCTCTGTGCCTGGGCCGCATCCAGCAACCGAACCGGCGCGCCAATGGACTGCAATTGATCGGCGCGGCGCTGTAGATCCTGCATGCCGCTGGGGGCATGGGCGCAATGCAGGGTGCCATTGCGCACGGGCTCGCATGAAATGCCATGTCGTTCGATCAGCCCATAGACCAGGTCTGGCGCCTTCCCCAGCTCCTGGGACAGGGCGTTGCCCATTATGGGACCAAGGCGGGTATTGATGTCTTCTGGCGGCAGCCACAGCCCTGCATTGACCAAACCAACATTTCGCCCAGATCCACCATGGCCAAAGACCTCCGCCTCAATCAGGCAGACAGAGGCCCCCATCTCGGCTGCCTTTAGGGCGGCAGAGCACCCGGTATAGCCGCCGCCAATGACGACCAGATCTGCCGTGACCTCCCCGGTCAGAACCGAGGAGGCGGGGTTTTCCTGGCAGGTCTGATGCCAGAGGCTCGTGGTCAGGTCAGATGTCAAATTTTATTCCCTGTGCAAGCGGCAGTTCCCGCGAGTAGTTCACGGTATTGGTCTGGCGGCGCATGTAGCCTTTCCAGGCGTCTGAGCCGCTTTCCCGTCCACCGCCGGTTTCCTTTTCACCGCCAAAGGCGCCACCGATCTCAGCGCCTGAGGGGCCGATGTTGACATTGGCGATACCGCAATCAGACCCGGCTGCCGAGAGGAAATATTCACTCTCGCGCAGATCCGTCGAGAAGATGCAGGAGCTCAGCCCTTGCGGGACTTCGTTCTGTAGCTCAATTGCTTGATCCAAATCGTGATATTTCACCACATAGAGGATCGGTGCAAAGGTCTCGGTATGCATGATCGCCGATTGCGCGGGCATCTCGACAATGGCCGGATGCACATAGGCGGCAGCAGCGTGGCTATCTGTTAGGGCCTGGCCGCCGCCATGAACCCTGCCGCCTTCTGCCTTGGCCTGGGTCAAGGCGCGATCCATTGTTTGTAAGGCTTGTTCATCAATCAGAGGTCCCACCAAGGTGCCATCGACCAGAGGGTCGCCAATGGGCAGGCCGGCATAGGCCTTGATCAAGCGCGGGATCAGCGCGTCATAGATGTCGGCATGGACAATCAGACGACGCAGCGAAGTGCAGCGCTGACCGGCGGTGCCCACGGCTGAGAACACAATGGCACGCAGGGCCATTTCCAGATCGGCCGAGGGCGCTACGATCATCGCGTTATTGCCGCCAAGTTCCAGAATGGTGCGGCCCAGTCGCTGGGACATATCCTGTGCAACTGCCTTGCCCATGGGCACCGACCCGGTTGCGGAAATGATCGCCACATCCTTGGAGGCCGTCAGGGCTTCGCCCAGATCGCGTTCGCCGATCAGGGTCTGGATCAGACCGCCGGGCGCATCCTCGCCGAATTGCGTGGTGACCCGGTCACAGATTTTCTGCACGGCAAGGGCGGTCAGCGGCGTCTTTTCCGAAGGTTTCCAAATCACCGGATCGCCACAGACCAGTGCCAGTGCGGCGTTCCAGCACCAGGGTGCTACGGGGAAGTTAAAAGCGGTGATCACGCCGCAGGTTCCCATCGGGTGCCAGGTTTCTCGCATGGCGTGGCCGGGGCGTTCCGAGGCGATGGTCAGGCCGTAAAGCTGACGCGACAAACCGACTGCGAAATCACAGATGTCGATCATCTCCTGCACCTCGCCCAGACCTTCCTGATAGATCTTGCCGCACTCCAGCGTCACTAGGCGCCCAAGGTTTTCTTTCTCCCGACGCAGCTCTTCGCCCAGCAGACGCACCAGCTCGCCACGACGGGGGGCGGGGACAAGCCGCCAGGATTTGAAGGCGGCTTTGGCCTTTGCGATCTGCGCCTCTGCATCGGTCAGGCTGTGCATGGGGATAAAGGCGATCTCGCTGCCATCAACCGGGGTTTTGACACTGAGACTGCCGCCGGTCAGCGCGTCTTTGGTGAATCCGGCAGCGGCAAGAATCTGGGAGTGAGGCATGGGCTATCCTTTCAGGGGATCTATCAAGCCATGAGCCCATTGCGGGGTAATTGTCTGGCAACTCACGGCACTTTTCTATAAATCACACGACAAATTGCAAAATGCACATGATACTAAATCCTAAAGCTATGAG